>Ga0302237_1001702_pt1 | contig 14800 bp, 16 predicted proteins | sample AAG_UR_Ala_MG_FD_193530 | JGI IMG/M metagenome (GOLD analysis project Ga0302237, IMG submission 193530) | Enriched activated sludge microbial communities from anaerobic digester in WTTP, New Holstein, Wisconsin, United States - AAG_UR_Ala | ecosystem: Engineered > Bioreactor > Anaerobic >... | reverse complement strand
GCCACGCGAGGAAGAAGCTCGCCTTGGGGAAGTGCGTCTGCACACCGGCGATGAACCGCAGGTAGTCATAGTCGCCGGGCGGCTTCTGCGAGCCGTGCGGGCCGAACTCGGTGAAGCCGAACGGCTTGGGCAGCCGGACGACGTCGTCGTAGCCCCGGATGTGCTGCGGATCGACGAAATCGGTGTAGGCATCCAGGCCGACCACGTCCACGTACTGGTCGCCGGCGTAGTACGCCGCCGTCTTCGAGCCGTGGTTGGGGCCGTAGACCCAGAGCAGGTTGTTCAGCCCCTTGGTCTTCGTGAAGTAGTCGAACATGTGCCGCCAGACGCGGATGAACACGGCCGGGTCCTTGGCGCCCCACCAGAACCAGCCACCGTTCATCTCGTGAAACGGCCGCCAAAGGACCGCCACATCGGCGTCCTGCAATTCCTTGAGCCCGTCGGCCAAGGCATCGAGTTCCTGCATCCACCGCGTGTACGTTTCGCTGCCCGGCGTGATGATCGACTCCAGATCGACGCCTTGGTCGCGGAGTCCACCGCCCTTCGGATTGGCCGGGTTGTAGAGGTGGGTACTGATCGTCACCAGCCCACCTTGGCGGCTGTAGTCAATGGCCACGCGGTTCACCGTCTTGGTCTCGACACCGCCCTTGCCGAAGTCGGCGTAGTCCAGGCCGATCATGGCCGGCCAGTGTCCGGTCTTGTCGAACGCATCCTGGCAGTCAGCCACGTTGGCGCGCGGGCCGTAACTGGTAAACTGGCCGGAGACGAGCCGCTTGTCGGTCTGCTGGGGGAGTTTCTCCAGGTAGTTCAGGACCGCCCGAGCCTTGGCGTTCGTCTGCGGATTGGCCGGCTCCAGGGCGTGCGCAAGCAGGCCGGCATGGAGAACCAGGAGGATGACGGGCAGCGGCAGGAATCGGTTCATGGGTTCATCCCCGATAATGGACGCGGGCGGTGGCGTTCAGGGCACGACCGTCGGCCGGTCGTGCTGGCCGGCGGTGTCCTTTATACTGGCTGGCCGGCCGGACCGTCCACCAAGCGAGGACATGAAGTTCGGTACGTTGCAACAATCGGTCGGTCAGCGTCACCATCCTGGCTACGCCCCCCGCCGCGATCGTTCTGGGGGCGCGCCCCCACCGCGATCATCCGCCGGGCGCCCAGGGGACGCCTCGATTGTCCGCAGCAATCCCGGGCCACACGACGGACACACCTTCTGCGCTTTTCTGCGGCCCGCAGACGGCCGCTGAGATATCGGATGAGCCAAACCAGCCAGATCAACTCCGAACGCGTTAGGCGGCATCCTGGAGCTTTTCAAGGGGTAGCAGGATGGCGGAGCCAGTCACCAAACCGGCAGGCCGGGATGAGCATCGTCGGGATCAGGAGGGCAGAATCCCTGCGGCAGACGACCATGACGCAGCCACGGCGGGACACCATGAAGAACAACCCAATCCCTAGCACGCTGTGTGACGCCGTACAGACAGTTCCCGGCAGAATCGAAACTCGCTGTACGAAGCGCTACAGCTAGTTTCCGGCACCGAGAATCGAAACTGTCTGTGCGGAGCGCCACAGCAGGTTTCGTAACCGGCGATCCGCGGCGAGTCCCAGTCTGATCTTGGGCGTGCCTCTTGAATCAACGGCAGCATACGCCGAGAGTCTAAACCCAAACCCATTGTAATTCGAGCCTTCGGAATGTAGACCACACGGGGCAACGCAGGAGCCCGTGGTCTACTTTCCGAAGGAGAGAATAGACGATGTAGTAGTAGAGCAAAGTTTGCTCTATGGCGCCAGCAGACGTGGAACTGCATCTTGCCCTTTGCATCGCCGTGCCTCGGGGTGGTTCTTGGCGTGTCGGCAAAGAAACTCGGGTACCGGCTCGCGCAGGTAATGCCGCGAAAACAGCGTTTGAACGGCGGTTCAAAGCCGGCGGCGTAAGACCGGAACTCGCCGTAAGGCACCGTACAGTTCGTTACCCGGCTGTCGGGCTGTCTATAGGGCACCGTACGGACAGGCTCCCAGACGGCACGGAGAACCAGTCGCCTATTCCAACCCAAGGTACGCTAGAATCCGCAGTCATAGGCTTCCATGCGGCTGCCAGCGACGTCGGCCTACTACGCACCGTTCATCGACGGGGGGGCACCAGCCAACCAACAGAACTCTTGGAGACGAGACCAAGGATGCCAAACCAGATACGAATCGTTGCGCCCGGCCCCACTGACCGCACTGTCCGCGCCGCGGACGGCCAGATCCTGCACGCCCCGGCCGGCTGGGAATTGCTGCCGCCCGGCGATGCCGGCCTCACGCGGCGCGTGAAGGCCGCCGGCCCCACCTGGACGGTCCAGGAGAAGAAGGGCCGCAAGACGTTTTCCCGCGGTGTCTGGGCACCGGCAGACCGGCTCGCCGCGGTCCGCGCCAAGCTGGAGGCAGAACGCTCGACCGACGCCTACGCGAAGCGGCGGGCCACAGACACGGCCAGGCGGGAGCGGAAGCAGACCGAATACGTCGAGGATTTCCGCGGGGCGGTCCTCGCGTTCCTGGACTTTGCCCCCTGTCACGCCGGCCTGGCCGAGCAGCTCGCTGATGCCGTGACCCAGCACGCCACGCCCGTGGGGAGCGGCACAGTGGCCCGCACGCAGCGGATACCGATCGAACGACGGGCGGAGTCTGCCGTGATTGCCTGGCTGCGGCACGCGACGACCGCGTACGACAACATGAAAATCCCCCGGATCAAAGGAAAACGCCGGGAGGTCCGCCGGATGCTGGCCGAGCAGTCGCGGCGACTGCTGGAGAGGTACTGCGCCGGAAGTGAAGCTGACCCGGCCTGCCCGCTGCGGCGGGCGTTGACGATCACCAGCCCTTCCCCGTCGTGACAGAGGACGCACGCAATGCAGATTTGGGTTGACGCCGATGCCTGTCCGGGCGAGATCAAGGAGCTGCTGTTTCGCGCCGCCAACCGAACGAAGACCAAGGTGACCCTGGTCGCCAACCAGTCCATGCGTACACCCCGATCTGAGTTCGTGGACAGCCTCATGGTCCCCGTCGGCATGAACGTGGCCGACCGACGCATCGTGGAGTTGGTCCAGCCCGGTGATCTGGTAATCACGGCGGACATCCCGCTGGCGGCGCAAGTGGTCGCCAAGGGCGCACAGGCCCTCGATCCTCGTGGCGAGCTGTACACAGAGGCCAATGTCGGCGAGCGACTGGCCGTGAGGAACCTGTTCGACAAACTTCGCGGGGGAGGCCAGATCACCGGGGGACCGGTGGGTTTCACGGCCAAGGACCGGCAGGCGTTCGCCAATCAGCTCGATCGCTGGCTGACGGCGGCCAATGGGCGAGTCAGGGCAGACAGGACAAAACCATGAACCAAACAACCCGCTGGATCGGCCTCGTCGTCTCCATCCTGATCTGCTTCGCCGCGGCCGGCATTGGCAGTCTGGCCACGACGCCCCAGATCCCCGGCTGGTACGCCAATCTCGCCAAACCGACCTGGACGCCGCCGGGCTGGATCTTCGGCCCGGTGTGGACGCTGCTCTACCTGATGATGGCGGTCGCGGCCTGGCTGGTGTGGCGGCAGGCTGGCTTCGCCGGGGCCAAGCTGCCGCTCGCTCTGTTTGCGATCCAGCTTGTCCTGAACAGCCTGTGGTCCGTGTTGTTCTTCGGCCTCCAGAACCCCGGCGCCGCAGCCGTGGATATCATCCTGCTGTGGGCGGCCATCCTGGCGACGATGGTCACGTTCTGGCGACGGTCGCGGGTGGCCGGCGGGCTGCTGGCCCCGTACCTTGCGTGGGTCAGCTTCGCAGCGGTGTTGAACGCGGCGATCTGGAGGATGAACGCATAATTGGGCGGCGAGCGCCCGGGAACTGATAACGCTCCCGGGAAAGTTGCCGACAAACGCCGGCAAGTCTGTTGACGACGAGACCATGCCAGCCTAATCTAACGACCGCTGGGCCAACGGATTTTCCGCCCAGATTCTCCCATGAGGGGGCGTCGCTGAGCGACGTATCTGCTGAGTTGCCGGTGCTCGTTAGCTCCCCTCAGCCGTGATCCACGCAGGAATCACGAGATCCCGTTATCTGCCTGGAGATCATGCTGCGCAGTCAAGATTCAGACGGCGTGGAGGAAGTCAGCTCAGAGCCGCGAGCAAAGACGAACAAGCAGCGAAGCAGAACCGCGATCCTGTTGGTGGTCGCCGTCCACGCAGGGATGGGACGCCAGTGAAGAATCGTGCCGTAATCCCTGAACCCAAAGGACGAAAGAATGTCCAAGACGAAGAACATGTACGCTGACGCCAAAACGTGGAATCCGTTCAAGGGTTGCGCGTTCGCCTGTGCATACTGCACGCCCAGCTTCCAGCGGCAATCCAAAAGGCAGAAGCACATCTGCCGTGACTGCTACACGTACACTCCGCACTGCCATGCTGACCGACTGGCCAAGATTCCCAGCGCCCCGGTCATTTTCGTGTCCGGCAACGCTGACATCTCGTTCTGCCCGCCGGACTTCACGCGGCGGATCATCGAACGGATCAGGCGTCACAACGAGCGATCGCGACCGAAGACGTTCTACCTGCAATCGAAGCGACCGGTGTACTTCAAGCGATTCCTGGCGGACCTGCCCGCCAACGTGATCTTCCTCACCACGCTGGAGACAAACCGGGACGAGGGCTACGGCAAGGTCTCCAAAGCGCCGCCCCCGTCCGTGCGTTACGAGCAGTTCAAGTCGCTGGACTATCCCCGGAAGGTCGTCACAATCGAGCCCGTGCTGGACTTCGATCTGGAGACGTTCGCCGCTTGGATTCGCAGCATCCAGCCGGAGTACGTCTGGCTGGGCTTCAACAGCCGGCCCAAGTCGGTGAAGCTGACGGAGCCGGCGGAGGAAAAAGTCCAGAAGCTGGCCAACTGGCTACTGGACGCGGGGATCGAGATCCGCGGCAAGACGCTGCGCGGGGTCAATCTGCCGGTCGGCAGAGCGTGACCGACCAGTTCAACGCCCGATTGCCAGCAAGATTTTTTCGGCACCAAGGAATAAAACGCGGGCTTCGGGCGTCTTATATTTACGAGCGGAGGGTTCTCACCTTCCGCGAACCTTTCCGAGTCCTGCACCGTCTTACTTAGCAGACGACAGTGAACTAGGCGAAGCGGCCCAGCGTGGCCGCAAGATTGAAGGAAACCGGAACCATGATGTCCTTGTGGTCGAGTCTCACCTACGAACGCACGTGCCAAGGGCGATTTGCCGATCAGCCGGCGAACGGACGCCCCGCGCACCCTCTGCGCTTGTGACACTCGGCCACGCCTTTACCGGATCATCAAAGACCCGGTGTCACAAGTGACATCGGGTTTTTTGTTGGGCCGGTAGCTTAGACGGTAAAGCGCCTGGTTGAAGCCCAGGAGACACGCACTTCGAGCACCGTCAGGCCCACTTCGCGCTCACAGTGCGCGCGAGACGCCCCGTCCAACGGACAGGCGCTGGGACTACGAATCCCGGCTGGGTTTGGGTTCAACTCCCCCACGGGGTACTGGAGACAGAACGTGGCGAAGCCTGGTTATCGCGCCAGGTCGGGGACCTGGAGATCGTCGGTTCAAATCCGACCGTTCTGACTGGCGGACAACTTCGGGATGTAGGGTAGCGGCAAGCCCACGTGTTCCGGGGACACGGCATCGTCGGTTCGAGTCCGACCATCCCGACTGGAAATAGACGGTAGTCGAGGGCTGGTTGTCCAGACACGGCTGATAACCGCGTTGTGCTGGGTTCGATTCTCAGGGCTACCACTGGAACGAAGTAGATGGGATTGAGGTGCTAGCGGCAGCATCCCTGGTTCTTGCCCAGGCGGGTGAGGGTTCAAGTCCCTCCGGTCCGACTTCCGCGGATTGTCCGATGCCGGTCAGCGGTTTGAATGCGTCTTCAAATCGGGAACGGCATGGGCCATCCGCACAGGAACACGCACCGGTGATCCAGCGGCGAAGACACCGCTTTCGTAATGCGGCGACGAGGGTTCGAGTCCCTCCCGGTGCTCTGATGATCTTTGACAATTCGGCTTCCAACCAAGCGCCCATGATGTAGCGGTAGCCTGCTGCCTTGCCATGGCGGAAGCGTGGGTTCGATTCCCACTGGGTGCTCTGAGTTTCAGGACGTGGGGAAGCCTGGTATCCCGCGTGCCCTGGGAGCACGAGAACGCTGGTTCGACTCCAGCCGTCCTGACTGAACTGATGCGGTGGTTTCCGTGCTGGTACGGATGTGCGGCTGTTGACCGCGCCGACGCAGGTTCGATTCCAGCCCCCGCAGCTTGGCTCGACGAACGAAACGGAAGTCATCCGGCCGGATTAGGAACCTGTTTTGAAAACAGGCCGCGGCTTTGCCGTTGTGGGTTCGAGTCCCACGACTTCCGCTGAAATTGATTCGTGTGTCCCTGGTGTAATTGGCAGCACGGCTGGTTCCAACCCAGTTGGTCAGGGTTCAAGTCCTTGGGGGCATGCCTTGAGCGAACCTTCGCTCACGATCTGGGCTCATCGTCCAATAGGAGGACGCCGGCTCCGCACGCCGAAAATCCCGGTGCAAGTCCGGGTGGGTCCACTCGATGACACGGTCCCGTGGTCCAACGGCAACGACACTTGGGTCACATCCAGGAAACGATGGTTCGATTCTGCCCGGGATCACTGAAACGACGGTCTGTAGGTGTTGTGGCAGCACGCCGCCGTGATAAGGCGGAAGATCGGGTTCAAGTCCCGGACAGACCTCTTGCAGATGGGCTGCTCGTTCAACGGCAGGACGCTTGGTTTGCACCCAGGTAATCGGGGTTCGACTCCTCGGCGGTCCACTTCAAAGCATGGGCTCATGGTCCAAGGGGAAGACACCGCCCTGGCGTGGCGGGGTTCTCAGTTCGACTCTGGGTGGGTCCACTTGAGGGAGACGACATGCAGCGTTGGCACAGCGAAAAGGACATCGCACGTCGGCATCAGCGTGATCGCGTGGACCTCGCCGGCAGCGACGCGGGCCGACAGGTCCGCCGCGGCGAGCGGCAACTGGGGCGGTTTCGCAAACACCGCGCGCTGGACTGCGGCAGAGCGCGGTGCTTCCTGTGTCATGGCGACAAGCTGTTGGATCGCCGGACGCGCGCGCTGTGCTTGGCTGATTTGAACATGCAGGAAGGGATAGACGACTTGTACGGAAGGTAACCGAACTGGCTCAGGAAACTGGTTGCTAACCAGTCGCCCGATCAAGGGTTGGATAGGGTTCGATTCCCCCACCTTCCGCTAACGGCCCGATGGTGAAACGGACATCATGCCTCGTTTCTACCGAGGTGTTCCGGGTTCGAGTCCTGGTCGGGCTGCTGGAGGACAACGACGAAACGAAAGGGCAACCCGATGGGCGACGGAACCCGGTTGGAAGCCGGTTGAGCTTTGCGGCCTTGCGGGTCCGACTCCCGCTCCTTCCGCTGAAAAACGAAACACACATGTTGACCGTGGCCTAACTGGTAAGGCGCTTGATTGTGGCTCAAGTCGATGCCGGTTCAAATCCGGTCGGTCAACCTGGCATCAAATGAGGAGAACAGTCTTCACCAAGGTACTGAACAGACCGACGCTGATCCTGAACCGCAACTGGCAGCCAGTGAACGTGTCCACCGTGGCGCGGGCCTTGGTGCTGCTGTGGAACGAGTCCGCTCGCGTCGTGGACCCGGCCGACTACCAGACCTACACGTGGGAGGACTGGGCGAAGCTGCGGCCCGCGGACGGCGAGCGGTTCATCCAGGCGGTCCGGTTCCGCCTGCGCGTGCCGGAGGTGATCACGTTGACCGGCTACGACCGGCTGCCTGCGGCGGCCGTGACGTTCAGCCGGCGGAACATCTTCAAGCGTGACCACTACACGTGCCAGTATTGCGGCAAGCAGCCGGGCATGGACGAGTTGACGGTTGACCACGTCACCCCGCGTGCCCAGGGCGGCCAGTCGCGCTGGGACAACTGCGTGCTGGCGTGCCTGGAGTGCAACAAGCGCAAGGCTGACCGCACCCCGGAGCAGGCCAAGATGCGGTTGAAGCGAAAGCCGATCCAGCCGACTTGGAATCCGCTGTACGCGGCGTACGATCTGCGGATCGAAAGCTGGTCGAAGTTTGTCAGCGAGGCGTACTGGAACGCTGGGATTTTGATAACAATCGCTTCTGTCCCGGAGATGCCCCGAAAACGAAGAATGAATCACGCGTCTCCGGGGACATCGGGAAGAATCCTTCCTCGTCGATCAGTTGCCCGTGAATCTCGTATTTCCAACGTCGTCGCTGTTTCCCAGCCTGACCATCAACAGGAAAGATGTAAATCCCCATGCGTCGGCCATCGGAATCCTTCCCCGAAAAAACAGCTTCAGCCAAGGCCCGCTTGTCCTCCCACGTCATGTCTTCAAAGGCTCGGTTGATGTCGGAAATGGTAATTCGTTTCTTCGCTGAAACACGTTCGCGGAATCGCTTGGAAAGCTCCTTCGCTGCCTTCAAGATCGTATCGGATGACGGAACTTTGTCAAGATGCTCCGTCAAGCGGTCTAGTTCGTCGCGGAGCCGGTTTTCCCGCTCGTCCAATTCCGCGAGCTTCTTTTTCGCGTGGTCCTTCGTCAAATCCCCGTCGGCGACAAGATCAATCACTCGATTTCTGCCCGCTTCAATCTTGGCGAGGTCTTTTGCAATCTGTTCCGCTCGCTTGCGGGATTCTTCGTTCTTCTCCGCATCTGGGGTAGCTTCTTCGATGGCCCGTTGAACGGCTGCGGGATTTCCGAACGTCTCGAACAGATGACGCATCACAATATCTTCGAGGTCATCAGCCCGGACGCTCCCGCCCAGACAATTCGGAATGTCGAAGGTATGCTGGTGATAGCGATAGCCGTTCGTCTCTGCCCCTCGCATCGCTCGGTCGCAGATGCCGCAGAATACCATGCGACTGAACAGATAGCGATTCTTGTTCTGCCCGTGCTTGTACGTCTTGTTCGCTTCGGCGGTCCGCTGAACAGCTTCGATGGTCTTCTCGTCGAGCAGCGGCGGAACTCTCACAATGACTTCTTCACGGATGTTGAAGCGATCAGAATCAAAGCGAACAGTCCAGTCCGGCCCGCATCGTTCCCTTAAAACTCGATCTACTCGTGATCGGCCGATGCCATACTCCTTAGCGAGACTGTCGAGCGATTCCCCCGCGATGTACCGCTCTGCGATTTCACGGATTATCCTAGCCTTCTCTTCGTCCAGTCCCCACGTCCGAGTCCGCTTGCTGTAGGTTCGACCGAAAGGAAGCTCCCCAACCGCCAGTTCCCCTTTCTTCAGTTTAGATAGCCGATTCAAGACCGACTTCTGCGCGAGCAAAGCGGCCTGCCATCCATTCATCGCCGTGGTCATTTCAAGGAGTCCGCGGGCATGGGGATCGTGCAGGTCGTACTCTTGAAGCATCGCAAAAAAGCGAATATGGTTGTCGCGTAGCAAATCTAGCCCCGGTTCCGACCGGCCGTTGTCCCTGCTCCATCGTGACGGATCAGCGACGATAACAGCGTCGAACTTTCTCCGGGGGCTGGCTGCATCTTGAAGCAGTTGCTCGAATTGTTCCCTTTCCCAGCCGGCTGTAGCGTGCTCTTGTCCAGCATAGCGGGCCGTGATTCTCCCCTCCATCGCTTCAACAGCCTGCTCGATTTGCGTTGCTTGAGTGTTCAGGGAATCCCCTTGTCGTTCCTGCTTCTCGCTAGAAACGCGGATGAGAGCAGCGAAGCGGAGCGGCTTCTGCTTTGACATGTCGTGACCCTTTCCCCGTGACCCAAGCATCGGAAGAAACAAAGGGGGGCGGCGTGGCCTCTCCGGGTCACGGAGAAGAGTGGCCCGTCTTGGATAGCTACTTCCAAAACGTGCCGCCCGATGAATCATTCTATCCGAACGAGGGGTTGTCAATCAAGCCCCCGATTCCCGAAACTTTGGCCACCTCCTCGATGTATTCGTCGTCGATCAGAACAGGCTCGCCGATGCCACTAAAGAATTCCTCGAACGCTTCCATTTCCTGCTCAGTCAGTTCCCCATAGCCTTCGATCGCATCCAGTAGGCTCGCCAACATCAATTATCTTCCTTTGTGAGAGGCCCCGTTGACCTTCCTGCAGAAGGCTTTCAAACGTGCGAGCATTCGCCACTACCTCGCCGTCGATCTCTAGTCGCAGTTCGCCCATGAAGTCCCCGGAGAGCGACGCATCCCAGCCGAAAACTTGCCTGACAATCCGTTCGTGTTCCCGTCTCATCGTTCCGATCCTTCCGCAAGATAAAAAGTGCTGGGCGGCCCGTTCGATGTTGAAGGAGACAACCCCATCGAACGTGATGGGTGGCCGCCCAGCTGCCCCCTTTGATGCATCCAGGACGTCTCCCATGATGCACGATACAACGGCGTGAGGGTCTACAGGCTCACGTCGAAGCATCACGGGGGCCTGACTCACTCCCACGCAGGAAGCCCAAGCGGTTCCTGCTCGTCTTCGACGACGTGTCCCGGCGGGCTGGTGTCGTCCTCCTCTTCCTCCTTCTCGTACTCGTCCCACAAAGGAAGCCCGAGCGGTTCCTGCCCGTCCTCGTTGGCGACGAGCTTAGGCCGCTTCGTTTTCGTTGACCCCTCATCGTCCCATGACGGAATGCCGAGCGGAGTCTGCTCGTCAGTATTCGCTACGAATTGTGAGAACTCGGCATTCCGGCAGAATCCCCCGCCGTCTGCGATCGAATAGGCTCCGACCTGATCGGGCAGCAGGGCGAGGTGATCCGGCCGATAGTTGACGGCTATTCCGTCGTAGGGCGTTCCCTCATAGTCGCCGGACTCATTCCGAACGTCCACTTTCAAGCCCGTCGAAACTTCCATGACGGAATTTGTGAGGATCGTTTTCATCACTCGCGGATCAACGACAGATGCCTTAGCCTCGTCAATCCAAGCGTCTGCGCGAAGCTTCCCTGATTCCCATCGAGCGTTGAAAATGACGCCGACCCGCTGCCGCTCGAAGATCTCCGGAGATGCGGCAGATACTTCCCTCCCATCGAGTTCAGCATGATAGACGACTATCGGCTTTCCGTTCCAGTCGGATGCCGTCCTCTTGTGCTCTTCGGCCGGATAGAACAAGGGGCCTTTCGATCCGTTCAGAACTCCGACCCCAGCCATCACGACCGGAACGATTGCATGTTTCCGGCCTTCCAGTTCAGCCCAGCGAACAGAGCCGCTGGCCCTCAGATTGCTTGCTAGTTGCGCTAACTCCACAGTTGAACTCCTTTCAAAATGACCTAGACTTCGATTGCCTTGAGTTCGCCCAGCAGTTCCGTATTCCGCTGGATGTTTTCTTCTCGCTGTCGTTCCCGATTGATGAGCGATTGCGGAGTATGCTCTTCGACCTTCGCCTCTGCTTCCGCAACTCGCCGCCGTGCTTCATCGACGGGCGCCTTGAGTTCGGCTAGACGCTTCTTTGCCGCTGTTGGATTAAAGGGAACCGGGACGCCCTTCATTCGTGCTCGCATCGTCGCGGCTATCATTTCCGACTTTGCGGCATCGAATTCCTTGACGGCCGCTTCCAGATATTGTTTCTCGAACCAAAGGCAGTCTTTGGCCCGCTGGAATAGATCGGGGGAGGGCTCGCGGAGCATTCCCGCGATGCTCATTTCCGCCGATGCTCCATCTGAGAAGTACATCCAGCAGCCATCATTCGAGAAAGCCCGTCCGTCTTGATTATGCGCCTGCTCGAATTCCTTGAATGATCGTGCCTTGAACATCCTTTCCTCCTTCATTAGAACATGGGATTGCCAACGTTTCGTTGTGGCCTTGCTGAAACATCAGCGACACCAGCGACCACGTTTGCTAAGTCATCGTGAAGGCCCGGGGGGTGGTCGATTATGTCTTTCCCTCCTGACCTTGTCCTTCGTTCGAGGCTGGCCAGCTGCGTTATCAAAGCCTCGATGTCGAGTAACTCGATTTCCCCTGAACAAAGCCGGGGCAGGAGTTCGAGATACAAGCCCCCCTTGGGCTTCTCCGACTTGCGATAGGTCAGCCCATGCGACGTAAACGCTTGCGCCACGAATTCGGCCGCGTAGTTGTCGCCCACGACGGAACGGACGTGATACCGCTCTATTTCCTGGATCATGTCCGCGATGGCTTTGTAGGGATTGAAGGGCGGTCGATATCGTTTCAGGAAATCGACGATTACCTTTCGTTCGTCCCGATGAGCGATAGCCAAGGCCGCATCGTCGGCCCGTCCTCCGGACAAATCGACGAAAGCGAAGTAGCTTGTTTCCCCTCTGGGCAGCAGTTCCTTGCGTCCGACGATGACTTGTTGTTCGATCACTTCACGGGGAAGGAAGATCGCCACATCATCCCGGAATTCGCCCATGTATTCCGACTTCGCCGCCGCCAGGTCTTCCGCCATAGCTTCGTCAATGACGGACTGCGGCAGAGTGGGATTCAATGTCCGCGAGGGACAATTCCAAACGAGTGCTGACCCGTTCCCGTTTCCGTAATGCCGTCTGTATTGGCTCCAGGTCCAGCCCTTCCGAGCATACGGGGAGGAAATCGCAATCAGCCTGCCGCCGACCGTGGCAAGGGAGGGCTGAATAGCCCGAATAAGTTCTGTGTCGCTCTTGACCTTGCTCTCTTCCGTATAGCCAAAGAAGGCTGCCTCGTCAACGATGACTGCAAGGCAAGTAAAGTTTCGGACGGTCCGCCAATCCCCCGCAAGGATTTCAATTCTCGTTCCGCCCCGCAGCTCAAAGCCTTCCTTTGTCTCGCGGGCGATCTCGTTAGCGAGCATCGGAACCTCGAAAATGGCCCGCATGTAATCGCGGATGACCCGGCTTTGATTCTTCGACGGGGAGATAATCGGGACGATACCCCGCTCGCCCTTGGCAAGCTTCTTCTCCCGTTGAGCGAGAATCGCTTCAAAGGCCCCGACGACAGACGCGATTCTCGACTTGCCCGACCGCCGCCCCGTCAGGAATAGGGCCGTTTTGAATCCGTCATCGGGCAGCGTGGAGACTTTCCGACCTGTGCATTCCTGAACTAATCGCCTGTTTGACGAGTTGATAATCGGCAAGCCATACAAAGCCCGCAAGGCCACTTCCCAGTTGGCCCAAGTCGAAGTATCCCCTTTGCCGTCTTGCAGGAACGGCTTGAAGAGAAGGGGATCGTTGATCGCCTGTAGGATGTTCATCGAGTGTTCTCGAAAGTCATGGTAAAGGGCCGCTTGAACTCGGTGACTCGGACCCTGTAATAGCCCGACTCGTGGACGCTAACATGGTCCCGCCGCTGCCCCTTGCTGATCGTCCCCGCATAAGTCCAATCCGTTCCATTGAACCGCTCGACAATGATGCTCGCCCCCGCCCGCTGCTTGGAGACAGAGACCCAGATCATTCCGGGCAGCGCCAACAAGCCCGACGCGCTCGGATAGACTCCGTCAGCTTGAATCGGGAAAGATCCTACGGGCAAGTCGTTCATCGTCTTCCGTTCCCTTTCACATACGCTTCCAGAGTGACAGGGGCCTTGGCAGTTTGGACTTCCAGTCCCACGGCCCGAGCGATTCCTTGCAGCGCATTGCAAGCCTGAACCCACTTCGCCAGAATCTCAGCCGTCCGCTTGGCATCGCCGCTCTGTGTCATCTCTAATTCGAGGGAACGGAGAATCTCTTGCAGCCAAACGAACCGCTCGACCAAGGCCAACTTAGTCGTAGCGATGCTTTCGTAGCCTCCCAAATCAGACACGATGGAAGCATAGGTTCTGCTGAGCCTCTCGTATAGCTCAGTCCGTTTGTCCATCGTCGCAAGGAAGCCGATGGCATACTTTGACGGAAGTTCTGTTCTCTTCGTGCGGGCCATGAGTGTTCTCGCTCCGGGGTGATGCGATCGTTCCTTCGATTATAGGGAGTAGCGAAATCTATTTCACTAATAACTTGCATGTACTTGGGGCATAAAAAAAGGGCCAGACTGACGCTTGAGTCGTCAGGCTGGCCCATACAGGAGGTGAAGAGTTGAGCTTATCCTTTTAGGACATCATAGACAGTCGGGCGAGAAAGCCCTAGCGTTCTCGCAATCGCTGAGACAGAGTCGCCATCGTCCCGCATCCGTTTGATGAGCCTTTCCTTGGTCGTATCGACCTTCTTTCGGATGCCCGCTTTGCTTCCGCCCCACTTCCTCCCACTCGCTTTGGCGACGGCCTGCCCCGCTCTGACCCTTTCCCCTCGAACCTCGCTTTCGTATTGGGCCACACTCGCGAGGACATTGGCCATCAAACGCCCAGCGGAAGTCGATAGGTCAAGGCCGTCTTTGATGGAGACAAGATTGACTTTCCGTTCCCTCAGTTCATCGAATAGGGCCGTCAGTCCGCTGGCCGTCCTTCCGAGGCGATCCAAGCGCCAGACGACGACCTGAGAAACCTTGCCCGAGCGGATGGACTGTTCCAGCGCCAGCCATCCGGGGCGCTCCATCGTCGTTCCCGTCTGCTTGTCCTCGAACCATCGAATCGGATCGTCTTGGGCATCGGCCCAGCGCTTCAAATCGGGAATCTGCGAACGAGTGTCCTGTCGCTTCGATGAAACCCGAAGATAAATCGCAATCTGCTTTGTCATTCTGTCAGTCCTCCATTCTGAGAAACGAAAAAAGGGGGCTGAGCCGCAGCCCAGCCCCCCGCGATTGAATCGGGAGCCTACTTTTTGCTCCGAGACTTCCGAGTCGTCACTGTCGCTTCCGGCTTCGGAGTCTCCGCGTCCTTGCGGACAAACTGAAGGACCACCTTGTCCCCATCTTTCTCTGCCGAGACGTGGACCTTGAATCCATTTGTTTTGGCCCATTTTCGCG
>Ga0302237_1001700_pt1 | contig 14825 bp, 21 predicted proteins | sample AAG_UR_Ala_MG_FD_193530 | JGI IMG/M metagenome (GOLD analysis project Ga0302237, IMG submission 193530) | Enriched activated sludge microbial communities from anaerobic digester in WTTP, New Holstein, Wisconsin, United States - AAG_UR_Ala | ecosystem: Engineered > Bioreactor > Anaerobic >... | reverse complement strand
ACACGCACACGTCCACGCTCGGGGATATTTAATTTTTACGCCTACGTGGGAACGTACGCGGCATAAGGAGGCCACAATGATCTACCTGTACGATGACAAGGGCAGTATAACCGCCGAATACGAGGACTGGAAACTCCGTGACGTGGAGCTCGACATCCACAACGGTAGCCTGTCCGGTGCGATTCTCCGGGCCGACGACATCCGGCACTTCAAGTTCAGCGATGGCCAGTACGTTGAAAAATCAGTGGACGAGAAGTACGCGGAGAAACTCATCACGAAAAAGGAGCTCGACGACCTTATAGCACGTGATAAAGCAGTTGAACGTGAGCAAATCATACAGGCTGAAATGCGAGCGATGGCTGAAGAGAGAGCTAAACTCTTAGGTAAGATAATTTAGGAGGTTTTTATGAGAATACCAACAAAGCTTAATCCTTGTGTAATAACCCAAGGTTACCACGAGAAGCATCATGCTATTGATCTTAGAGCGTATGGAGATGAGAATGTGTATGCTCCCGAAGACTGTATAGTAGATAGGGTGTTTGTAGATCCTAAAGGAAACCATGCTGTTTATCTTACAGGGAAGGCTTCTAAAATTAGCTATAGGCTTTTCCATGTGGCTGCTACTGTACTTCCTCATATGAGTGTTTCTGAGGGATCAGTTGTTGGGGTAATAGTTCTAGATCCTGGTTCCACTGGAACCCATTTGCACTTCGAGGTTTTGAAAGCAGAAGGATTCCAGGATGGTGTTAGACAAAATCCTATAAAGTGGCTAAGAGATAACAAATTAGAGTATAAATGGAAAAAAGGTATACCAAAGCAAGGAGAGATAAATGAGGAAGGTTAATTTAAAGGATGTTGACGGTCCTTGGGATTTCGCTGTCCTCCTTCTAGAATGGCTTAGGAAGTATTGGTATATTCTAGTAATAGTAATAATATCCGCAGGGTTGGTTACAAGTGGATTTACTATCCAATGTGGGGATAAACAAATCCACAAAGAGCCCATACCAATAAGGAAGGCTAGTGATGGAGTGGAATGAATTCCTTGAACAGAGTAAACAGAATCCTGTAGGAATACCTGAAGAAAAGTTCGTCTCTACAGTAGGAGATGAGGCTCCTTCTAATCCCCTTAAGAAGTTAGTCTTTGATGATGAAGGGGACTTAAACACTGTAGCTGATTTAGCTTTAGCAGGTGCTGTATATGGAGGCACAACTTTAGCTCTAGCCCCATCGGGTCCTGGGGTACTTACTACTGCGGTAGTTGCTGCACCTATGTACATGGCGGCTAAGTATGCTCTTACAGGAAAGGCTCCCCAACCTATGATTCCTGCAGAGGAAGGAATAGCGTCATCTCCTGTAGGGTCTACTATCCTTGGTGCGGCTGAAGAGGCTGCTTTGTGGATGCTTCCTATGCCTATGCTTAAGGGAGGATTAAAGAGTAAGGTGAAAGGCTTAGGAAGAGGTGTAGAACGCGTCGCTGAGAAGCTTGTTGCTCCTGCTAGGAAGTATGGAGCACCTGTAGTTGAAAGGGCTTGGAATATCCTCTCTATACCTATAGAGACCCAGATTCCTGGTAAGGACAAATCTTTAAGAGAAATGTGGGAAGCTGCTATTACAAGGATAGAGAAAAAGATTCCCAAAGCTGCTGAGAGGATAAGAGAGTCTAAGATACAGAATGAATTAATATCTGAAGCAGGACGTAATCTAGGTATACGTTTGCAAAGCATGAGTCCTAAGGAGGCTTATGAGGTTGGAAAAGCTTTAAAGCAGGGAGGCTTCACAGCTGGAGTAAAAGGCAAAGAAGCGAAAGCTGCTATAAAAGATTTTAATACAGCCATAAAAGAAGCTAAGGTTGACGAGAAGTATAGAGTAGAGTTTAGAAAGCAGTTAACCAGGCTTAATCTAGTACCTAAAGACCTTCCTTCTGATAAAGCCTTTAAGAAGTTAGTTGTATCTGAGAAGCCTACAGTTAGTGAGGTGCACTCTGTTCTTGAGGCTGTAATAGAGAATCCTAGGGCTTCGGCCCAGATGAAAGAGCTTGCTAAGGACCTCTGGAACCTCCCTGCTAATACTCCTTCTGCTGTTGTTGAAGCATCTAGGAAGGCCTCTAGGGCTGTGCTTATCGATAAGCTTAAAACCACTAGAGGTGTAGTGTCCGCTATTCCTAAAGCTGGGTATGTAGAGAGTAGGATAAAAGAATTCAAAAAAGCTTATGTACATAAGGATGTAGAGCTTGAACTTAATGCTATGGAACAAATACCTAAGTTGGCGGAAAGGATGTTTAATAGGTTTTTTATGACTCCTTGGAAAACCTCGAAGGTTGTTCTTAGGCCTGCATCACATATAAGGAATCTTTTCTCTAACATAATCTTGAATGACTTTGGAGGATTACCTTTCTACAGAGGAGATATATATGTAGATGCGGTAAAAGGGATAAGAGGAAACTCTCCTGTATGGAAAGAGTTCTCTAGGATGACAGGGGTTCAGGCTGCGTCCTTCTCATCTAGCGACCTCGCACAGATAAGTCATGCTATGGGAGCTGCTGGACCTAAGAAGGGATATGGTAAGTCAGTTAAAGAAGCCTTCCAAGGGGCAGGAGGGAGGTATGATGATGGGGTGTTTACCAAAGCCTTAAATGTCTTCGATGCCATAGTTGCTCCTGCTAGGACTCTTTATGGAGCTGAAGAGTCTATATTCAAGTATGCTAAGTACCTCCATAATATGGAAAAAGGAATGGCTAAGAGAGAGGCAGCTTGGGACGCTATGAAGTGGACATTTAACTTCGGAGAGGTAACTCCTGAGGTTGCTGCTATAGGGCAATATGCTATGCCTTTTGTAAGATGGTTTAGCAAAGTGATTCCTTTAGGCCTTGAGACTGTAAAGAATCATCCAGTGCGTTTCGCTAAGTGGATTGGTATGGGTGCTGTTATGCAACAGCTTGCTCTTAGTAAGACACAAGTGTCAGAGGAGGAATGGCAAAAGATAAACAGGGACCTTCCTGAGTATATGACTAGAGGGCTTTATCTCTTAATGCCTTTTAGAGATGAGAAGAACAGACTCAATATGCTTGACTTAACCTTTGTGATTCCTTTTATAGGAGATGTGGCAGAGTTGTATCAGAAGAATCCTTTTGAGGTAGTTTTGCAGAACCCTGTGTTTACGATGGCTTCTACTCTTATAAGCAAGAGGAAGTACTCTGGCGTTCCTCTCTACTACGATTGGGAGGATCCTTCTACAAAGATGATGAAGACCTTTGCGTATGCTTGGGAACAGTTGTCTCCTGCTATGCTTCCTGGTGGAGCAGATTGGAATAAGCTTAGCGCAGCATTCTCTGATCAAGAGGGAGCTTTGTCTCCTGAGGTAGCTATAGCTAATGCTCTGGGAATGAAACTTGTAGCTGTTGATGAGAAGCTTAACAGAAGGAGAAAAGAAAGTGTTTTAAAGATATACGAGAGGGAGATAAGATCTAACATGATGAGAGAGTTGAGGAATGCTAGATCTCCTGAGGAGAAATCTGAGATAGTACAGAAGTATAGAAAGCTTCAACGTAAAACTAGAGGAGTGGGAGGTGATGAAGAATGAGTCTTAATATGCTTTTCAAAGTTCTTTGGTTTTCAATCACTGGTGTTCTTATCTTATGGCTTTTCTCCTGTGATCTAGTAGGCCCTAACACAGAAGGCATGACAACAAGTTGTAGAGCATGCTTTGAGTGTATGTACTACAACCAGAAAAACCCTGATAAGACTATCTGTGCTAGCTTATGCTCTGGGTGTAAGTCTTCTAATGACTTTAGGGAGTGTATAGAGTTAAAGCATGGTATGGATATGAGAGATTGCTTACTCCAGATGAAAAAGTAGGTGCCTATGGACAACAAAAATAGAATGACTGACACTCTTATCTTTAAAGGGCTCCTCATCCTCTTAGGAGCCCTTACTACCTACCTTATATGGACAGCTCAGGTATGGCTTACTAACTCTTGTGCTAAGGATATGGAGTTGGATAACGCTGTTAAGAGCCTTGAGAACAGAGTTATAGTACTAGAGACTATAATTCCTGAGATTAGAGACTCTTTAAAAGATATAAAGCAAGAGCTTAAAAAGAAGCATTAAGCTTCTTGCTTTAGTTTTTTCTTTCTATTGTATATTGTCGTAACATGCACCCCATGCTTTTTCGCTAGCTCAATAGCAGAGAATTTTTCGAAATCATCTTCTGCGAGGAGTATGTTCTTTACTCTTCGCTTTCCACCCTTTCTTCTTACGTTTACGCCTATTTTTCTTAGGCGTGTACTTAGAGTATGAGGGCATAGTATCTCGTTGTTGGTGAGAGCAGTAATCTCGGCAAGGCTCATATTCATATCTTCGTAGAGATATCTTAGAGCCTCATTTACATCTTTTGTTCCTTCAGGACATAGGTCTTTTATATTCTCCATAACCCTATACCAGTTTACCATCAGGCTTTCCTCCTTTCTTAAGTGTAAATGTGTAATCTCCTGGTTTTCCCGTAGGTACCAGTATACCTGTTTTTTTCATAATACTTAAAGCTTCGTAGAATTGTCTTTCTCCTTGGCTCAGAGATCTATACACAGCTGCTAGTAAGTCATTCTCGTGCATAGACCCATGAAGCTTAAGGAGATCCTGTATCTCCTGTACTAAATGCATCTTAGGATGTGTTGTAAGCCTTTCGATTCTGGGATTAGTTTCCTTGTGTAGAGTGTATATTATATTTTTAGCTCGTATAATATCATCTCCCACAATCTCTATCCTCATTTGACTAATAGCTATAAGCATAGCTATTTTTAACACCTGAAAGGCTTCTCGTTCTCTGTATGCATCGAGCTGAGACTCTCCTGTAGGAAGAGTGTTCTCGTAGACTATCTCAAACTCTTTCTCACTGTCTTTACCCCATAGCATTATACCAGAGGTGTCACTTACCTTAGCGAGGCCTTCCACAAGATGTTGCCAGTTTATCTTAGATGCGTGTCTTGGGAAAGTTACCTTTTTAAAATACGTAGGAGGCATTTCTACCATTACAAACCTACTCATAAAGCCTCCTGTGAATGCATCCTGAGGAAGCATATGTTGTAGCCAGTCTGGTGTTGAGCCTCCCATTACGCTTATACATACATTCGTGAGGGTTTCTCCTCCTCTTCCTATTGTACCTCCTGTCCACTTTTCTCTGTAGTCGTATAGGTCTGTAATAAGCGATATCAATCCTGTATTGTATGTCTGCTTGCCAAACAAGACACTTAACTCAGGTGCTTTGATTAACCCTGTAGCATCTCTAGGACCTATACGAATCATGTCTTTTTGAGAAGCTGGACTGGATAAAGCTTTTATAAGATACTCAGGAGTTAGCTTGTCAGCCAGGATACGCACATCAGGACGTGCTGCTGTTAGGGCATTGCATGCCATATTGATTACACTGGTTTTGTGCCCCCTACCTGGAGGAGCTAGAAGTATAACCCATAAGTTTGGAAAGAGCTTTGGTAAGAGATCCTCATCTCCTACCTGTATCCATACTCTGTTATTAACAGCTGATCCAAGAACACAACAAGCTGCAAAGAAATTGAATCGGCTACAAGCTTCCATGCCTTCTGTGAATTTTACATATTCGCCAAGCCATCCTTCCTCGGGAAGAAATTCTTTAATAGGGTCTACTGCCTCACGCATTAGTTAGTCTCCTTAATCTTTATGAACACCGGGAACCTCGGGACTCCTCTCGCTGAAGTTATTTCTTGATATTTTATCTCCGCATATTTGTCGCTGAGAAATCCTGGTATAGTCATAATAGACTCCCAGAGGGTTTCTCTTTGCTCTCTTGTAAAGCCAGTACCTACGTTGAAGTGGGTGCCTTCATCACTTGTAAGGACTAACGCTCCAAGAGCATTCTTTGGATTGCCTTTTATATCCTCCTCTTCTATAGCCATTACTATCTTGTAGGTATCTGATCTTCTAGGCTTGCATTTCATAATACTAGTTGATCGTGCTCTTTTGTAGGGAGCATCAAGATTTCTGAGGATTATTCCTTCATATCCTCTTTCCATATAGAAGGCTAACTCCTTTGCTATATCATCTTCTGAAGAAACTAAGTGGGTTGGTACACCTCTTACTTTATGGAGACCTACCAAAAGTTTATCCAAAAGATTAAATCTATCTACTTGTTTACTAGAGTCTACTATATCAAAAACATGGTATTCTATCTCCTGGAAACCATAGTGGAGCCTAACCTTTCTACTTACAATACTATGGATATCCTCGTGAGGCATACCATGGAGATAAAGTTCACCATCCAGTTCTATATTCTTAAACTGCAAGGACTCTAACTCTTTGTTTATATGAGGTACTGAGCCTATAATATTCTCTTCACTGCTTAAAAGAGTTACTCTTCCTTCCTCATCAAAGATAGCTCTGCATCTATCTCCATCAAGCTTAGGCTGAAGGAACGCTTTCTTACCCCATTTGTTGAACCTTTTCTCCTCGTACGGATAGCAAAGCATTATACCCTGTCTCATAATACAACCTCCTTAATGTTATACCAATCATCTCCTGCTTTAAGCTTGATTGGGAACTGATAGTTGTTAAGCTGAGGTATAGGACGTTCCATAATCCTTTTCATCTCTCTGGATACATCCATCATATCCTTTTTGGGAGCTTGGATTACAATACTATCATGTACTGTTGTACAAAGATCGAACCCTCGCTTTTTAAGCTCTATAAGAGTAGTAAGAGTTACATCAGAAGCGCTACTCTGAATAGGAGTGTTGTAGGCTTGGGTTATTGTTTGTAACACTCTCACCCTCCCAAAAGGAGTATTGCATCTCCTGGAATTATTGAATTCAGCTGCTTGTCTCTTTACGTATGCAAGAAGCCCAGGGTAATGCTTTATACAAAGATTCTGCCATACTTCAGCGTTAGCTACTGAGATGCCAAATTCTATAGCGATAGATCTCGGAGTCCTTCCATAAAAGGTACCGAATACAACTGTTTTGGTTTGCAGCTTCTGTGCTGCTGTAAGCTCATCCCAAGGCTTTTTGAATATTACCTCTCCCATCATTTGGTGCACACTTCTTCCTTCTGCAAACTCTTTAAGCATCATAGGCTCTGGGGCTATGTTAGCTCCTACTCTAAGCTCAAGTTGATTGTAGTCTCCATTGAGCAATACGTAATCCTCGCTATCAGGAATGTATATAACCCTCATAGGCTCTGGAACGTTTTGAAGATTAGGATTCTGATATGAGAGCCTTCCTGTACCTGTGCCCTCTATCTTTGGATGAGCATGAATCCTATCATTCCTTAAGCGTTGGTATACTCCTAAGAGATATACAGAGGCTATTTTATTTAGTCTTCTGTACTCTAGTAAGGCTTCCATTAACTCCGCTTGAGGATGATTACGTTTTATAAGAGCTGTAAGAGTATCCTCATCAGTACCTTGGATCTTGAGATACTTTTTAATTTGCACAGGGCTCCTAGGATTGAGGCCTAGAGGAGCAAAATACTTAGCGTTTAGCTCATTAGCTTTAGGCTCTACTTCTTTGTACATCAAGGCTAGGGATGTAGTATTCACCTTTATACCTCTTCGCTCCATGTAGTTACAAACCTCTATCATAGGAAGTTCTATGTTCGTAAGAACATCCAACTGATGTTGATTCATAACTTTCTTTTGGCCTTCCATTACAGCCCAGGTGGTTATTACATCCCAGCAGTTCATAGAAGCTCTTTGTTCGTTAGTCCATCTTGCTATGGTTTTCATCTCTTTTGCTGATGGCTTATACGCCGGAATACTTGTATACCTTCCTCTGAGAGAATCAAGCTTGCCAGGGAGATCGCTGTTCATTGTATGTTCGGCAAGCAATGTGTCGTAAGCTAGACCTTTTACTACAATTCCATGGGATTCCAGAACGCCTAAGTCAAACTGTCCATTCTGAGTACATTTCTTAGCGTTTGGATCCTCGAGAAATCTTTTCATTATATTCCATTTCTCAGTACCCTTGTCTCTCTCTGTGAGATTTAAAGCCACAGCAAAGTTAACAGAAGAGCAGAAAGCTATACCTATTATCCTTGCTGTGAGAATATCTAACTCAGCAGGAGTTTCTATATCCACAGCTGTAATGCCTTTGCTCATTTCTGCAAGATATGATGCGAAGTCAGAGTCTGGAGGATCATACACGAACTTAGGCTCTACCTTGACTTCTATGTTAAGAGTTTTGTTGAAGAAGTGAATGATCTTCTCCATGTCTTTTACTGCTATATCCATCCATTGTCTCTGGCGCATTATGAAGCTAGGATGAAGCATACAAAGCACAGGACAAGAATAATCCCATTTGCTTAGCAAGGGATATATCTGGCCTCTTAAACTTTGTATTCCTGTACGCCCTGTGAGAGCACTAGCAGCTACCTCTCCTAGAGCTACAATAAGCTCTGGTTTGGCTTCGGATATTTCCGCAATGAGATGCTCCTTGCATAATTCCATCTCAGCATTAGAAGGAGCTCTGTCATCAGGCGGAGCACATTCACATATATTTGTAATGAAGCATTTATCCTTATCTAAGCCTGCAGTGTGCATAAGCCTCCAAAGAACCTTACCGGCTGGGCCGGTAAAAGGTGCTTTGGTTATTGTCTCCACATGCCCTGGAGCTTGTCCTACAAACATCACAGGGTATTGGATTATCTTGGGCTTGTACCAAGGAACATAACCACAGTATGTGAGATTGCATTTTACACATTCATCTTTAGGTTTCATTAAATTTTACCTCGTATCTCAGCATCTAAAGCCATTATAGCTCGTACTGCCATATGAGCGAGATTACTAAGGTGAGATTCGTGATCTTCATTTACGCCTTGATCCCAGTCTTCTCCGTGGATAAAGGCATGACCTAGATGTTCAATAGCTCCTACAACCTTCCAAGGATTCCCTGGATGCTTGACGTCTCCAAATTCAAATACATCACTGAGAGATTTTATAGTCTCATCTAATACTTCAAACTGCTTGAATGGATTATCCATTTGCTATCTCCTTTATGTGTGATATGTTAAGTCTTGCAAGATCAACTTCAGCAGAAGTCATGCACATATGGAAAAAGAAAGGAAGCTCATGAGTGTATATATGAGGGCATCCCTCGTTTATCCATGTGTCAACGCTTTTGTGCTGCATAGCAAGCTTTATAGGCATACTTGTATCGCAGCTTATAGGCTTTATGGGAACTAGATCGCTAGTGTTTGCAAGCCCTAAGAAGTGAAGATCACACTCTCTATAATCCTCCTGGATATCCTGTAACCACAATGGTGGACGGTTAGGATATCTATTCCAGTAGGAATGAGCAAAGTGAGTTATTCCAAAGCTTCTAAGCTCTTGGAACATCTCCATAGAAGATACCACAGCTATTATATTGTCCATAGGAACGCTACGAGCAACATCCTTAACGCTTTCTAGTATCTTAGCCATAGGCCACTTTGGATCATCAGGAGCTATTATTTTTGCAGCTCCCACCTCTCTCATAAGGGCTACAAGCTTATGGCTGCTCTCAGCCTCGAGCTTCTCATTGTAGGAATTATCAAGCCATACAGGCTTGTATCCTCGAGAGGCCTGTCTCATCATAAAGGCTTTGTATTTAGGATCATCATACAAGAAGCTTAAAGAGAAATGAAAATCTTGCAGATCCTCAAAGTCATTCAGATGTGCTATAGGGACCTCAAAGCTAAAAAGTGTTTTCATAGTTTCTCCTATTTGAATCCTACGAGTTTATGCACTTGGGCACAGAAACGCCATCTGGGATTGTTTTTACAGAAGTCCAAAGCTCCTACTACGTTAGCTCTTATCTCTTTGGAGCCTTCTGCAAGGTTTGTAGTAGCAGGCATCATCATGAGAAGTTTATCTGAGATGGTATACTTCTGCGTTATTACTTGTGCAAGCTCTCCCCAGTAGGGTGTACCATAAACGATTTTTATCTCGTGGGCTTTATCCATCGTGGATGGCATCACCATGAGATCTTTTGGGCTTGCTGCTATCCAGTCGAAATTGATAGTTGGCAAAGCCAACGAAGCATTTGTCTCCAAGTGGATGAGAAATCCTTCCATACGTAAAGCCATCATCAATGCGTGGAGATCCTGAGCAAGAGGTTCTCCTCCTGTGATAACAACTCTACGAGATGGGAACTTTTTAACCTCATTAACAAGAAAGTGTTCGTCTTCCATCATTACAGCTTTGTAGTTAGTATCACAGAAGTCACACTTTTTGTTACATCCTGCGAGGCGTATAAAGGACATAGGAAAGCCTGTATATAGGCCTTCTCCTTTTACGCTATAGAATATATCAGCTATTTGGTAAAACATTATTGTTCTCCTTATCTCTAGAGTATCCTGGGTTTTCCTTACACATACGCTCCCAGGGAAAGACTATCCACTTGCTAGTGGGTTCTTCGAGTTTGTTCCATACAGCTACTCTGAAGTATAGAGGATAGTTCTCCATAGTTTTTCCAGTCTCAATGACATCATCTATTATGAGTATATTCGATGGAGAGTAACCCTCAAGGGTCTCAATAAGCCTACATTTATATCCCATAGCTAATGCCATATCTCGTAGCATTATAGCTGGGTATATACCTCCTCGAGGTATACCATATATGTAGGCGAAGTTGTATGTGCTCATTTGATGGAGGATGTTTACTCTTATTCTATCCTCTACATCCTCCCACGAGAGATTGATCATTTTTTATCCTCCTGAGTTTTTTTTACTATCCACTGGATAACACATAATCCTAGTATAAGAGTTAGTATTACCAAATAGATATAAAAGCTAAAGTATAGGAGTTTAAACAGGATATCTAATGCCCATTCCATTAGAGCCTCCTATAAAGCCAAGAATCTCTGTTGGTACTCAGACTTTTTGAATACCCCAGAGTAGTAGTCACTTACAGCATTCACACAAGGGTCTTTTATACCCCGCATCTGCATACAGAGATGCTCTCCGGTTACTAATACTGCTACTCCCTTTGGTTTTACGCTTATAAGCTGCTCTGCTATAAGCCTTGCTATGTCTTCCTGTAGAGGAAGTCTTTTAGCCACACACATAGCAGCTCGGCCAAGCTTGGAGAGTCCGAAGGCTCTGTTGCTTGGGATGTAGCCTATCTTGGCTACGTACTTGACAGGAAGGAGATGATGAGGACAGAAACTCCAGAAGTGATAATCCCTTATGCAGATTATCCCAGCGTCTTTAGATGTGGGGAAGGATACCATATTGCAGGAAGTATCCTCATTGAAGAAGGTATCCCACATCCTTGATACTCTTTCTGGAGTACCATCGAAGTCTTCTCCTTCCAACTTAAAGTTACGCAGAAACATTCTGGTTGCCATTTCTATCTTATCTACGTAGTTTTCCATTACTTCTGCACCTCCAATGTTGCCCATCCACCTTCTCCTTCACGGATGGTTATGCTTGTTATAGTTACCAGATGGTCAGTTTCAAATTGTTTGAGCTCCCAGTAGAATACTTCACAGAGATGCTCACAGGTAGGATCATCTACAAGATCATTAACACACTTGTGGTCAAACTTCTCTGCAATCTCTTTTACAGCCTCCTTAAGTAATTTGAGGTCTACTATCATCCCTTCAGAGTTTAAACCACTAGCCGTTACTTCAACTTTTATGTGCCAAGTATGGCCATGCATGTTGAAGCATTTTCCTTTATGTAAAGGAAGTCTGTGAGATGCATCGAAATGGGTCTCTATACCTACTTTGGTTACTAAGTCCATGTTGTCTCCTTAGAGTTAAAAGAACGGCGCCCTATGAGAGCGGCGCCTTCTCTGTGATGTTAGTTACGCTTCGCGATGGTCTTCTTCTTGATGACCGTGCGAATCTCAGTCTGCCCCTTTGGAATCTCCTGAACGAGAAGAAGGTCCCATTCAGTTCCGGTAAGAGTAGAGTTGAGAAGCTCAGAGAATCCTGCTTCGTCATAATCCCCCTGAGGGAGATTCTCTCCTGTGGCATCCTTCCAGGTTTTGGCCAAGGCGAAAAGAGCCTGAGGCTGGAGAGACATTGTCTCGAGCACGAACGCTCCTGTGGTAGGCTCACCACCAGGCTCTGCGTTTGCCATTTCCTCAGTGAGGATATAGCGGAACGTAGCTTTGGGTTTACCTTCCATGGTCTGGCCGATCATGATCTTGTCCAGCATAGCTCTCGCTGTGCCTTCGGGGAGAAGCCTTAATTCTCCGGTACTAACGCCTTCGGGTATTTGTATTTCCATACAACCCTCCTTATAAATTTAAGTACGCATAGCGTACTTTTAAGCTGTGTTATACTGCTTCGACTTCTTCTCTGTTGTCCAGAGAATATTCTCTCTGGATATAAAACGCCTTTTTTGTAGCCTCATCCTCGTTGTCGCATAAAGGCTTAAACTCACACGGCCGGCCGTAATCAAAGCAATTACAGCTGGGGTAGAAGTTTCCTGATTTTATATCCTTTGCTACGTTTTCGAGAGTCTCAAACATCCTCTTACGCATTCCCATATCTCTAGGAGAGAATGCTCTATCGTATTGAGGAACCTTAGTCTTTACGAGAATATTGTAGATGGTTCCTGCAATAGGCTCTTTAAAGAGATTCTCTAGAAGGAAATCATACATCGAACCTTGAAGACCTCCTTTGAGACCACTGAGATAGGATGAATCCATCCTTTTAGAGGTTTTATGCTCAAGTCTCCACAACCTAGAATCATCGATGGATCGAGCTATACCATCAACGCGACCCTTCATGATGTACTCTCCCATGTCAACCTCTACGATAACCTCACTGCTGATTACCTTGATGTTGTCATCCTTCCAACGATGAATGTAACCACCCACAAGGATAGCTGCTTCTGTAGCTACAGTTTCTCCCATATCTGGGCTTTCAGGGTAGATAGAGTGTACATACTCCTGTAAGTTTGAAATCATCTCAGGAGTAAGCTCTCCTGAGTAGAATTTATGCAAGAGATGATGTACAACGCTTCCTATCTGTAAAGGCATACTAACATCCTTTGGGGATAGGTTCTCTACATATTCCCAGTAGTAACGCTTACGGCAGCGTAGGAAGGTGTTTACCTTACTACTCCTAAGGATAAGCTTTTCGCTCATTTCTTTTCCTCCTTAAAGAGTACTGAGAAATCAGAAGGCATTTCAACCTCGAGATTTCTTGAAGTACGAGCTTCGGCTTTCTCCATAGGCTTGGTAACTACTACGTACTCTGGCTTTCCAAGCTTTACGTTAAGCTTCGTGCGATAAACCTCCTCGAAGTACTTTGAGACTTTGTTACGCATGGAGCCTTCAATAGCTGGAAGAATTGCTGCTATCCTTCCACTGTCATCAAGCTCAACTTGTTCGTGGGCTATAACGATGACATGCTTGAAAAGCTTTTGAAGGCGCATCATACGAACGAAGAAGTCTTCTAAGTTCGCAAGGACGATTCCCCACTCGTGGAAGGAAAATTGTTCCTTACGTTGAATAGAGCTTATAAGGCGTTTCATATGCTCTACAATGGAAGTAAGGCTGTCGAATACGAGGACTTCTCCCTTTCTATCGACGCCTTTTTCAAGCTCTTCTTCGTACGCTGTAACAATGTCGCAAAGCTTTAGATAGCCCTTAGGTTGCTTAGCCAAAGCTGTAGCAGGTGCAAGAATAAGACTTTTCATGTTCACTTCTGTAAGGCGCTCGTCTATCTCCTCATAGGTTACAAGGTTAGAGTCTACCAGATGCTTGATGTTCTGCATCTTTCCAGCTTTTTGGTCAACGTCAATTATGTTAACTTTGTAGCCTAGCTTGGACATAGAGCAAGCAAGGGTTGTTTTACCAGTCCCTGGCCTTCCGTAGATGAAAATGTAGCTCATGCTACCCTCCTTTGCTTCTTGAACCTTTTCCACACTTTAACTTTAACCTTTCTCATACAAGGCCTTCAAGCGCTGGTATTTGAGAGTAGCCATCTCGAGATCCTTTCCTTCCAGGCTATCTACACCATTCTTATACTGGTTGTTAAAGATCTGCTGGTACTTCTCAGGGAGAGTTTTTACCATGTCAGAGAGTTTTGCTGTTACATTGCCTTCTCTCTGAGGCATGGGAAGAGAATCCTCTTTTTCTCTTGAAGGTTGGATGTCAGGCCACCCACACTCTTCGCAGTAGGATACTCCTTCGTCGTTGAAGGAAAGGGATGCTGAGCAGTGAGGACAAATGCCCTCCTCTTTAAAGGTTTTTGCTCCATCCTCTTCTACCTCAACCTTTTGGAACGGAACGTCTTTGTGCTTCTGCAGCTCTTCAGGAACCTTTCCATCCTTCCAGCCTGATCCTTTACAGGCAACACAGTTGCTCATTCCTGAGATGTGAAGGCCTGTTCCAGAGCATACTGGACAGCGTTCTTCTTTACTCATTTACTACCTCCTTCGTTGGATTTTAAGACTTGTGGAACTACTCCTTTATGAGGAGTAGAACCATAAGGCTTAAAGATCATCCTCAGGCCAATCATCCAAAAGGCATTCTGGGTGGATTTTGTTAAGATTTTGAAGTCTTAAACCTTTGAAGAGAAGAACCCTCTCTGAAAGTTGGCATACAAGATTATACCTGCATGGGCATTCTGCACAGCTTTCTATAAAGAGAGCTGTGTCCTTACTATATCTAAGGATCTTAGGGTGTGACAATGGTTCGTCTATAGGAGGCATGTTTCTTCTTATAACATCTTTAGTTTCTTTAAACATTCTTGCTCTCCTCCATTTCGGCTATTGCAGCCTCGAAACGGGCTTCAGCCGCGAGAACACCCGTGCGATAGCCATCGCCATATCCACCACCATGCACAATAGTCCCGCGCGCATTATCG
>Ga0302237_1001699_pt1 | contig 14833 bp, 23 predicted proteins | sample AAG_UR_Ala_MG_FD_193530 | JGI IMG/M metagenome (GOLD analysis project Ga0302237, IMG submission 193530) | Enriched activated sludge microbial communities from anaerobic digester in WTTP, New Holstein, Wisconsin, United States - AAG_UR_Ala | ecosystem: Engineered > Bioreactor > Anaerobic >... | reverse complement strand
GCAGTCACTACCCGAATGGGCGCGCGTCATGCAGGACTTTGACGCCGAGCGCCCAGCCGCAAACAACCGAGCACAAGCGCTGCTGCTGATGCTGGAGCAGCCGGGCGTTGCAGAGGGCTTTGTCTACTCCGAGTTCCGTGGCCCTGGTACTGCGGACCTGGTGCCGCAAGGCGTGCGCTTTGCTCGGCACCTGGGGATTGTTCGCATAGGCGAGATTCAGACCGCCATCGCGCCGCTACCGCCTACTGATGGCAATCCGGGGTACGTCGCCATCGGCGGTCATGACTGGCTATTCACCGACTTCATGGATCAGTTTGTGCCGGTAGATATCCGGCTCACTGGTGGCCCCGGCTATGGCCCCGACTGGCTGGGCACGCTCACTGCCGATGTCGGATGCACAACGCTACGGATCAACACCACGATCGACCCGCGTGGATCGGTGGCCGTGAAGTCCCGCGTCGTGATTCAGTCCGGCCCGCCGACGTTCCTAGAGCAGCGCGAAGTGATCAGCGTAGACGCTACCGGCTTTAACGTCGCGCCTGCCTTCACGGTAGTCCCGGTCGCGGGCGCTACCATCTGGCCGGGCTCAAGTCTTATCGAAGGCGTGCGCGACAACATCCTCGATATGTTCGCCAACTTGGGGCCGGGTGACACCAGCCCGCCGACGCGCTACCCAGCGCCCACCACGCGAGCACCTGCAGAGCTGACGGTCAACCTTGTGCATTCCGTCGTCAAGGCTGTGACAGGCGTATCCAACGCTGCAATAATCAGCCCCCCATCCGATATCTCACCAGCCCCTAAGACTCAGTGCGCGCTCTTGAGTCTTGTACTCCGATACGCCTAAAGGAGCCTCGAACTATGGCACAGCAAGTACACGCCGCATTTATGAGCCCAGCTGCAGCTGCAGCGCACAACTCGACCCACTCCGCACTGTCTAGCGGCTTTGCTCACTACGACGGCCCAGAATACAACGCAGACACGTTGCTGCCTGCTTTGCTTGGTAGCGGCAACCCGGTCACGCTGGCAGAAGCTGCAGCCATCATCCTGGCAGGAAAGGATTATATCAACGGCCACTTTGCTCTAGCCGATGCCGTGGTGGGCGATGAGATCTATGCGCACAAGGTGCCTGACGCTGCGCACACGATCACCGCGACCATGAATCCGTGGGCACCCATCGAAGCGGCTCTGTCGGAAGCTGCCCGCCTTTTGGTCAACGATGCTACGGCCAAGTACGAAGCGCACCGCCTGAACACTGGCGGCGTCTGGCACGCTGCAGTCGATACGGTCAACAACGTGGGCACGCCTAACAGCTTTAGCGCGCTCGAATGGACAGACCTCAAAGGCGTCGAGCGCACGAACTTGCTCAAAGCGCTTTGGAATGATCACGTCGTGCTGACTAGCGGCGGCGTTCACTCGGTCGCGGACACGGGCAACCAGATCACCGCCGTGAATGCGACCTACGATGCCGTGGATGGTGCCGACTGGATCAAGTGGCTGGCGCTGCTGACTGACCTGCGGACCAAGTTCATCGCCCACCCGCCGACGGCATCGCATGCGCTGGCCGACAATACCAACATCGTTAGCGCTGCGCTTCCGACCGTACCGGCTGGCACCTACGATCTGGTCAATGACGAGCTGACGCAATGGAACTTGCACGTGCCCAGCACCACGTATCACGCCATGGCCGACGCTGGATCGCAGACATCGATCACCTCTGTGGCCACGCTTGCCGACATGCTTGCAGCGGCGCAGCAGCTGTACACCAAAGTGCTTTCGCATGTCACCGCTGCGCCTATCTCACGCGCCGTTAGGATCGTCGTTTAGGCAGCTTGGTCCCGTAGATCCAGTAGACCAGCACACGCTCACGGGGCTGGCCGAGTTCATCTGCCAGCGCCTGTGTCACCTGTAGCATCGTATCGACCCGCAGCTTCCCCCCGCGCTCCGCATTGCCGATGGTCGCAGAGTTACGCACCGTCGGCGATCCAATCTTGGCTTTGGCCGACAGCTGGTCCCGTGTCAGGCCCGCGGTTTGGCGTAGTTCGGTCAGTCGTAGGCCGCGTTCTTTGAGTGATTTTGGAGTATCCATTCCGTCAAATAGTGCGCATCAAACGCAATGGCGCAACGGTAAAATTCCACGCGCGACCAGTTCCAGCGACGGCACGCAAAAAATAATGCACGCATGCTGAAATAATGCTTGCACAGCGCGTTGGAACAGTGCAGAGTCCTATCCATGGACGCAGCACTGGTCCACAACCCAGGCAGGAGCATGGAAATGACGACCGAAATCCTAAACGCACTGAAAGCAGCAGCCCTTGAAGACGCCGCATGTTTTGTCGATGAAATGCCAGGCGAGGAATTGCACGACAGTGACGATTGGGACAGCGCAGCATTTGGCATGCGCCAAAACCTGAACATTGATGGCGCATTTGAGATCTACCGCAAGCACTTGGTAGTTGAGATCAAGCGGTTAAACGGTCTTCTAAATAAGTAGTAGTTCCGCAGGGTCAACGGCCTGCACTTTCCCCGTGCCATGATCGCGGGGCTCCATTTGCGGCACCATCGAAAACACACAAACAGTGGAGCTATGACAATGACAAACGATTCCAAGCCTGGCGATGAAGTAATGATTTCCAAGATGCGCATCGAGACAGGATTCAGAGCTGATGCACTGCGAGCGCTTACCGCTGCTATGCGTCCCTTTGGATCGCTTCACGGCCAGATGGCGGAAGTTGCGCTAGATGTTGCTCAAGAAGGACCAGAGAAAAGCGCTCGCACGCTGCAGCTGCTGTTGATGGCGTTCTCGTACCAGGGCGACAATCACGCCGACATAGCATTTACGACCCACGGAGTGACCTTCATCACTCCTACCAGCAAAACAGAGATCACCGTGCTGAATGGATGGGACTCTCGCGACTGGCAAGTCATCATTACCTTCCCAGGTGGATCATTTAGCCGAGCGGCAGAGATCCGATCGATTGCACCGGTTAAGTGGGAAGTGATCGCGTAACCAGAATTAGCCACCACCCACCAGCGCAGCGCCCACGGCTGCGCGCTCACTCACTAGGAACAAAGCAATGAAGACGTTTCAACCCGGCCAACTTGTCTACGCAGCATCCGGCGGTGCATACCGATACATCTGCCCTGTCAATTCAGCGCACGCTGTGCATCCAATTTTTAACTTCGACAATGATGAAGACGAGTCTAACGAGGAACTAGGTCACCCAGAAGTCTTGCATGTGGTGTTTGCAAGTCCCCCACGCGAGAAGCTAGACGCTGAGATTGAGGATCTGAAGTCACAGATCAAGAATGCGCGTGCTGAACTGACAGAGCTGCAGAAGTCAAAGCGCCTAGAGCTGTCGGAAGATCGCAAGCAAGCACTTGAGACGCACACGACGCTGGCATTTATTGCCGACTGGCTGCTAGGTACGGAGCTATGGGCAGTGACCAGGGCCTACGGTACATACGGGGTGCGCTGCGTGAAAAACGGCAAGGACGGCATGGCCTTGCATGTGTACCGAAAGAAGACCGGGAAGCCGCAGTTTGTGGCGTATGACGGGTCAGGGTCAGAGAGAGAAGTTGTTAGCATCCATTGGACCGAGAGCGAGGCCAATGCAGCGCTGCGCGGTGTCCTTGAATCGCAGCTTGCGCAGTACATCAAAGCTGACATGGGTGTTAGTGCCGACTTGCTGGATCTTGTAAGGCAGGCACAGCGGGATGGTGTGCAGATACCGGAGCAGATCGCAAAAGCATTGACAAACTACAAGGCGGCAAAGGCGCGCGAAGAAATCGAGGCCACCGAAAAAAGCATCGAAGAAGCTAACAGGCGGCTCGCTCAGCTCAAAGAGAAGCTGTAACCCAAAGCTCCGTCACTCACTAGGACACCGGCCCATGGCAAAATACATCGACGACGACTTTTCAAGAGCTGCTCACAAGCGCGGCGCGATGATTGGAAAAACATCGCCATCCAGGGAGACAAAAGGCACGCACTGGGAAGTCATGACCTACAAGGGTCGCATCATTGCCTGCGTGATCGGTGAGATGGGATTCTACTCATGCGCAGAGGAGATCGCACTCAATGAGCTACCAGCTTACTGCGACGATCCAAGCGTAGCGCGGTGGGCATTTGAAAACGGAGCGGACATTCGCACGCATCCAACCTGCACCGCTGGAGGTCCTAATTATCTGGCACACCTAGCGAGTGCAGGATGACCACCATAAAACCCCGCCTATGGCACTCCATACGCCAGCCAGTCAGCGAGTGGGTGCGTAGGCGCGGAACCGTAGAGAAGTTGGCCGCAGAGTACGGCTACACCGTGCGCATTCTGAACGATGGCCAGCACTGGGAGTTCCGGCGCGGAGTCGCCATGATCGAATGGTGGCCGAGCACGGGCACTACGAGATTAAACCAGAGCTTTGATCTATCGCGCATGCACACGCTCGATGGGCTGCGCTCGGCACTAAAGCAGTTTGCGTAAACAACCAACCGGTAGGAGAAATGACAATGGGAACGCGAAGCCTCACCTGTGTAGTTTTAGATGGCAAATTCAAGGTCGCTCAGTATGGGCAGTTTGACGGCTACCCAAGTGGTCAGGGGAAAACGGCGCTAGAGATCATGCGCAAGATCCTGAAAGAGAACCAGCTTGAACGGTTCAAAGAAAAAGTGCGTGCTCTAAGTCAGCTTACAGAAGCGGAACATAAGCAGTTGTGGATTGATGTCGGCGCTGACCCAAACAAAGACTATGTGTCCATGGAAATTGGCAACGCTTTTGATGAAAAGCATCCCGAGCTAAGCAGGCGTACCGCTGCTGATATCCTCGGACTCGTTATGTACCGGGACATTTCCCGCGTCCAACTAAGCGAAGACTTTGCGCATGACTCGCTATTGTGCGAATGGGCCTATGTGGTGGATCTGGACCAGGGCATTTTTGAGGTCCATAAGGGACTTGCAAAGTCGCCACATTCGGAAGGCAGATTTGCTCACGGCAAGTGCGAGAGCAGCGGTTACTACCCAGTGAGGCTAGCCAAGTCGTACAAGCTAGATGCCCTACCAAACGCTGATGAATTTGAGGCGGATTACAACTAGCAGCGCACCGCATCACCAGTTGCAGCCGTGCTAGTCTGAGCACATGAGCGGCTTTCCCATATCCAACACCCCCACGGCAGAAGAACAAAAGCGCATCGACGAGATGACCGGCCAAGTCGATAGGGCCTACGGTCGCGGCGCTTTCACTGAAGACATCGACTCGGTTTTCAAACGCCAAAACCGGTCAATCGGCACCGTGTTAGCTGGCCTGTCGATGTCAATCTCTGCGGTCATCAAAAACATCTTTCCGCAGACATCGCTACCGGAAGACCTGCTATCGACGCACGAGCGCTGGTATCGTCTGCAGCCTGACAAGTCACTGACCACGGCACAGCGCCAAGCCCGACTGCTGGCACACACCCAGAAGCGACCAGACGCGCGCCTGTGGAAGATTGCAAACGAGCTGGAAAAGGTGGTGGGTGTCGGCAACGTGACCCCAGCGCAGAACACAGCAGCGGGTCTTGACCTACTCGGCTACTCGCGATCTGGCATGTTTGTGGTAGCCTACGGGGTTCCGATTGCCTTCGTTCGGACGATCGGGCAAATAGATATCCTGGATCGAATCATTGCAGCGTGGAAACCCATCACTGTGCAAGGGCATTGTGCCCGCACGCTCGGCACCGGTTTTCTGACCGATGACGACGACAGTTTAACAAACAGGGACGTACTAGAGGATTGAGAGAGAAGTATGCGACCGTTTATCAAGATGTGGATTTTCGTAGGATGCGTGACCCTGGCTAGCGCCTTGCCCTTTGCTGGCTGCATTGGCGACAGCAGCACCGGAGTGCTTAGCCAGTCACTGACCGATGACGGCGGCACCGATGGCGGCGTGGATATGAGCACGCCAGCTGCAGACATGGCCGTGGCCGTCCCCGACTTGGCACTTCCGCCCATTCCGCCGGGCGCTCGAATCAGGCCGCGCATTCCCGTTGTGGGTAGCGTGGCGATCAATGCGCCGATGGGGTTGTGGGATTCCAGGCTCAATGCAGCATGTGAGCCGATGCAGACCATCGACGGGCGAGTGCGGTGCGTGCCGGTCAATGTTTTCCCGAATGACATCTATGGGGTTGTCTACTACTACGACGCAAACTGCACTCGCCCATTCGCCTACGTGCGCAAGATCTACTATCCGTACTCGGAGTGCCGGTCTACTACGCTGATTGGATCGTGGACCATCCGCATGAAACCAAGATCGTATAACGGATGCGGCGAGCGAGCGGTGCGCCCGGTAATGTTTGCTTCCGTGGTGACAGGAGAGGAGCCGGTGCCCCTTGCTCCTATGTCGGCAAAGTACTACCAGTTTTCAGGTGACGCATCAGGCCCGCCTCTTGGCAGCTGCTGGCCTGTGTACATCCCGCCTGACTACGACAAAGAATACCTAGTCATGCGGATGACCGGCTACGAGGTTTCAGAGTTCGCCGAATTGTCAGAGCTGCACTAGCTGCCCACTTGCACCATGGCCGCAGTCCTGCGATTGTTGAGCCATGGCGCGACTTGTAAACTTTGGCCCTCTTCAGAGGGTTCCCGCTTTCCTCCTCAATGCACTTCAGCAGTCCCTCCTAGACCAGCGCGGCAGCGGCACCGGCAACACGCTTGCGCTCGGCCTAAACAACGTCCTGGTCAGCTGGGACCGTGGCCCGATCCAGGTGGCGCTAGCCCAGCCTGCCAGCGGATTGACTCCCATCGAGATTGATCTAGGCAAGGACTGGCGCGACCGACAGGTCACGATCAACTACTTCTTTGACCCGTTGCGCGACATCCGGCCCGGTGAATCTGGCGACTTTCAGTATGCACGGGACCGAGGGACGCGCGTGATTTACAGCCGCCTCGGTGGACGCTGGGCGCTCAGCCCGAGCATCGGCATTTTCATCAATGCCAGCGGCGTGCTGTATGCCGAGAAGGAAGCGGGCTACGGGTACCTGGAAATCATCGGCTCGACGCAACTGAAGGAGCGCAGCTAATGCGAAACAGAGACGCACGGGCATCGCACGCCGTCGAGAGCAACTTTGCGACCGGCAGCTTTAGCCAACGCCTGACCCCTACTTCGTGGCCCAACGGAGGAAATGAGATATGGGTCGAGGCTGTCATTCCAAACGGGGCAACTATCACGCTTGATACATCGCTCGACTATCTGGATAGGCACCTAATTCTGAGCGGCACGTTTATAGGAGCTACACCGCCACAATACGTTATTCCAAACGTAACCGGCGCAGCAAACCTATCTAACAGCATATTTCCTACGCCAAAAGATCCGGTATATGACGATGTGGGAATCTTTTACGGCGAGCTGTTCTACACATCTAGGGGATGGGATGGCACTGGAGAGCGAGGAGTAAGCCTTAGTGATATAAACAACTACGCAAAGCCACTAAGCGCTAATAGCCGATTAGAGCGCGAGCTGTTCGTGTTCGTAAATCCGTTCACTGGCGCGCTCATGTGCAAAAACGGCACAGGGGTCTACTATCAGACGATCCTACACGTCAAGGCATCCCCACAGCTCAACGCCCTAGTGTCTGTCCCGTAGCACCTGCCCAGCCTCGAAAGCCCGCCGCTGCAGTAAAAATCCCCTTGCAATCGTGTGGTGACATAGGAACAAATAGTTCCTATGGAACATAAAACAAGACCACCAAAACCTAAGATCCAAGGGGACCGGCTGCAAGCCGTTCTAGCCCTCAACCGTCTGACGATGCGCGGCATTGCCGAGCGGTGCGGCGTCACCCACTCCACGATCAGCAAGATCTGCAGCGGCCACCGAAAGCCATCAGGATCGCTGCTGCGCGTTATGCGTGACGAGCTTGGAGCGGAGCACTTCGCCTACGTTACGGGCCAGCTAGACACCCTTACGCCAGCTGCCGCAGGGGGTCCTGCATGAGCTGGATCAAGATTGACGACGGCTACATGGGCAACCGAAAGATCATCGGCCTGAAGGATAACGAGTTCCGCCTATGGCATGCCGCGCTTGCCGAATGCAACAAACAGGCCAACGACGGCGTGTTCCCAAAGACCATGCTCAAAATCATCTTTGGCTACCTAGAGCGACCAAAGACCGGGCTAGCCTGCACTCAGGCCCTGGTCAAGGCTGGGCTTTGGGAGGTAGATGGCTCAAACATAAAAATTCGCAACTACCTCAAATACCAAACGAGTTCGAGCGAAAGAAAACGCCTAAATGCGGCAGCTGCAAAGCGCATGCAAAAACATCGCGACAATCACATATCGAGGCTGACTGGCGAAGGTAAGGAGAAATGTTACAGCGTAACTGACACTGTAACCAACGCCGTAACAAACGCTGTAACTTCGCCCGTTGTTACACCTGAAGTTCGCACAGTGTTCGCGCCCCCCGACCCGACCCGACCCGACCCGACCACAAAGAAAGAAGAGTTTACCGGACAAGTGCAGACCGCTCCGCGTTCTGACTTGCCGGGCACGGATTTGCAGCAGGGGTTCGCACTGCAGCTGGCGAATAGCCCAGAAACGAAGCCAGTGCGCTCCAGAGCCGCGAAACAGGCTAGGCAGGTAACTAACGGCGCGCGGATCTTCCAAGCCTACCTGGAAGCGTTTGGGAGCGTTTATCGCAATGCAAGCGGTGAGCCCGTAGCGGTCACTCGCGATTCACGGACCAACACCCACTTTGCGCGCATTGCGGTCATGGCGATCGAAGGCAGACCGCCTGATATGTCGGAAGATCAGGCCATCGAGGAAGCGAGCGAGGTAGCGCGCCGGTATGTACGCCACAACGATGCGATGTACGTGCGCGCCCAGCACTCCCCCAGCTTGCTTGAGATGCACTGGCACAAGCTGCTGACAGAGACTCGGACCGGTAGGCAGGTCACGGCCAGATCGGCACGCGAGAAAGAGCGCATAGGCGGCAATCGTTTGCTAGAGCTTGCGGCACGAATGAAAGAAGATGAAGACAAACACAAACGCGATGCTATCGAGGTAGATGACAAATGAGCCAGACACAAGAACGAATGCCGCTTAGGTCGGAAACTGTAAAGATGATTGTATTGACATCTGAGATATGCGGAGGGGCTAGGTGGTCAGATGAAGTTGGCGAATACGTAAAGGCGCATATCGAACACTATGGAGATGCGGCAGTAAAGCATGCGCTGAAGCGTTGCCAATTAGAGGTCAAGGGCCTGCTATCATTGGCCGATATCATTGCGCGCATCCCAGATGGAAGGCCCGCCGTAGCCGTGGCCTATGCGCAAGTTTCAGGCTCTGAAGCTGACACATTCATCACGACCGACGAAGTGCTCGCAGCTTGGGGCATAGCTCGCCAAACCGACGGAGACAAGTTCGCCCAGCGCGCAGCCTTTGACGCAGCCTACAAAGAGATCTGCGCTAGCAACCGCATCAATGGCGTGTTTCCAAAGCAGATCGTCTCGATAGGGCACGACAAGGCGCGTGCTAAGGCAGCTATCGAGGCAGGCGTGAAACAGGGCCTGCTAGAGCCCACAGACCCCGTAGCGCGCGAGTACTTCCCTGATGCCAAGCCCGCGCTACCACCTGGAGCGCCGCAACCTAAGCAGCTTCCCGCACCGCGCCACAAGGCCGAGTACAAAACCCGTGTGAACCGTGAGGCCGATGTAGCAGCGCTCGTGGCAGGGCTTGCGGTGAAGCTAGAGCCGGTGGACGAAAAGAAAGCCGCCAAGCTGACAGCGGCTGAGATTCAAGCGCGCTTCAGGCAGCTAGAAGACCTCTCAAAGCGAATCGCCCCGCGCAGCACGCTAGAGGTCAAGATCAATGGCTGAGCACCAAGGAATGCTCTTTCCCGAAGTGCCGGTGGAATACCCGCCAGCAATGCACCCACAGCACCGGGTGATGCTGGAAAGCCAGTCGGAGCACTGGTGTACAAGTCGTGATGTGCTCGATCTTGTGCGCAGTTTCGACGAGATCGGATTCGACCCATTCTCCAATCCGTACTCGCTGGTCGGTGCCAAGCGTTCGGTCGCCTTGCCGCTGCGCCAACTTGCTGTGTGAGCGCTTCTCTGTCGAGCCGCACCTAAATCTGCACGGCGAGAAAGATAGCCCATATAGAGGCCGATGCCCCAAGGTGCCGCGATGAAGCAGCTTCTCGTACTAGATGGCCGCGCGATCATTGATGCGTGCTGGCATGCTGCCAAGAGCAGCCCCAATTACAACGAAGCCACGGCCATGTTTATGCTTGGCATGAGACGGGCAATCAACTACATCCGGCCCACGCACATGCTCGCAGCTTTTGACCACCCAGCCGGGTCTTCATGGCGCAAGCGTCTGTGCCCTGATTACAAAGCCAACAGGCCACCCAAGGAAGCGCGCCACATCGAACAAATCGAGCTGGCGATCAAGTGCTGCAGGGCTCTGGGCATCCACACGATCTACAGCCCGCACGGGGAAGCTGACGACGTGATCGCTACGGCAGTGACCCGCCTACCGCCCGACATGGACGTGCTGATTTACACGCGGGATAAGGACTTGTACCAGCTGCTATCACGACCCCAGACCGGCGCAATCTGGCGCGATAAGATCGGCTGGTCCACAGTCCGAGGCGCGGCAGCAGTGCGGGAAAAGGTCGGAGTCTACGCAGCCCAGATCGCTGACTACCTCGCTATCGCTGGCGACAGCGCAGACAACATCAAAGGGTGTCCAGGTGTCGGGGAAGTGACAGCCAAGGCGCTGCTAGCCAAGTATCGCAACCTAAGCGAGATATACGACAACCTAGCTTTCTTGGGTGTCCGTGGCGCTGACTCGGTAGCGACCATGCTTAGGCAGGGCAGGACGGCGATCACAAATGCCTTTGTGCTGGTGTCGCTGCGCAAGGATCTTACCGACGAGGACATACCTGCAGCGGACGCAATCGAAGCGGCGCTAGTGTGGTCTTGGCGATCGGCGAACCTGGAAGAGTTCCTGCGGTCTGGGCTACCTGGGGCGGATATTGTGCGCTGGCAGCAGGACACGGCCAACGAGTAACAGACTTGCACCGTCGGTGATGTCGATTGATAAAAATAATACTTGCACAGTCAATCGGAACGGTGCAAAGTCTTGTACATGAACACGACGCGCATTGCCCAGATCCTTCTTGCCATCCCAGCCTATCAGGTTCGCGTAGCCATCGCCGACGCGCTTGGCCGCCTGCCACAGCTGGGATGCTGGTATCACCGCACCATCGAGCGCAGCCTAGACGTGGTGCAGTACGGCGTGCGCGCTCTGATTGCTTGTGATGACCATGCGTTCGGCCAGTACGTAAGCCGGACGGCAGACCTAGAGCGCATCTGCACCGGAATCGAGATGATGCTGGGCGCGATCGTCACCTTCATTGTGGCGCGCGTCGAGAAGAACTACGGCCAGCGCAAAGTCAGCGCCAGCTACCTGATGGGACTTCACATCAAGAGCACCACGTTGGTGCAGATATTTTGGTTGATGGCTGACAGCAAGATCGACGCTGAGCAGCCCATTCAGATCTCACTCGGAGGTCGCTAATGAAAACCCGGTTTTATGATTCCAAAGAGCTTGTATTCCAGGGGCCGGAGGTCTTCCTCGCAGGCCCCACAGCATCTAGTGTCACGACCCCATGGCGCGAGAGGGCTCTGGACCTGCTGCGCTTCCATAGCTTCCCAGGTGTAGCCATTGTGCCGCAGTTTGAGCGGCTGGCGTTTCAGGCAGGCCGAGCGAAGAACCCCACACAGGATTTGACCGGGTGGGAAGTTCAGAACATCGACGCTTGTGATGTTCTGTTGATCTGGTGTGAGTTCCGAATTGGGGAAAAGAGCGACCCCATGTCCCAGCCGGGCTTTGCGACCAGGACTGAGTTCGGTATCGCCATCGAGCGCTACCGCAACGGCGATGGGCCAAAACTGGTAGTTGGAATGCCGCCAGCCACACCGGGCTATGCGCAGCGCGGCGGTCAAGTCGAGTGGCACTGCAACAACGCAGGGCTTCCATTGCATCGCACGCTTGAGATCGCGATCGATGAAGTGATCACGCTGTGCGGTGGGCCGTGGGGACAGAGCGGCGACCCGGCAGCTAACAGGATTGACAGATCCATGGAAGCGGCGCGGGAGGTGCAACTTGGGTACTAGATGCAAGCTGTGCATTCGTGAGGAGTGCCAAGAATCCGCCGCATTTGATGCAATGATGAAGGCGTCCGCGCGCGTCAGCAGAACGCTGGAATGGTCCGCGCTAGAGAAAGCCGTAACTGATTCTGGCCATGCGCACCAAGCGTGGCAGACAGAGCGCGCGGCATGTGTTGCAGCGCATGCGGCCATTGTCGAGCGCTACCGGCAAGCCTCTACGTTTAACGGAGCGCTATTTGGGACTTACTTCAAACGGAAGAAAATACAGCTCGCGGTCAATGCTGCGCTGGCGCGTGTTCCGATTGTCATGGCTGGGCGCAACACTGAAGCTACGAGGCAGGCAGGCCAATGACCTACAGAATTACAGTCAGTGATGACCTAGACGCAGAGTCCGAAGTACCACAGGAGCCCACGCTGCCACTGACAGACCCAGAGTCTAGCATTGATGGCTGGGAGCTAGTCTCTACGACATGGCAGCATGTTTGGGCGGTGCATCAGGACGATGCGCGCGTCGGTGCAACGTATGCCTTAGTTGGCCGCTTCGTGTGGACCTGGAAGGCAATTTACAAACAAGAGGCAAGCAAGTGAGTGAAAGCATATTTGAGTCACTACACGAAAAAGACCTGTTCCCTGATATGGCCGTAGTTCGTGAGATTCACGACTTTCTGCTAGAGCAAGGAAAGTCAAACGAAGCCGTAGCAACTGGGCAGATCATAGCTCTCATGGGGCATGCCCGCGCGCTGCAGACCGACCTTGCAGAAGTATGGAAGCGAGCCGAGCGAGTTAGAGGCGGCGATGCGCTCGCCGATGAACTTACAGTCGCATGCGATGCGTTCCGCAAGAGAGAGAAGGAGATAGCAGAAGCGCTGGACGACGCAGAAAAGAACAGAGGAACGATGAAGGAAGATGACGCGCGGGCGGTGCTAGCAGGAATGATCACCGGTACGTATGCAAGCAAGTGCGAGATCGAAGACGGGTGGAGTCTTACGCAAGGATTCTCAATCGACCACTTTGTAAATGGCGACATCGAGTGTGGTCCATATCATGACGCTGGCAAGGGGCGCATGCAGTACGACGCTGAGACAAAATCGGCATCGTATGCAGCGCCCGAAGGGAGAGCGCACGGGCCTAGCGTGGGACCGCTGAAGGCCGGGGATGTTGTCACTCTGCGATCTGATATTCCAGACGCTTACATCCGGTTCACCGTAGGACGCCTACCGCGAGCTGGCGGAATTGCGCAGCTGGTGTTTAGCTGCGATGTTCGCAAGCCGGAAGTACTGCGCCCTGGATTGCCATTTACATACACCGACGACATCGGACAGATCGGCGAGCATGATGTGTTTTTCGGAGGCGTCGAACTGTCACAGGATGTTGGAGAGTTCAAGGCCGGTACGAATTTTGCCTGCGCTGTCATTGACTTCCAGGTCGGGCACCTGACGCTTGAGGAGCACCAAGGCCGCGAACACCGCTACAACTTCGCGCTGAAGGTCGGCGCTAAGCACGAAGGCCACACTTGCACCGGCTGCGGTAGCGTAGTCGGGCAGCCGTGTAGGCAGCATGCTTGATCATGAGGCGCGGCGTCACTACCTCGGGGCCTCAGAGGTAGCGGCAGTGTGCGGTTTTGACCCATTCAAAACCAAGCTCGACATCTGGGGCAGTAAGAAGGGTTGGCTGCAGCATGAGGACAGCAAGCAATCCAAGATGGGCCACATGCTTGAGGATGTCTGCCTGCAGCACTATGCAAACGAGACAGGCCGAAAGCTAACCAAGTGCCAGACGTTGCATGGAGCTGAGCACTGGATAGCTGCGACGCCAGATGCCATAGCCATGGATGACAGAATCAACGTACAGGCCAAAGCAGTGGGCCGCTACATGGCAGAGCACTGGGACCATGGAGCGCCCGACTACGTAGTGCTGCAGTGCAATTGGGAAATGATGGTCGCAGATCTGAAGGTCACGGATGTGGTGGCTCTGATTTGCTCGACTGACCCGCGAATTATTAGGGTGGAACGCGACCAGAAGTTGATAGATAATATCGTCACGATTTGCCGCACGTTCTGGTTTGAGAATGTAGTCGCAAACGTGATGCCAACACTCGACGGCAGCGAGACGGCCACAGCGATCCTGCGAGCCATGTATCCAGATCGCGGCGAGACAATCCAGGCAGACGCGCAGCTGTGCGCTATGGCGCTAAAGCATACCCGGCAAGCTGCAGCGCTGAAGACGATGAAAGCAAAGCACGATGTGCTAAAAAACCGCATCAGGCAGAAACTTGGATCTGCCAGCTGCGCAGAGCTACCCAAGGGGCGGATTACCTACCGCACAAACATCGCAGGGGATAGACCTCTGCTAGTGAGGATCAAATGACGACGAGTATTGACCGTGTACCTAGTGTAGAGATTGTCCCATATGGAAATACGGCTCTTGCTCAGGCCACCAGTATGGAGGCCACGATCGCAGCAGCGGTGGAGGCGCAAAGCCGCGCAGTAGTGCAGGCCCGGTACGCGCTGGCTATCCGCAACCCGCGCGACATGGATCAGTTTCGCGCCAAGATCCTGAAAGAATGTCGCCGCCCTGGGTTTGCCAGCGTGGCGCGGTACGCTAAAAAGCAGGGGAAAAAGAAAGACGACAATGGGCAGTGGGTTGATTCCTACGTGGTGGGGCCTTCGATTCGATTCGCAGAAGCTGCGCTGCGCTG
>Ga0302237_1001698_pt1 | contig 14848 bp, 15 predicted proteins | sample AAG_UR_Ala_MG_FD_193530 | JGI IMG/M metagenome (GOLD analysis project Ga0302237, IMG submission 193530) | Enriched activated sludge microbial communities from anaerobic digester in WTTP, New Holstein, Wisconsin, United States - AAG_UR_Ala | ecosystem: Engineered > Bioreactor > Anaerobic >... | reverse complement strand
GTCGCTTTTCGGAGTGGATAGGAGAGTCTTGAGCCCGGCCCGGACCAGGATTAGGTCTCCCTTTTGGCTGACCTCGACATCGCGCCTGGTGGGCTCCTCTGGCTCTTTTCCCCCGTACTCCAGGATCAAGGCATCCAGAGCAGGATCGCGCTTGAGGCCGGGGTGGGAGGCCTGGTAATCATCCCAGACTTTCGCCGCCCCATCCGATAGGTTTACGCATCTTCTAATCATTCGAATCACCGAAAGCTATATATATGAATCAATCAATCATTGATTATGCCAAGAGGGGATAGACCGATAAGGACTATAATCCTTCGGATTCCACAAGAGGAGTTCGAAGAATATGAGGCCCTTAAACGGCCTAAAGAGTCTTGGGAAAATATGTTTGACAGAGTTATATTTGGAGATGAAAAGAAATGAAGACTATGATCGCAGTTGTAGCCCTGATCGCTATGATCGGTGCAGGTATCGCCGGAGCAGTAGACGTCAGAGAGACATCTTGGGGGGTGCCCTTCTTGCCGGCTGACCCGTCCCTGAAGACCACAGATGCTTTCTATGGGGCCAGAGGGGCAACACTCATCGGCCAGGATTATCAGCTTCCTGCCGTCCTGACAGGCCAGATGGACCGCAACGCAACCGCGAAGAGGAGCATCTTCGATGATGACCCCTGGATGGATACCCTGGGCGGCAGATCCTCTGAGGCCACAGTCCTGAACCTGGCCGGAGCCGGAGAGCTGGAGGACAGCCAGATTGACAGGCTCTACGACGGCCAGATCCCGGAGGCTATGCCTTGGATGTAGAGCCCCGTCATCCATTCATGACCATTGCGGAGATGGCCGTTGCATGTGGTGGAGTCTCGGTCCCCGACGAGCCCAAACCGGACGAGGGCTATTTCGCGAGGATGAACAGCCCCGAAGTCAACGACGAGAAGCTCCAGACCGCTTACGCTGCCCTAGAAGAAGCTGAAGAAACGCTCTTCCTGGCCGAAGAGGCCCGGATAGAGGCTGCCATAGCCAGGGAGACGGCATACCTAGCGGCAATCAATGAGGCTGTAGCCGATGGGATCACGGACCCCGGCAGGCAACAGCAGAAAGCCCAGAGGGCGACCCGCGATCAACTCACTACTCTCCACCAGGCGGAGAAGGCCAGCCGGGCAGCGCAGCATGGGTACAAGCTGGCCGGCATAAGGCTAGATAGCCTGAATCGCCGTATACAGCTTCTCCAGCTCCTCTCTGAGAGGAGCAAGTGATTCTTTTTTTTCAGGTCTTCATGATGTAGGCCAGGGCGTAGTAGTTAGGCAGGCTGGCCACGGCGTTCCCGGTTATCTTTGTTCCTTCTGCGGCACTGTGGCCGTGACCGGCGCCTGATCCGGCATTGGGTGTGGTCCCGTTATGCGTATAAACAGATCGGACAATATATTGATATGTCGTGGGATAACCAACGTATGATACCCCGTTCATATATTTATCCAGAAAATCATGGGTGTGCGCGGCCATCTCGGCGATAGTCACCGAATGGGCTCCTACTGTCAGCGTTCCGGTCGCTGTGAAGGTCGATGATCCGCCAGTCGCTCCAGGGTTTGCCGTCCCCCCTGCCCCATAAGAGAACTTGCCCCGCATGTCTGGAGTCCCATTATTTCCATCACATAGCACCCATCCAGCCGGGATATTGGCTATGGCCCCATACCACCAAATGATCAGGCCGGCCTCGACCCCCAGGCCTGCGAAGTCTGAATAGTGCAGGTTCCCACCTGAATAGTAGAGGAGATCTGCATCCAGCCCCGAGCCAGAGCCATCGTTCCCGGCATGCCAGAACGTGGAGAGCATGTAGGTGCTGGTGTAGTATGAGCTGTCGTGGTTATGGGTGGACAGATAAGAGTAGGCCTCATCGTACTGAGTCTCAAGGTTATCGAACTTCGCAGAGTCTAGGGTGGTGGTGCTCTGCCAGGTAGGATTAGGAGTATAAGCCATTTCGATCTCCTCACTCACACTTCATGATGAAATAGACGGCATAATAGGAAGGCCGGGAATCGAATGCATTAAATGTGATGCTCGATCCCGAGGTATGATTATGCGAACCATTTCCAGTAGATTGTTCCAACACGGCTGAGTCTTCTTGAGTCGCAAAATCTGGGCATGATCCCGCCCCGGACGACATCAAGGCAAGCGAATTCCTCTTTTCCGTATATCCATGCGCATGGACGGGCAGCTCATCGGTGGTCAGAGTATGATCGCCAATAGTTACGGAGGCGGTTGGGGTAATGGTCCCGTTCCAGCTTCCTGGGCCTCCGGTATCTCCAGGATTGTAGCTTCCCCCGGCACCTATTATGAACCTCTCCACCAAATTAGGAGTCGTATAGCCATTGTGGGCCGACCCATCACACACATACCAACCGGTGGGGATGGTGCCGTAATGCCAGGCCATGATTGCCCCTATGGGCATGATCTCTTGTACGATGGTGCTCAGGTGGTTCCCGTCTAGCATATCAGCATCGCATCCAGTATAGAACGAAGTCGAGAAAAAAGTGCTATCAGCAAGAGTCTTCGTGTGATAGCGATCATCGTGGTTATGCACCACTATCAGAGCATTTATCGAGGTCCACTGTCCCTCAATGTGGTTCATAGCCTCCGCTGATCGAAGATCCGTGTCGCTCCAGGGATCATGATATTTGGTATACGCCACCTATACCGCCCCCTTCATGATAAAGGCCAAAGCCCGGAAAGGAGGGCGCTTGTCCTTGTCTGTGGTCCCCGCAAAGCTCCCGGTATGAGTATGTGACTCTCCGCCACCGACTGAGGCGGTAGTTCCATATTCATTCGTTATTGTTATACCATTGGCATAATAAATTGAACCATCACCGGCAGGATATTTTCCAGAGGACAACGCCCCCCACCAGTCTGGGATGGTGCCGTGCGTGTGCTTGGGGATTTCTGTCGCCGTGAGGGCATGCCCGCCTATGGTCACGGATGCCGCGCTCACGGTGACGCTGTTTGATCCGCCCAGGTCACCTAGATCATAGTTCCCGCCCGCGCCTACTGGGAAGCGATCCCTCAGGTCTGGGGTAGAGTTCAGGCCATCACAGAGGTACCAGCCCGCCGGGATGGTCGCAACTGTGGAATGCCAGAGCCCTATGCATCCTGCAGGAGTGCCCGAGTTGATGATTTGCTGGGCCGTCCACCCATCCAAGGTGGCTGCGATCATCCCCGAGCCGGAGCCGTCTGTGGCTGCTGTGAAATACTTGGCATTGGCCTCGGTCTTGGTATAATACCGTTCACTGTGCCCGATAGCGTCAATTGCCGAAATCGCGGACGTGTAGATGGTCTCCAGGTTATTGAGTCCATCCACCTTGTTCTGGGTGCTCATGCCCGTTTCGACCCATGTGGTGGGGACGTAAGCCATTTTAGAGCCTCGCGTCCGCTACCCAATGTGCTTGATAGAAGGCCCCGATTGTGAAAGGATTCGAAGCGTCAGTTACTTTTCGGAATGCGTCTCGATTGGTATTGACCGAAACGCAGGACGTTCCAACGTCGGTTGACCCCGTGTCCGACACTTTATTTATAGTTCCTATATAACTATATACGGTTATTTCGGTTGGCCCTGGTTTTGGCTGTCGAAAACCGCGGCCTAAATATTGAGCAGCGCCAACGCCAACACCCACCAGCAACGCAAGGCCCGCCCCGCTGTTCGGAGTCCCTGGCGCGACTCCGTAAGCATACGAGGATTCCCAAAATCGATAGCACTTCCACAGATCTTGCACAAAAGAAATTGGCATATATGGAAGGCATACCGGGCCTTGGTTCAGTTGTACATCCGAGATATAGAGTAGATCATCTACGGCAGCATCTGTATCGTCCACCCAAATGAGCACGGCCAGATTGGCCATAGAGGCAGTATCGATAGCTATGTTCTCGATCTTGTAGGTAGTCCATGTATCGGCCACGAGAGTCAGGTTAGATGCGGTGTTCTCCGCTGTCCAATTGGCCGCCCATGTGGGATTAGCGCCTTCTGCCCCCCAGGATGCCACCACATCGCTTGTTACGGCATCCGCCGTACCGTTCCAAGAAAGGACAACGGCCCGCACATTTTCAATTACTTTCCCTGTGACCGTCCGGGCCTTGAACTGGAGGCTGGCGACCTTCCCGGCGTACTTGATCGCGTCTTTGTTCTCGATGATCTGCAGGTATCCAAACTTTTTATTCGCCGTTTCCACTTCGAACTTCGCAGAAGCGGAGCCTCCTGTTGGAATTACTGAAGACTCTGCAGAAACATCTACAATATCATTGCCATCTGAGAGCAATATCCATTGGTCGTGCAGGTAAGTATCATCGCTATTGGCAGGAGTAGTTGCACTCGTATATGTGGCGACAGATTGCTGGTTGATCTGGAAGGAGCCATTGATCAGGGCCTGCCAGTAGACGCCCCCGGGCAGGCATACGAGAGCCTGCGCCTCTGCCAGCGTCTTTTTGGCGAAGGCCCCCGACCCCGATGCCATAAGCATATCATTGACTGCCGTGGCCAGGGAGTGCTTGAGGAAAGCCGTATCCTCCAGCCCATCTAGCAGGTCTGCATTCAGGTTAGTAACTTTCGTCGTGCTTGCTATCGTGAGTGGCGCTGTGCCTGTGGCCACATCAGCCACAAGCGTCTCTGCCCGGATCTCATGAGCGCCGGCATCCCAGTTGGCGGAGAGGGCGACAGAACCATCCGATTTTATTAGGCCTGTCATATCGGCAACCAGGGCAGGCCAGACCTGTCTCCAGACTGCCGCGCCTACTGTGACCGCTTCGGCGATGAATACCTTATGCCCGGTGGTATTGACCCAAATGGAGCCGATGGCATAGCCGTCCCCCGAGTCATCGGTGACGGCGGGGTCTACCGTGGCATCCCATTTTCCTTTAGCCAGTGAAGCATCGATTGTATCATAGTTGCTATTGATCGTCTCATAGCTCACCTGCTCACTCGATAGCGGTTTCACTATCCCGGAATTTCTTGTGCATGGCGTCCCCATAATCAGGCCTCGTAAGTATCGGTGAAATTGAACTGCAAACTCTCTAAACTGGTTTTGGTTTTCACGTAAGCATGCGTCTCCATCTCTATTCCCGTTCCTGCCGTCTGGCTGCAGCCATCCCCGCCCCAAAGGCCCACGTGAGAGATGGCTACTCCATTGGCCTCTGCTGCCAGGACCAGACATACGGTATCTATCTGAGTCGCCCCAATGGTTTGGGAGGTGACAGGCTTCCGGAAGAACTCGACTCCGCCGGTATATAGAACACAATAGGAGAGCTTGTCCGCATCCGTCAGGCATGGGAAGTCTATGTCCGCCGGAGTGCCAGAGCTGTCCACTGAGAGGAACGGGTTAGGGTGGTCCGAGGAGGTCCAGACTTTCGAAAATTCTTCTAAGCCCTGTACTACATCGGCCTCTCCTAGCGATTCTGCAGATTGCCGTTTGGTCTCATCTGCCAACCGGCAGAAGATCTTCTCCCAGGAGTCCTCCACCGGCCCGTCGCATGCCTCCACCTGATAGATCAGGACCCCGTCCTCAGTTCTAACCGATATAGCCGTGATGAGTCCCTGAATGGCCGTTAGGCCGGCTGCAGTATAGGTGATCGTCTGCAGGACCCCGCAAGCCAGACCGTGGGTCAGAGTCTCATAATAGATCTTGGTGCCGATTCGGGCATAATGAAGGAGCTTTGCCCTGGCCATAGCAACGGCAGAATCCTGGCTCTGCACCGCAGCGTCCTTGGCCACGTTCTCAATTTTCCCAGACCCGAAGCCCTGAGCCAGGGCTTGCCGGCTGATCTCTGCCTGCTGGGATGCCTTCGCGATGAGCTTGTAGGTGCCGATGTACGACACCGAGAGAACATCCGAAGATTCTAAGACTATGCCGGTGGTCTCCTGAGCGATGACCATATCACCCTTCGACCAATACCAGTCATAGCCGGATGTGTCCACTCCTTTGATGCCCACTGTCTGAGGCAGGCCATTCAGGGTTATGGTGGGCTCCTTTGCCGGAGGATAACCTAGAGGGAAACTTCGTACAGTTCCATCGCCAATAAAGCTTTCTGTCTGGGTACTTGTGAGGGCCTGGCCGCCTTGAACGTATTGGACATTCCGGTATTCTGGGTTGCCCGACACAACTTCTAGAGAGCCGTGCCTGATATCGGTGCCGTCCGCAATATGCCAGGCTGCTGCATATGTGCCCCTTGCGACGAAGTAGAGCTTCTTTTCTTCGGAAATGAACCAGGTGTAGCCGCAAAGCTCCGAGACTTTCTCAAGGACTTCGGTGCACATGACCCGATTGAAGGAGATGTTCTCCAGCTCTGCCCCCGGCTGAATCTCTCCTTCGGTGATGCCCTCTTCGGCCAGGACTTCCAGTACATCATAGATTATCTCCGCCCCGGTGGTCTCCTCATAGGCCCCAAGGAAGGTCCTTCTGTCTGCCAGAGCATGATAATCCACACAATCTATATGATGCACCATCCAGCCCCACGAAGGTGCGGCAGGGCTCTTCTTCTTGGCTTCGGAGATGATCCCACCGAACACTATGTTTTCATCATAGTCATAGATGATGACTTCCTGGCCGTATTCGAATGCGTATCCAGCGCCATTGTCGAGAATCTGGAAGCTTGCGGTAGATCGCTCTTCGATACGGGTGTCAATGCTCAGGGTGTCGAGGAGTGGCTGGCCTATGACCACTCCTGCAATTTCTATCGAGATGCCCCGCTCTATCAGCTCGGCCCATGTGTAGGCCCCGAGCTCTGCCCAGGTCAGGCTAGCTACGTCCCCCCAGGTCGTCATCTGATCCCCAGCCCGGCCTGCCTCATCATACCTGTGGCCCGATTCATGACAGCCTGTGCTATCTGCCGCCCATCGAGATTGATATTGATGGTCGTGTCCCCGCCCCCACCGCCTGTCTTTGCGGCCCTGCCCATCTTGGTCAGGCTGACGATCTCCTGAGTAATATCATGCGGAAGTACAAGCTCAGAACCGGCCTCCCCTATCATGGCGATCTCAGGCGATTCTACTAGCCCTCCCCTGGCTCGGAGATTGATGTAATTGCTTATACCGCCACCTGATATGTAATTCATGGGGTTGATGATGGATGTGACGCCCTGAGGATTTGTATATTTCAGGCCGGGGATTGAGACGCCAGTGCAGCCGTCCACAAAACCGCCCTCGAATAGACAGTCAGTAAAATTCGTTGTTCCCGTCGACCACTTACCGCCGGCCGTCGACCACTTACCGCCGGCTCCGACCCCTCCACCGAAGCTACCGCCGCCTAGCATGGCGGCGATGCTGCCAACCGCACTGGCTAGATTGTCCCCGGCGGCCTCGACTTTTGTAGAGAAGTCTGTACCTGATGTGTCGACGTTTGCCTTCAGCCCCAGGCCGGCTGCTGTGGTGTAGAGGCTAGATGCGTTGGCGGCGTTGATCTCGATTACCGCCCGCTCGTTGGTATTGTTCAAAGCAATAGCGGCGGACTGGTTGGCTGCACTGGTCTGAATATTTTTTGACTGGTTTGTGCCTGTGACCCAATTGTAAGTCCCCAAATCAAAATTTACTTTGGCGGCCTTGGCGCTCTCTAGGATCGCAGAGCTACCCGTTTTCATATCGTTGCTGAGAACTGAAGATGTGGTTAGGAATTGTGTATTCGCCCAATTGTTTGTATAGACCATCGCGGCGTTAACGCTGTCGCTAGCGGTCTTGTAATTATTTGTAGCTTTGTATATTTCATCCGTGCTCTTCTTGGTGGTGGTGGTGGTGGTCGCGGCATTCGTTCGGGCGGCGGCGACCTCGATAGCAGCGGCCTCCTTTTCTCCTTCCCGGAACCATCCAATAATCTTTTCCCTGTCTGACGATGTGGTTGCGACTCCGCCCTGACCATAGAGCTTCTTCAGCTCAGTCATTATATCTTCTTCGGTGAATTTCCCAGACGCGCCGGCCTTCTTGGCCCATTCTTCGGCGGTGATGTACTTTCCGCTGCCTATCTCCTGGCTGATCATGAGCTGTCCATTCAGCCATTTTGCAGCCAAGGTCCCCAAGGAGGTGCGGGCCACGCCCGTATCGGCTGCAATGTCCGACGATCCACTACCTGAAGAAGATGAAGATGATGATGACCATGTGCCCGTTTTCGCATTGTACGTCTTCTTGCCCCAGTCTACCTCCATTTTTGTAGACTGTAAGGTACCCGCCAGGCCCTCGCCTACCCCGTACGGCAGCATGCCCAGAACGCCCGAGACGGCATCTATGATCGTATTGTAGATAGATGCCCCGATTGGAGCCAGACCCTCGACAAAACCGCTAACGAATTGGGATACGGCAGATGCCCCCAGGGATGCCCATTCCACCGCCGTCTCGATTGCCCCTCTTATAAGGCTGCCCCCGCCCTTCTCTGTCAGGCTATCGGCAATCCACTTTCCGAGGTCTGCGACGCTCTTAATGGCCTCTGCTATACGGTTTCCGATATCATAGCCCAATGTGGCCGCACCGCCGCCATTGATCCAGTCCTGCAGCCTGGTTTTGATCCCATCGGCATAGGTCGTTACCGCTTTGATTCCCGTGGCTATCTTATTTCCTATATCCTGCCCTATAGCCTGGCCGCTGGAGTTATACCATTCCTTGAGCCGGTCTGCGATTCCTTGGGCATAGGTGGTTATGGCCTTGATCCCATCGGATACCTTCTTGCCGACAGCTTCCCCTACTCCCTTCCAGCCGCCGTGATCCTCGATCCAGCCGCCGATAGTGGCCCCGATATCCTTCAGAGTCTCTATGCCGGTGCTGATCCACCCGGCTATAGTGGTGCCTGCTCCGGTGTAGTCAAAATCTTTTATCCAGCCAGCAAGGGTCGCAGCAATACCAGAAAGCGTATCAAATCCGGTTTTCAGCCAACCCGCTATTGTGGTTCCTGCTCCTGCATAATCAAAATCTTTTATCCAGCCAGCAAGGGTCGCAGCAATACCAGAAAGCGTATCAAATCCGGTTTTCAGCCAACCCGCTATTGTGGTTCCTGCTCCTGCATAATCAAAATCTTTTATCCAGCCGCCGATCGTGGTTCCTATGCCAACCAGAGCATCTATACCGGATTTGATCCAGCCGCTTATAGTCCGGCCAGCTCCGGCATAGTCGAAGTCCTTGATCCAGCCACCGACAGTTGCTCCCAATCCGGACAGAGCGCTTAGGCCGGTCTGGATGCCCCCGGCTATGAGTCCTCCTGCTTGAGTGGCCAACGTGCCCCAGTCGATACTCTGGAGGGCGGTCTTGGCCCAATCGAAGAAAGCCAGGCCTTTCTCCTTGGCGACAGTCCAAGCATTTCCCAGGAGTTGCCCAACCTTCGACCAGTCCCCCGAGGCTATTGCAGATCCGAACTCTCGGAGAGCTGGTATGAGATCTTTCCAGGCGTTGAGGAGCTTCACAGCAGCCGGCTCCAGGTAGCCGCCAATGGCCGTTACCATGCCCATTGTCGCGCCTTTGGCCTCCTCCCAAGCACCTACCAGCCGGTTAGAGTCCATCATCAGGTCAGACATGGTTTGGGAGAGACCCTGGGAGCCTACAATCTTCTCTTTTAGGTCATCGACCGCATCGCCTTCTTCGGCCAGGGCGTACATCACCGCGCCGGAGCTGTCCGTGAATATCTGGCCAAAATCTCCTATGTCAGCTCCCTTGTCTATCAGCAACTTGAGAGTATCCCGGAAGTTGTGAACTCTTGGGTCCACCTGGTCATAGGTGATCCCGAGCTTTTCCATGGCTTCTCTCTGTACCTTCGTGGGGGTATACAGGGACAGCAGGGCGGTCTTCAGTGCAGCACCGCTCTGCTCGCCAGTATAATTGCGATCTGCCAGTACTCCGACGATTGCCGAAAACTCAGACAGCTCCATGCCCGTAGCCGAAGCAGTTGATCCGCCTTGCCGAAGGGCATAGTTGAGCGTGGACATGCTTGCCTTGGAGGCGTTCATGGCCATAGCAAGCTGATCAGCTATGACGCCGCTGTCATCCATGCCATAGCCAAAGGATGCCATAGAGCCGGTCAGGAGGTCCGTCACGGCTGTGAGATCTTCGCCGGTTGAGCTGGCAAGATTCATGAAGGGGAGGAGTTGGGTCCTGCCCACGTTACTGATATCAACGCCTCCGGCCGCGAGGGCATCAAATGTTTTTGCTACCTGGAGATCATCGAATACTGTCGACGCACCGACATCAGCCGAAACATCCATAACATGTTTGAGCAGTTTGTCGTACTCTGCTCCTATCTCTTCGGCAGATTTTCCATATACATCGACGGCTTTTGAAGCCGCCTGACTGGAAGCCTCTTCCAGGTCGCGGTATGAAGAAAGGCCTGCAGTGGCTACCCCTGTAGCTGCCACGGCAGCAACCGTTATCCCAGTCTTCAGGGCACCGCCGATGGCAGAGCCCACGCCCTTAAACCGGCTCTCGATGTCGCTTGCCGCGCTGGATGCTTTCGACTTCGCAGAATTTAGATCCGAGTCAAACTTGCTTGTGTCTGCTCGGATTTCGGCGCTTATTTTTCCGACTTCCATAAAAACCTCTCAAAAGTATGGCGGTATCTCAATGCCCAGCCCGGCAGCTTCTTCTCTCTCTTCTTCGGAGAATTTCGGCCTATCTGGCTCTTCTCGGATAGGCCGGAACTTCCCTAAGCTCTTGGGAAACTTCTTCGGACTGTTGAATCCGATTGTCACCAGAGCGGCGAGTTCATAGATATCGCGGTCTCGTGTGTTGGTTTCGTGGTTCCTGGCCGCGATTTTCAGGTTAATTTCATAAGGTGTAAGCTCAAAAAATTGAGATGGTGAGAGGCCTAACGAGCCTATGCAGATTCTGTAGGCTTCTGACCAGTCCCAGCCTCCTCCTCTGCCTTCATCTTGGCCAGGTAGATTGTCTTCAGCTCCTCCAGCCTGGCCGCCTTCCTCTCCGCCTCTTGTTTCGTCTGAGCCTTTTTTCGGTCCGCTCCGAAAGCGGCATCGATGGCAGAGCCGATAGCCTCCAAGAATTTCATGTAGCGGCTGCCGTCGTCTAGGTCGTCCTGGAGGAGATACTGATCCCTCAGCTCTACTGCTTCCTCAAATTTCATCTTACGTTTCTCGGGCATCCCGCCAATGATCCCCTGCCAGAGGAGGTACGCCTGGGCCTCGACGTCCCCGCTTGCAGCGACGCCCATAAGATCAGTTACGCTGATCCGCTTGTTAGGAAGTCCCAGGAACTCTCCTGCAGACTTCTGAATTATGATCTGTGCCAGGCCAGGGTAACGAATGAAATACTGTTCCCCGCCGATTTCCAAAGGTACCAAAGGTTCCATATTAAATCATCCCATTTTTATCTATATGTTTTCGGGTTAGAAAGGTAATACTTACCAGGCCTGAAAGTGGCCTGGGATGAGGGCTCCGGCCTCGCGCAAAAATCGATAGCAATGAACATTTTAGTGTTATCACTAAAATGATCACGCTCGCGAGACCATCACAGCCCCTCATGCCTCAGACTGTATGATATTTTAGAGGGCCTTCGCCCTGCCACTCGATGTCCGCCTTCTGTACATCGTCGAGCTTCGCATTTATGGGCAGGCCGGTTATCCAGCCAATGCCCGAAAGCATCTTGAGGGCCCCGGTCGTCCCGTCGATGTAGTGCCGGATGAGGATCTTCTGGCCTATCCTGGCGGTGTCGAGAGAGAAGTCCTTGCCCCCTGTCATGAGGGCGGCGGTCTTGGCCTCGACTACACCGGCCCCGGTCTGAGCACCCGAGTAGGCGACATCCACCAGGGCGGCTAGAACAGCATCCGCCTCTACGTGGTCTTTGATCTGAGCCGCGGTGCTGGTTATCGTGGTCCCTGTGGTCGCGCACTGCACAGTGAATTTCTTTGTGTCCGCGTTGTAACTTACCTCAAGAGTCTGGTCTGTTCCGCCAAGATACTCGACCGACCGCAAGTTGCCAGGGGTTCCCCACTCTTTCAGGGTCCATACGAGGTCACTGTTATCATTTGCGCAGTCCATCGTGACGGAGGCGAAGCCATTGAAAAAAAGCCTCTCACATTTGCCCTTCCACTGTCGGAGGCAGGCCAGGTACGATTTCCAGAGCACTGGATCGTCCAGGGTGGGTGGCATCACAGTGACGTCCTTAGTGTCTACCGTGTTGTCGAGATACCAGCCCTTCACACCACCGAGGGCGACCGGCGTAAAATACGAGAAGTCTGCAGTCACCGTGCCGGCCGGAGCAGAGCTGAGGGTGAACATCCCTGCTGCATAATCAATTACTGCAGGAGTGACCGGCGTGACCCCATCGTAGATCACAATGGTCTTTGCCGGGTCCATCCAGGCCTTTGCCCTGGCGGTGATGTAGTACTCCAGCGTCGAGCCTACACGTGTGCATGCCTCTCCGGTGGTGGCCTGGCTAGTCCCGTTCTGTATAAAGAAAGCGGCGTACTGGCCGCTTGTAGCTCCCATAGATCCTCCTAGCTGTATCCACCAAGCTGCAGGCCGTCCGCATCCTGGAGCTGCACACCGACCGTCATACCCTCGCCCTGGATTGCATCCAGCTTCGCAGATATTGGGAAGCTAGTAATGATGCAGTCTGCGAACAGGTAGTGGGTACTATCCTGATAGAATGCCAGCTCCACTGAACTGCCAGCGTTGAAAGCCGTCCATAAGGCCAACTGGCCGGCGTCGGTCAGGTCGACGAATTTGAACGTGATCGATCCGCTTGCATCCCTCAGGGTAGTCATGTACTGCCTCCAGACGGCGTTATTGCCAGTCAGAGCACATGTGATATCCTTACTGTCGACCTTGTTGTCGAAATCCCAACCGTCTACACCATCTATGAAAGTGCCGTTTACTGTCACTTTCAAAGTTTGTCCACTCAATGCAGCCATTTCTTACCATCTCCTAAATTTTTAAATTGTAAAAATATGATGATTATAAAACTATAAAGAGTGAATAAAAAACATCACTCGTACTTCACTTCGAAATTCTGAGAGACCAGTGAGCGGTTGCGACCATCCCGGCCCAGAGAGACCATCTCCTGGATAGCCTGAATCGAGACGTAGCGGATCGAGCCCACTGTATAGTTTCCGGTCCGGTGCAGAGCCGCGTCCACTGCAGACAGCTTGGCCACAGCTGCAGAATATGTAGCCGCCCGGACTTCTACATGAAGGTCAGGCTGCCTGATGTCACCGCCTGAATGCATGGCGGGCCTTCGGCCCGGCCTGGCATAGAGGGCTATGCAGGCATCCGGGGTGTCGGGCATCTCACCTATGTAGATCGTCCTGGTCGAGCTGGTGCCGGGATAGACGCCAACTCCTGCAGTATTTAGTTTGCCCGCCAGGTCTTCAAGAAAACTCATCATTCCTCCCAAAACGGATCTTCCTCGCCCAGGAAGGCCTCCCGTGCGGCTTTCAGCCGTTCGATTATGCTCATCGCGCATCTCTCCTGATTATGGTTTTTCGCCTTGAACACATTGCTAATTTTTCATCTATGATGCTCCTCAGATAGAGGAGGTCGCCAACGTCCCAGGAATTGAGGACTTCCCGCCAATCCATATCATGAATTTGCATTCAGATCCTCATCCCGAAAATGTGGCAGATCAGCTTGTAGCCGAACCATGAGACAAAAGAGATCGCGCAGCCGATGATGACCAGTGTGATGGGATGCTTGAGGATGCCCGACAGCATACCCTCCTTTGTGGCCTCGACGGTCTGCGATTCTTCCAGATGACATATCCTGTCTTCGTGGTCGTCTAGGATATGCCGCACGGCGTTTTTTTCCTCAGAGTGCTCCGCCAGATGGTCCACCATCTTTTGATACATTCGCACTAATATGTCGTGGTCTGGCAGACCTGATATATCATCGATGGTTTTCGGCACCAATAGACCACATCCTTAGAGTACCATTGGTACCGAAAGTAATTATAAGGGGCGATCCTATACTATTATTAGTTGATTGCTTTGACACTTTGCCTGTCATTGTCCACCGGGCAAAAAGAAGAGGGAAGGTCAGCCCAAGATGGTGCCAAACTTGCCCTGAATGGCTATCAGTGTCTGCTCTATCTCTCGGGCCTGCTCCTTGATGGCAGTCCACTCTTCGGGAGAGAGGGCCCCGTCCTCGCCAGCCTTGGAGATGGTGATCATTAGCTGCCCGACATCAACCAGGATGTCCGCGAGCAGAGCCACGCCGGCCAGAGCCTTGCTGATGTAGGTCTTGCCCAGGACGCCGCCAACGGCGACAATGATGGTCAGAATTGCTGTTACTGTGCTTGGTATATCAATAGCTGTAATATCCATTTCTACATACCTCCTAATCTTAAGGGAGTTATCTCCTAGAATCTGTAATCACAAACGTGCTACCCCCGAGTCCGGGGTTCAGGTCGATGTGGATCTTGGGGTCGATCCCATAGCGGACCATGTACTCCCTCCGGGGCAATGGTTCGCCGCCACCTCCTGGTTTGTAGCGGAGGAAAGCCAGATCGCCCACGGTGCCCGTGGGGATCTTGGCCTGCTCCGGGTCCATGAGCGGGATGCACCCCAACCAATCCTCATCAGCGGACACCTTCTCTACCCACTGAGAGACATCTTTCTCCGGCGCGTCCTCGATTACCAAGACTCTCGCGCACGCTGGGCAGCCGATTATCGTTTTGCCGGCAGTCTTGCCTTTCTGCATTACGGCGAGCTTGATGTCCCGGCTTTCTATTGATATGTCGTTTTCGCATACGGGGCAAATCGTGGTCAGTTTCGCCATTATATCATCCACCAGACCCGAGGGTCAATTTTTTCATATTTCATGCAAATCACCAAGCACTTTTTATATGCCCAAACATCCCATATCTATCAGAAGCGGAGTCTAGCCGCGCTTTTTTTCTG
>Ga0302237_1001697_pt1 | contig 14855 bp, 10 predicted proteins | sample AAG_UR_Ala_MG_FD_193530 | JGI IMG/M metagenome (GOLD analysis project Ga0302237, IMG submission 193530) | Enriched activated sludge microbial communities from anaerobic digester in WTTP, New Holstein, Wisconsin, United States - AAG_UR_Ala | ecosystem: Engineered > Bioreactor > Anaerobic >... | reverse complement strand
TAGATCTGTTACAGATATACCAAGTACTATTTTTCCTAGGGTAGCCCGTTTATGCGAACTTTCCATGAGTGCGTAGTAAAGCCAGCTTATAATAAAAAAGGGCATATCCAGGCTCTTTGTAGAACCACCAGTTTGTCCAACAAAAAAACCAAGAATAATACCAGCAATCGCGAAAATCAAACTATCAATAACGAATGCTAAGAATCTGAGCCAAAAACCAGCGTAGTGAAATGCTTGGGAATGTGTTGCATGAAAACATTGATCGATTTCAGGATCAGAGGACGAAGGTGGTATTTTCCGAGGTGTAATGTGATCTTCTGACCCACGAACATCATTAGTATCTGCAAATTCCCTTTTTGCCTCTATTTCCATTTTTTCCTTTAAAAGCTGCCATTCCAGTTTGGACTCATGTTTACTATAGTTGCCTTCCAAAAGTATATTTCTCCTTATCCAAATTATTGTGCCAAATAATTTGGTTCTCATGAATTTGCAGTTTACAAGGAGTTTTTCGTCAATTGAATATAACTATTAAATCTGTTCGGATTAAATGAGTTACTGAGAATAAAGAACCGTACAATGTAAGTGAGTCTGAGGACGTAACCAAATGTATGTATTGAGATCCTATATCAGTGGTTATCGCACAGTCCTTCCGGTATTCTGATAGAATGGGCAAATTTGGGAGACTTTCAAGAAATTAGATGCACCTGTCTCCGTGACAGAGAATCTCAAGACATATATCGGAAAGACCGCTATCGTATATTTTCGGTCCGGAAAAGTAATTCAAGGCTGAACCATATCCATTGGAACCGATCCTCTTCTTATGGAAAAGATAGTGAGGAGATTTCTACAATGGCATATCGATGTAAGATGTAATCAGTGTCTTAAAAACAAAATTTCGAGATAGTAGATAGCATGATAGAGGCGGGACAGAAAGAAAATAGCCTCTGCCCTGTTTAATTTTTATTTGCAAAGAGTTACGTCACGTAGTATTCTGCCTAACAAATATCGAATCAAGGACTTAATAAAGGAGATACCTTTGAATAAGCAAAAACAATCCGGACGCATTCATTATGGATGGTATATCGTAGGTGCAACTTTTATGATTCTGTGTTTTAACGCTGGGGCGCGATATGCTTTTGGTGTTATGTTCAAGCCGATTATCAAAGAGTTTGGTTGGGGTCGCGGAGAAGTATCTCTGGTATTTTTTGTAAACATGGTAATCTTTGCCGTATCTCTGTTGATTGTAGGCAAACTCTATGATCGGTATGGACCCAAATGGGTGGTTATCATATCGACCATTTTTATATCCGCCGGATTTATGCTTACCTCGTTCATTCATTCTATTGGTCAGTTCTTTCTTTCCTATGGTATTCTTGCAGCCTTTGGGATTGCAGGTACGGCCGTGCCTCTTATGGCTACTTTGACAAGTAAATGGTTTGATAAATGGCGAGGTTTTGCAGTCAGCCTTTCTGTGTCAGGGAACTCAATCGGGCAGTTTGCACTCGTCCCCCTCTTTAGTTTCTTTGCTTTGAATTACGGATGGAGAAGCTCATACCTCTACATTGGCATCATTATGCTCATTGTCAATATTTTGCTTGCAGTTTTTGTGATCAAGGGTGACCCTAGACACTTTGGCCTTAAACCATATGGTTTTTTAGAAACGAAAGACGGGGGAGACGATACGCAACCACCCGCTTCATCCGAAGGACATACCATGGATCTAGGTCTCAGAAAGGCTATGAAAACCTCTGCTTTTTGGTTTTTTAATAGCGTGATGTTTATATGTGGTGGTGGAGATTACTTTGCAACTATTCATCTGATACCACTTGCTACAGACTACGGAATTCCAGCAATGACAGCAGGCAACATGCTAGCATGGTATGGACTTATGAGCCTAGTTGGCGTGCTTATCGCTGGGCCTGTGGCTGATTTTATGGGCAGTAAAATTCCAATCATTCTCACTTTTGTGTTGAGAGTATTGCTGTTCATTATGTTGATTCAATATAAGAATGAGGTGTCTTTTTATGTATTTGCTTTTGCCTTTGGATTTACGCATTTAATCACAGCACCTCTTACACCGATACTGATCGGAAAACTATATGGCTTTACATACATTGGTATTCTCACAGGCTTCATCAATACAGTGCATTTTCTTGGTGCAGGTTTTTGGCCTTACATGGCAGGAGTAATCTTCGATAAAACAGGAAGCTATCAACTGGCCTTTATCCTGTCTGCCATCATGGCATTCATAGCAGTTTTAGCTATGTTGCTCGTTAAGGAACGCAGACATCTTACAATGGAGGCTATTTCCTAATAGTACGCCTATAGTTAATACGAAACTGTGCGCTCATATTGGGTTTTTTTGACTGTCTCAGCTCAAAAGGCATATTTCTTTGGTGGAGTTCAAATATATCCAAGACCAAGAAGGTTTGATGAAAAAGAACGGTGGTCACAAATCACCAGCTACTCCCATCAATAATGATCCTTAGGAACAGTGTTGCCGCCCTCCAGGGAGAAAGTGATACATGCGGTAAAGTTAAAAAGTCTTATTTGAAAATGAAGATCTGCATCGGACGATAAATGAAAACATTGCAGATCGTATAGCTATTACTGTCAGTACTGCGAGGGTTTTTGTAAATAAAACCTTTCTTGCAATTCGCAGACTTTAGGGAGTTCCTGAGGTCGTACGACACCCGTTTGATCAGTTCGTCGTTCTACATGACAAGAAAGACAATAAGAGAGGTTTCTGGCAAGGCACCAGGGAGAATTTTTTGCTGATATCTTTGACAGGATCAAAAGAGCTGACGGAGAAATACGGATATTGCGAACTACGGTTGCAACGTACACCAAAGAGAAAGGGCAAACCCGCTACTCTGGCAGCCTTTCATGATATCTCTCCAATAAAAACTGCTGAGCAGGAAATTATTAATCAGAACAAGGAACTGATTCAGAAAATCATCAACCTGAGAAAAGCCAAGAATGAACTGAAGATTTTCAACCCAACAGTTTCCCATGATTGACGTAACCTATATACGCTAAAAAACGTTTTACGAGAGAGGATTATTAGGAGTTACAAGGTTATGCTTTATGATAGGTTCTCACATCAGATGGGGATTGTTTAAGACAGTTCCACAAAATAGAGCAACTCACAGAAGATTTGTTGGCTCACTCAAATTTTAGCATTCGCGCACTAAGGCAGGAACTTATGGCAATAGACAGAAAGTCTCGTGAAATCTGTTGTAGAGGAGCTAGGAACGGTTTATCCTGAATGGGAGGTTATTGTTAGTGGCCTCGCCCCTTGTATGGGTACCGTATGTATGATGTAATAAAAGTTTGTGAATCACCTTTCGAAAGCTTTTAATTTTTGAGCCAAAAAACCGAAAGAACGATTGAAATAAGACGTATTGGACGAACATGCGAGCACTTTATTTCGTGAAAGATAATGGAATCGGATTTGGTATACAGTATAAGCACGGGCCTTTTACGTTCAGTCACAGGATGAGTTAAATGGGACCGGGGATGGGGTTTGCAATAATAAAAAGGATTGGGCCTTCACAGAGGAACAGTAGCAACAAAGAGAAAGCTTGATGTTGGTGCCGCCGTTCCATGTGACGTTACCCAAACGTTCAGGATGGCATCAACCCTTTGAATGGCCATTGCAGCCACAATTATCAATATTTACACGTTAAACCCTGCTACAGCCCGTTCAAGATTCACAGATAGTTCTGCAAGTTCAAGAGATGCTTTTGTAATGTCCTCGGAATTTCCAGATGTTTCTTTGGATACGGTAGCAATTGTTTCTATATCCTTGCTTATCTGCTCAGAGGTGGAAGCCATCTCTTCAGAAGCTGACGCAATCTGCTGCACCATTACATGGAGTTGGTCGACGCTCCCTACTATGTTCCTCAAAACATCCCCTGCCTGAGTCGAGAGTTCCACGCCTGCCGTTACCTCACGCGTTATGGTTTCCATAGAAGCCACAACTTCATGAACCTCTTTCTGCATCGATGTTATCATAGAGCTTATCTCAGAAGTGGAATTGCTGGTTCTTACAGCCAGTTTTTTCACTTCGTCCGCAACAACGGCAAATCCTCTCCCTGCTTCTCCTGCTCTTGCTGCTTCTATAGCTGCGTTTAGAGCAAGCAGATTGGTTTGATCAGCAATTTCATTAATTACACTGATTATTTGACCTATTTGGTTGGAACGATCTCCAAGGGATTTGATCAATTTTGCAGATGCCTCAATTGTTTCTGATATCGCCTTGACCTTGTGCACTGAACTATCAACCACTTTTTCTCCATTTCGTGCGAGTTTTGCTGTTTCGGTTGAAGACATTTCAATGCTCGACGTGTTTCTTGCAACATCGAGAATTGTTTGGGACATCTCTTCTGATGCACTTGCCACCTGTAATGCTCTGCTCGCCTGTTCCCCCGCACCTTTTGACATCAGTTCAGAATTTGTGTTTAGCTGCTGGCTTGCAGATGCCATATTTGATGCAGCAGCCTTGACTTCTCCAATTATACGTTGAAGATTTTCCACCATGTTCTGCATTGCCGCGAGAAGTTGGCCCGTCTCGTCTCCCCTCAAGTTCTCTATACGGGCTGTTAAATCGCCGTCTGCAATTCTGTGTGCAATGTACGCACCGTAGCCAAGTGGTTTTGTGATACTCCTGGCAAGACCAATGGCAAGAAAAACCGTAAATGCAAAAACGATTGCTCCAATTATCAAAAGAAGGAATCGAGCTCTTATGTATGTTGCCTGAGCATTTTTTGCACCCAAACTGGTTTGTTCCTGTTGATATCGCACAAGATCATTGCATGCATTAGCCAGGATATTGCTTATTTGTAGGGTCCCGGTAATGGTAGTGATAGCAGTTTGCGTATTACCTGATGCTGCTGTTTCGAGTGCCCGGTCGTTTGCATTCTTAGCGATTTCAGCGTTTTGTTTCAACTCTTGAATAATTTCCTTACCTTTTGCCATGGTTTCCAATTTTTCGAGTGCTGTAATTGATGTTTGGTAGATTGTACGCGCGGCTTCTATCTTTTGCTGTTCTGTTTTCGTCATTGCCTCATCGTTTGACAGCACGATCGTGAGAACACTCTTATCGATAGCACTAATCGAATTTTGAATAGCATATGCCAGTTCAATTTTTGCGTTATTAACCCTGGTAATTTGTTCAATTTTGCTGTTTATACCGCTTAAGCTCCAGATGCCTGTAATGGTAAGAATAATCATTAACGCAAGAATTACACCAAAGCCAAAAGCAAGGCGCTTGCTTATTGTAAGATTCGATGCCTTTCTAATGGATTTTATTGTTCCAATAGGATTTAATCTCATAGTAGCTCCTCATGAGGATTCTGCTTCAAGAATCCAATCTGTATTTACGCTTATTTTTTTTATCGTGAAAAAATCTGTTTTTCTTAAAACAGTTTTCAGCTATTAGACTGAAAGGCAGTTTTAGCTTCATCGCTCAACCGGAGGATTGTGAGATCGCCATCCTCTATATGGATACCTAGCTGACAATTTGATTGGAGACTCTCTCTGATAGTCGTGTTGCCCCATATGAATCCCTGCTGAATTTTGCATAGTCTATGCAGGGGGCCTCATGCTATCCTGCTGTCCACGCAGGGCAACAAGGGTTTGCTTGCATGAATAATCACAATTAACGAAGCACATAACGTACTCGTGTTGATGGTAAGGAGATATTGTCAATAGTTGTGTATGGGATTTTTTTCAACGTATCCTTGTTCTCCATAATTAGGCTACCAGCTCCTGTGTTTTGGCCATCTCTCCGTCAGGAAAGACGACCCCTTGTATTACATGAGGAATCCATTTGTATCCTTTTATCTTCTTCCAGGTCTTCTGGGCCTCCAAGGCAAGTTTGAAGACCATGGCGAGGGTGGCCGGCCTGGTCCCGCAACCTTTGGTCTTCTCGGTGCGGAGACGGACTGTAGCAAAGGTTGACTCAATAACATTCGTCGATCGTATGTGGATCCAGTGTTCTGCGGGGAAGTCATAGAAAGTGAAGAGCACGTCCTTATCCTTCGTGAGACAGTCACAGGCCTTCTCGAACTTTGTTTTGTAGAGGGTAAGGAAGGTGTTGTAAGCAACCAGGGCCTGTTCCTTTGTCGGAGCCATGTAGATGTCATGGATCTTTTCCTTGGCCCTGGGTTGGACGCTCCTGGGCATCTTGTCCAGGATGTTCATGGTCTTATGCACCCAGCACCGTTGTTCCTTTGTCTCGGGATATACTTCTCTGATGGCAGACCAGAAGCCCAGGCCTCCATCGCCGATGGCAAGCTTCGGTCCCGTTGTAAGGCCTCTCTGTTTGAGATCGGATAAGAGCTCCATCCAGGAGAGCTTGCTCTCCCGATAGCCATCCATAAGGCCCACAAGTTCTTTTGTTCCGTCCTCTAAGACTCCGATGATGATAAGGAAACACTGCCTCTTGTTCTCAGTATCTTCGAGGCGGACATTGAAATAGATGCCGTCGGCCCAGAAATAGACATAGCGTTTATCAGTAAGATCGCGATGAGCCCAGACCTTGTATTCCTGCTCCCACTGTCTTTTCAATCTGACAATGGTATTGGGTGAAAGTCCTTTTGCGGTCTCTCCCAGGATGGCTTCCAAGGCTTCCACGAAATCACCGGTGGATATGCCTTTCAGGTACAACACAGGGATGAGATTATCCAGTGAAGGAGCGCGGCGCATGTATCGGGGCAATATGCTGCTGGTAAAGAATTCTCCTTCCCGCTTATCTCTCACCCGGGGCTGCTTCACGACAAGAGGGCCGATGCCGGTCAAGATTGAACGCTCAGGAAGAAATCCGTTCCTGACTACCATGCGTTTGCCCTGTTCATCTTTGATGTTTTGAAAACAGGCAATGTACTCAGCCACTTCGTCTTCAATAGCAGCCTGGAGTAATCTTCGTGCTCCTTCCCGGATGACCTCTTCCAGCACCGATGGTTCTTTTCCTTGATTTTTGTCTGCAATGGGTTCATTATTCTGCATAAGACGTATCCTCCGTTTTCCCCCTTTGCCGAGGGGTATTGTTGGTGTTTGAATTACCAAAGGATACGTCTTTTTTTGTGCCATACACAAGATTTGATTATAACTCTAATTTGGGGCAGGACTGCCCGGATTGTAAACAGTACGGAAAACAGCTGGCGCAGGGCCCGATGCAATTCTTTAAGAGCATCTAATGGTCATGGGCTTCAGAAGTACATTGGTCTAAACCACCTTCTTCCATGAAACACATTTCATATTAAAGGACTCGGCTACTGCCGGGTGAGTAAGGACACCACGGGCAAGGTTAATGCCCGCGGCAAGAGAAGGGTCATGTTCAGCAGCCTTTTTCAGTCCCTTGGATGCAATAGCCCTGATGTAAGGAAGTGTTGCATTTGTTAGGGCAGCAGTCGAAGTTAGGGGCACTGAAGCAGGCATATTCGGAACTGCGTAATGGATCACATCATGGATTTTGTAGATGGGTTCGGCATGGCTAGTGGGCCGTGTTGTCTCGATGGAGCCTCCCTGATCAACGGATATATCGATAATGACAGAGCCTGGTTTCATTTCCGAAACCATTTCTTCTGTTACAAGTACAGGAGCCCTGGCTCCAGGGATTAATACAGCACCGATTAAAACATCCGCATTGGCGACAGCCTGTTTAATCATGTACGGGTTTGAGAAGAGGGTCATAACCTTACCGTGTAAGACATCATCAGCATATTTGAGCCGGCTGTAATTGATATCGATGATTGTAACATGTGCACCCTGACCTTCGGCAACTTTTGCGGCATTATAACCGGTTACGCCACACCCAAGAATCACAACCTCGGCAGGTGGTACACCAGGAACTCCGCTCAGCAGAATTCCCCTACCTCCATATTCAGCTTCCAGAAAATGCACAGCCAGTTGAACAGCCATCCTTCCTGCAACTTCACTCATAGGTATGAGAAGGGGGAGGTTTCCGAGTTTATCCTGAACAGTCTCATATGCAATACCAGTTATGCCAGTCCTCAAAAGGCCATTTGTGAGATTCCTTGATGACGCAAGGTGAAGGTACGTAAAGAGTATTTTGCCTTCTCTCAGATATGGCCATTCTGATTCCAGTGGTTCTTTCACTTTCAGGATTAACTCAGCTTTGTCAAAAAGATCCTTCTTGGAAGCTATTGTGGCACCTTCCAAAATATATTCTTCATCGGACAACCTGCTGCCCATGCCTGCGCCTGTTTCAACAACAACGGAATGTCCGTCATGTACCAGGACATGAACTCCGGCCGGTGTTAAAGCTACTCTTTTTTCTCCTTCTTTAATTTCCTTTGGTACTCCTATAATCATCTCTTCCTCTCTTATTCTTTATTCAGATTTTACTCTTGTTCTGTAGCTTGTGAACCTTTATATTGTGAATCTCCATTTGCAAAACATATCTTTCGGGTGGGGGTCTGGCGGACCGAACATACATTCTACCTTGATGGTTGGATCAATGGCATGGGCAAAGGAATTGAATTCTCCCTCATGCATGTATTTGCAAACAAATTCATCAAGTCCTCTCCTAAGTCTTGCCTCCTGGGTAGGACAGTGGGGAACACTAATGATGATCTCGTCTTCTTTTTCTTCGATCTGATATTCCACAAGAACAGTCCATGGAAAGAGCTTTAAAGCCTTGAGAAAACCTTTTAGCCCTTTTTCCTGAATCCCGAACCGTTTGACTAAATCCTCTGCAGCCATTCGGGGCACTCTGCTCCAGACGCTTTCATTGAGTCTTTCTGCAATCTCCTGGTCGAACTGTTCAGCAACCTTAATGAACCAGAACGCATCGACAACCCTGTAATGCCAGAAGAGGAACTCGAGATAACTGATGAGTTCATTTTTTTCCATTGATTGAAAGATTCTTAAGTCCATTTATCTCTCTCCTTATTTTTTTACAAGAAGTTATATTTTATCACAAAGTTACAAGGTGTCAATGATGGAATAAATCAGGAAGAAAGAATGTAATTCTCGCTGAAGACTCAATGCATCAGCTTTTTTTGAAAAGTTTTGCAATTCTTCTGTCGAGACCCAGAAGGACAGGTGGGATGAACAAATATGCACTGTTTTTCCACGATTTTCCTTTTGGATTTATCCACGCTTTTTTCCATTCCTCGAATCTTGGCAAAAATCGTTCAAGAGAGTCACTCATAAAATTTGATCCTTTAACCCCAATTGCTATGACAGTGTGGGGAAAACTCTCGCGGCCTGCTGATCCCACGAAGAAAAACGAAAAAGGACGAAGGAGACTCCTCAGCCCATCTGGTGTGAAACGCCAGTAATCTGCAGGCGAATCATGGATTCGGAAATCGAGGACTGTGCTGAGAAAAACCACACCCCCCGGCTTGAGTATGCGATGAATTTCCAAAAGGGCTTTGTGTGGAAACTCCACATGTTCCAGTGTGTCACATGTAATTGCTGTGCCAACAGTCTCGTCAGGTATTGCTATTTCGTGAAGGTTGAGTACCTTGTCAACCCCTCGTCCTTCTCGCATATCGCAACCGACATAGGATTTCCCCGTGAAGAATGATCTGAGGTCCGCAAAATCTTCAAAACCTGGGAGTTGTAAAGCCCCAAACTCATAGATTGGTTCTTCCACAGGAAATGTATCTGCAAATATCTTGACTATTTGCCGTATTGATTCGCGCAAAATCTATCCGGGCGGTAAATTGGCATGAATGAGTAATTCTCTTCATGCCTGTATGGTTATATACTATGGTGGGATCGAAATCAACCAGGAATGAGCGGAAATAATGTTACGTTCCTGTTTTTTCCAGGCTTTCAACCATCAGCTGGGCTATTTTCTGTGTAAAGGCGGATGGATCCTGCGGTTTTGATCCCTCAAGCAAGAGTGCTTGGTCGTACAGAAGAAAAATAAAATCTGTTAGAACCGGCTCACTCCTGTTCTTCTCAAAAATTCGGTTCATGGCTGCAAACAAAGGATGATCCGGGTTGATTTCCAGAACTCTCTTCGCGGCAGGTACCTCTTGCCCCATAGCTTTGAGAAGTTTTTCCATATGTGGATCAGGATCACCTTCATCTGCAACGAGGCAACATGCCGAATCAATAAGACGGCCTGACATTCTCACATCTTTCACATGATCTTTCAGAACATCTTTGATCATATCCATGAGTTTGCCATATTCCTTTTTAGTTTTCTCTTTTTTACTTTCATCCGATTTATCGAGTTCAATGCTGCCTTTTGATATGGATTTAAATTTTTTTCCTTTATATTCGAAACCACTGAAAAGAAAATCATCAATATCATCTAATAAAACGAGAACCTCATAATCCTTTTTCGAGAATGCTTCCATATAAGGTGACTTCAGAACTTCAATCATGGATGTGGCAGTGGCATAATAAATATCCTGTTGGTCCTCTTTCATGTCTTTTACGTATTCTTCCAGGGTTCGAAATTTGCCTTCCTCAGTCTTAGTTGTGGAGAAAAGGAGAAGGTCTGCAATGGTTTCTCCTCTTTCGAAATCATAATGTATTCCTTCCTTGAGCACCCTTCCGAATTCCTTGTAAAACTCAGCATACGAGTCCTTTTCTTCATTTTTCATATCCTGAAGGGTATCGAGTACTTTTTTTGTGATGTTTGCCTTAATGATATCCACCTGCCTGTTGTTTTGCAGGATTTCTCTTGAAACATTAAGGGGAAGGTCAGAAGAATCGACAACACCTTTGATAAAACGCAGGTAAGGAGGAATCAATTCTTCGCAATGATCCATGATTTGAACCCGTTTCACATACAGGGTCGGTCCTATTTTGTAGTCGCGATAAAGTATGTTGAAAGGCGCCTTCGAAGGGGTGTATAGAAGGGCGGTGAACTCTGATGTGCCTTCTGCTTTGTAATGTATTACTTTTGATGGCTTAGCAAAATCGTGCGAGATGTGTTTATAGAACTCATTGTACTCATCTTCGTTTATGTCATTTTTATCTTTGAGCCAGATTGCCTTTTGTGAGTTGAGTGTTTCATCTTCTCTGATTTTTACTCGCTGGCTCTTGTCAATGTCACTCTGCTTCTCCCGCTCGACTTCCATGACAATAGGATGCTCTATGAAGTCCGAGTATTTTTTGACAATACTTTTTATCTCCCATTCCTGGAGATATTTTTTTTCGTCATCCTTCAGATGGAGAGTAATATCTGTTCCTTTCGTTAATTTTTCAATGTTTTCTATTGTAAATGAGCCATCGCCTGTTGACTCCCACCGTACTCCCTTTCCAGGGTCCTGACCGGCTCTGCGCGAGACAACTGTTATTTTGTCTGCCACCATGAAGGAGGAATAAAAACCTACGCCAAACTGGCCGATGAGCTCCGGATTATCTTTGACTTCTTTACTTTGAAGGGCTGTAATAAATTCTCTTGTCCCTGAATGGGCAATAGTGCCAAGAGCGGTAATGATCTCCTCTTTTGACATGCCGATACCATTGTCGCTCACTGTAAGAGTGTTGGTGGCCTTGTCAGGAGTTATTCTTATATGCCATCCTCCATCCTTTTCTGCGATTTCCGGGTTAGTAAGGGATTCGTATCTGGCCCTGTCAATGGCGTCTGATGCATTTGAAACTAGTTCCCTGAGGAACACCTCTTTATGGGAGTAAAGGGAATGGATCATGAGATCCAAGAGTTGTTTGATTTCAGTTTTGAATTCCATTCGTTCAATCGTCATATAAGTTCACCTCGTTCAACTAAATAGTTGTGTTCGCTGAATGATACAAAAAATGCGAATGCAGTATTTATATAATTCCTGAGGTCTGGTTAGTCAATATCAAAACGCCTTGCGTGTCCCATGATTCATGCTATAATAGTCTGTGTGTCCGGGAAAAGACTTATTCAAGAGAATTGACCATATCCGCTCAGTTTTAACCGGGATCATCATTACAGTTAAGATTGTTGGTGACAATAGTCGGAGGTTGATATGAAGGTTGCCATATCAGGAAAAGGTGGAGTAGGTAAGACAACCCTTGCTGGCGTTATGGCACGGATTCTTGCCAAACAAGGCTACAAAGTCCTTGCAATTGATGCAGACCCCGACTCGAACCTTGCGAGTGCAATCGGAGTGGACCAGAAAAAGCTTGACTCTGCGAAACCCCTTGCCCTCATGAAAGAATTTATCGAAGAACGTACGTCCAGCAAAAAAGGAACATATGGTTCATTCTTTAAGTTGAACCCCCGGGTTGATGACATCCCAGAGAGATTTGCTGTTGATAAGGATGGTATCAAACTGGTTATACTAGGCAACATCCAGCAGGGCGGGGGCGGTTGCTTCTGCCCAGAAAGCGTGTTACTCAAAAGCCTTCTTTCTTATATCATTATTGAAAGGGATGAGTCGGTGATTGTAGACATGGAAGCCGGTCTTGAACACCTTGGTCGGGGAACGGCCGAATACGTAGATGCTTTGTTAGTTGTCGTTGAGCCTGGTAAGAGAAGCTTTCAGACAGCATACCAGGTGAAAAGACTGAGCCAGGACCTTGGTATTAAAAACCTTTACATTGTAGGTAACAAAATCATGGATATTTCTGATGATGAGCTCATGAGGAATAGCCTGGAAGGTTTTACAGTTCTTGGAACTATTTCATATAATGAGAAAGTTATCGAGGCTGACAAGTTAGGTGTGTCTCCCTTTGATATAGATGAAAAAATAAGGACAGAGGTGGGATACATTATTGAAGCCCTTCGAAATCGAGTGACATGAGCAAGATTCTCATTATTGTCGAATATGTAGTTGTTACAATCATTCTTTCAGCAATTGCACTCTTAGTATCTCTTTTTGACAAACAGGGTAGAGCATTGCATCGTATGGCTCAATTTTGGGCAAAAATCCATCTTATGACAAGTGGCATACAGGTGTCGGTAACAGGCCTTGAAAATATCTCATCGCCTCCGTACATATTTATGTGTAATCATCAGAGTGCACTCGATATTTTTTCGCTCCTCAATAGTCTCCCTGTCCAGTTCAAATGGATAGCAAAGAGAGAACTTTTTTATATCCCTTTTTTAGGATGGGCAATGAAGAGGGCAGGATACATAAGCCTCGATAGAAAACATCCCCGGGAAGCCATTAAGGCAATGGATGATGCGGCAAAAAAGATAAGGGAAGGGACCAATATCATTATCTTTCCTGAAGGAACAAGAAGCAAGGATGGACACCTTCTCCCTTTCAAAAAAGGGGGGTTTTCTCTTGCGCTCCGTGCAAAGGTTCCTATAGTGCCAGTGGGGATATCCGGATCAAACAGGCTACAGCCAAAAGGTAGTTTCATTCCGAATCAAAAAGGGGTAATATACTTAAGAATCGGCAAGCCAGTAGAAACAGCCCAGGGCAGCCGTTCTGCTAAAACTGAAATAATGATGACAGTCAGACAGGCTATTGAAGGCTTGATGACCGAGAAAGAGGCTTAGGTACACCAGAACATGTCGCCAGAGCTGAAGAAGGAGATGTTAGGGGTTGGATTATTGGGTCTTTTTTTATTCCTCCTTGTAAGTCTTATCTCATACCATCCGTTTGATCCTTCTCTTAATGCATTGGCTTCTGGTGGGGCAAAAAACTGGTGTGGCAAGGTTGGTTCATATATATCAGATATCCTCATACAGTTATTCGGCATGATGAGCTTCATATTGCCCGCTGTTTCCCTCCTCTTCGGTTTATTCTTCGTCAGGAAAAAAGATCCTCCTCATATACTGCTCCTTACATCAGGTATTGTTCTGCTCTTTTTGTCTCTATCTGCCATACTCCAGATTAGTATCGGGCAGATTCACCTGAGGGGCGTAGGAATGCCTTTCTCAGGTTTCCTGGGCTCGTTTTTTGGAAAAATGTTTCTGAAATTCTTTAACTATTTTGGAAGCTACCTTATCCTCTTAATTCTACTTTTAATTTCAGCTTTTTTGATTGTTCAGGCGCCATTGCTTTCAATGTTTGAGGCCAGAATAGAGAGAAGAAAACCTCTTGAACGGAGAAAAGAGATAAAGGTAACCGAGGAAGCGCCAAAAGAAGAGAAGAAGGTTGAGAAAAAACCTGTACAGGAGGCATTTGATTTCTTTAATGAAATCGGGCCGTACAAACTCCCGTCGGTCTCTCTTCTTGATACAACGGAAAAGAAAGAGGTCAAAATCGACAAGGAGAGCATTCAGGCCAATGCAAGTATTCTGGAAAAGAAGCTAAAAGACTACGGTATAGATGGTAAGGTAGTAGAAGTTCGCCCCGGGCCTGTGATAACCATGTACGAATTCCAACCGGCAGCAGGAATTAAGGTATCCAGGATTTCGAATCTTGCTGACGACCTCGCCATGGCGTTGAGCGCTGTTTCGATTCGAATCATTGCCCCTATACCTGGTAAGGATGTTGTTGGTATTGAAATACCAAACAAGATTAGGCAGACAGTCTATTTCAAGGAGATTATCGAATCCCCTCAGTTTGCCGCATCGAATTCCTTTCTGAGTCTGGCCCTTGGGAAAACCATCGCAGGTGAGCCATTCGTAGCTGATCTGACCAAGATGCCCCACCTTCTTGTTGCTGGTTCTACAGGGTCAGGAAAAAGTGTTTCCCTCAACAGTATGATTTGCAGTATGCTCTACAAAGCAACGCCAATAAATGTCAAGTTCCTCATGATCGACCTGAAAATGTTAGAGCTTTCATTCTACGATGGTATACCCCACCTGCTTTTGCCGGTAGTCACGAACGCCAAAAATGCAAAAGCCTCACTCAGGTGGCTCATCGATGAGATGGAGCGCAGATACAAAATGATGGCTGAGAAGGGTGTCAGAAACATCGACAAATATAACCAAAAAATGGTGAAAGGGAACATGGAGGCAATCCCTTATATTGTAG
>Ga0302237_1001694_pt1 | contig 14889 bp, 14 predicted proteins | sample AAG_UR_Ala_MG_FD_193530 | JGI IMG/M metagenome (GOLD analysis project Ga0302237, IMG submission 193530) | Enriched activated sludge microbial communities from anaerobic digester in WTTP, New Holstein, Wisconsin, United States - AAG_UR_Ala | ecosystem: Engineered > Bioreactor > Anaerobic >... | reverse complement strand
TGGGAGCCGGAATGGATCCGCACCGCGATGTCCGGCTGAACCAGACCCACATCCCGGTCGGCGTCCAGGATGAGGCGGGACAGCTCGTTGACGGCGTCTCCGCCGTTTTCGTCCACCCCGCCGATGGTGATGCACTGGCCGTGGGCGGGGCCCTGCAGGAAACGGGTGGCCTGATTGGAGTAGATCTTGTCGATCTCGTTGAGCTTGAGATAGAAGCACTCCAGAAGCTCCATGGCCTCCGCCTCGGACAGGGCGCCGGAGGCTATGTCCCGACGGTAGTGATCGATGAGGGTCCGGTCCAGACGGCCCAGACTGATGGCCAGACCGTTGGCCTCCAGCTGAAGGGCCACCTGGATGAAGTAGACGAACTGCAGGGCCTCCCGGAAATCCCGGGCCGGCTCCCCCGGAACCCGGCGGCAGGTGCGGGCGATCAGCCGAAGCTCCCGGCGGCGGCGCTCATCCTCCTCCGAGGAGCCCAGGCCGGCCATGACGCTTTCCGCCAGTTCCGCGTAGCGGCGGGCGAAGAAACCAGCGCCGCGGAGACGATCTCGCAGGCCTGGTAAAAATCCCTCTTTTCCCCGTGATCCTCCAGGGCGGGATCCAGGGCTTCCCGGGCGGCGCGGCAGTCCGCGGCCACGATCCGGAGCCCTGTGGCCAGGAGTTCCGGGTAATTCGGGGAAATATGACCGGGACCGGACATGGTGTAGTTCTCGTTGACCAGAACACCGTGGGCCAGGACCTCCTTCAGGTCCTCCGGAACGGCGTCGAGGATCCTGTCCCGGAGGCAGCGCCCCTCCCAGAAGGGGATGATCTCCCGCAGGGTCTTTTTCTGTTCTTCGGTGATGAAGAAGCGGTCCCCCTTGCGGGTCATGAAGTCGTCCATCTGGTCCCGGATCCAGTCCACCGCGTACTCGGGGAAAAGCGGGACGCCTCGGCGGTTCCGGTTCTGATTTCCCACGATGAGCTCGTCGGGCCGTATGTCGATGCACATCCGCGACAGGAGGTCTTCCAGGGCCCGGGCCCGCCGGAGGATGGGAGAAAGATGCCGGTTCCGCCGGTGGCTTTCGGTCACGATGACGGCCCGTTCGGTGTCCACCTGCCGGGGGCTGTCCAGAAAGGCCTGCTTCAATCGGGCTATTCTCGGGTTCATACCCGGGATGATACCGCCGATGCCGCTCCCTGTCCAGCGACGGGGACCCGCCGGGGTCTGAAAAATCCTTCCATAGTCTGGATTTTTTCCCTCCCATCGGGTAGATTTTCCTCATGTCGAAAAAGTTCCTCGGCGCCCACGTCCCCGCCATCGGAGGGGTGCAGAACACGCCTCTGGTGGCACGGTCCATAGGAGCCGAGGCCTTCGCCCTGTTCACCAAGAACCAGCGCCGATGGGAGGGGGCTCCGCTCACCGAGGAAGGCATCGGGGAGTTCAAGGAGAACCTCGCCTCTTCGGGCATCCCCCCGGAACAGGTGCTTCCCCACAACAGCTACCTGATAAACATCGGAAACCCCGACCCGGACAAGCGCGGGCGATCCCTGGAGTCCCTGAAGGAGGAGGCCCGTCGTACGGCGGCCCTGGGGCTGTCGATGATCAATTTCCACCCCGGCAGCCACCTGGGGGGGATGTCCGACGACGAGTGTCTGTCCCTCATAATCCGGGGGATGGACGAGGTCCTGTCGGAGGTGCCGGGGGTGCGTCTGGTTCTGGAAACCACCGCCGGACAGGGCTCCAGCGTGGGGTGGCGGTTCGAACACCTGGCCCGCCTCGTCTCCGGATCGAAGGATCCCGACCGGGTGGGCGTCTGCCTGGACACCTGCCATATCTTCGCTGCGGGATACGATCTGAGGACCCGGGAGGCCTACGAAAAGACCATGGCGGCCTTCGGGGCCGTCATCGGCTTCAATCGCCTCCGGGGGGTTCACATGAACGACGCCCTGTCCGCCTTCGGCAGCAGGGTGGACCGGCATGCCTCCATCGGCAAGGGGAACATCGGCATGGCGGCCTTCGGTTTTCTGATGCAGGATCCCCGCTTCTCCGGCATTCCGCTGATCCTGGAAACCCCCAACCACAGACTCTGGAAGGAGGAAATCCTCATGCTCCGCGCTTTGGAGAAGGGTCCCGTCCCGGAGGAGTCTCCGGAATGAAACGTGTCGCCATGAGCCTCCCCCCCCTGGCGGCGGGTCTGGCGGGAATCCTGATCTTCGGACGCTTCGGCCTGCCGGGGGGGAATTTCACCGGAGCCATGGTCGGAGCCGCGGCGGCGCGGCTCTCCTTTCCGGGGGTGGAACTCCCCCCCCGGAAACTGCAGAGCTTCGCCCGGGTCATACTGGGCGTATCCATCGGCATCTCCGTCAATTCCCGGACCCTGGGGCTCATCTCCGCGTCGCTTCTTCCGGTGACACTGATGATCGGGGGACTCATCTCCTTGAGTTACCTCGCCGCCTGGGTGGCGGCCCGGATCTGGGGCGTCCCCTTCGTCACCGCCCTCTGCGGCTCCTCCCCCGGCGCGGCCTCGGCCATGGTGGTTCTGGCGGACGACCTGGACGGCAACAGCCCCCTGGTGGCGGTGCTCCATGTGCTGCGGATAATCGTCATCGTGACCTTCATGCCCCTGGCGATGTCACTTTTTTCCTCCCCCTCCCTCTCCGGAGAGACGGGGGTTGTTCTTCGAGACGGGGCGGAGGCGATCAGGAGGAGTCTTCCGGTGGTGCTGCTTTTCCTGGCCGGCGGCATCCCCCTGGCGGCCCTCTTCCTGTCCTGGAAGGTTCCCGCCGCGGAAATTCTGGCGGGCATTCTTTTTACCGCTCTGGCGAACCCCTTCGTCCCGGCGCTGGAGGGGATACCGCCCCAGTGGCAGCTTTTTTCCATGTGGATCATCGGCTCCGCCATAGGGGCCCAGATGTCCCGCCAGGCTCTCTCCTCCATGAGACGGTACATCCTCATGAGTCTGATTCTTACATTCGTCCTTCTCGGAATCGGATGGATCCTGGGCTGGATGCTCTACGTCTCCGGAGCCCTGGACCTGCGGACCGCCCTGATCGGGTCCTGCCCCGGGGCCCTGGAGGCGATGATCATCCTGGCGGGAGAGACCGGGGCGGATGTTCCCATGGTGGCGGCCATGCACACCGCCCGGCTGGTGGTGGTCATGGTGACCCTGCCCTTTCTGGTGCGGCGGGCGGTCCGCTCGGGGGAGGCGGAATCCGCCGGGGTCTGACCCGAAAGACCGGCGCAATGCGTATCCGGTCCCGGGGGCCTAACGACCCAAAAGACCGGCGTCCCGGTCCCCCGTCCCCCGTCCCCCGAAGCCTACCAATCCGGGAGGCCGGCGTCCCGCTCCCCCATCCCCCGGGGCCTACCGACCCGGGAGGCCGGCGTCCCGCTCCCCCATCCCCCGGGGCCTGCCCAGAATCTCCGCCATCACCACCGCCCGCCTGAGGGGGGACATTCTTTCCAGTCTCGCCGGACGTTTTCCCGTCCCCGGCGGCGCCGGGGGCTTTGCCCGGGGAGCGGTAAAAACCGCCCCGCGGGAAGGCGTTTCCCCCGCCGTCGCGGACAGTGGACGCGCCTCCGATCCCCGGGCACTATCCTGTGCCCGGGCACTATCCTGTGCCCGGGCGCTATCCTGTGCCCGGGCGCTATCCTGCGTCCGGACGGCGGACTGTGTCGCCGGCACGGCCCCCGGCGCCCGGGCGCTTTCCAGCGTCCGGGGCGCAGGAGGCCCCACGGGGGAGGTCTCCCGGGTCATGGTCCGACCCGGATAGTGACCGCTCTGGAACAGTCTGGCCAGGAGGGCCAGGGCCCCCTCGTCGGGGGATTCCCGGACGCTATCCTGCGTCCGGGCGCTATCCTGCGTCCGGACGCTATCCTGCGTTCGGGCGCTGTCCGTCTCCGGCCCCTCCGCAGCGGGCCTTCGAGCCGCCACCCGCTTCCCCATGGGGGGGGTCACCGACCCGGACCCGGAGGGTTTCCCCCGGGCCGCGGCGCCCCTGGACGACTCCCGCCTTTTCCGGTCCCGCCGCAGCCGCATGAAGATGAAGAAAGCCATGGGAATGAGATACAGCAGGGTGGAGATCAGTTCATCCACGGCGGTCAGGCCCTGTCCTTGTCTTCACCGCCGATGCTTCGGCGCATCTCCGTGTCCGCCTGGATGTTGGAGAGCCGGTAGTAATCCATGACGCCCATCCGGCCGCTGCGGAAAGCCTCCGCCATGGCCAGGGGGATTTCCGCCTCGGCGAGAACCACCTTCGCCCGGTTCTCCTGCACCAGAGCCACCATCTCCTGCTCCCGGGCCTGGGCGGCGGCCCGCCGTTTTTCCGCCTCCGCCTGGAAGCGGCGCTTGTCCGCCTCCGCCTGGTCGGCCTGCAGTTTGGCCCCCACGTTCTCCCCCACATCGATGTCCGCGATGTCGATGGACAGGATCTCGAAGGCGGTTCCGGCGTCCAGCCCCTTGTCCAGGACCCGTTTGGAAATCAGGTCCGGGTTTTCCAGCACCGATTTATACGATTCCGACGAGCCGATGGTGGTGACTATCCCCTCGCCCACCCGGGCGATGATGGTCTCCTCGGTGGCTCCTCCCACCAGCCTTTCCAGGTTGGCCCGCACGGTGACCCGGGCCTTGACCTGCAGCTGAATGCCGTCCTTGGCCACCGCGTCGATGGTGGTCTTGCCCTTGGACGGTTCGGGACAGTCGATGACCTTGGGGTTCACGCTGGTCTTGACCGCCTCCAGAACGTCCCGTCCCGCCAGGTCGATGGCGGCGGCGCGCTGGAAGGGCAGGGGGATGTTGGCCTTGTTGGCCGCCACCAGGGCCTGGCTCACCTTCACCACATTGCCTCGAGCCAGGAAATGGGTTTCCAGGAGGTCCGAATCCACGGGGATTCCCGCCTTGGTCAGCATGATCCGGGCGTCCACGATGGCCGAGGAATTGACATGGCGGAGCCACATGCCCACCAGCCGGCCCATGCCCACCGGGGCTCCGGACAGAAGGGCCCGAAACCAGAGCCCGAAAAATTTCAGAAAAATGACCAGGAACCCGATGGCCAGGACGCCGACAAAACCGAAAATGATCAAAGTTTCCATGTATCCTCCTAAATCTTTTTAACCGTGATGCGGCTGCCCCGGACCCGAACCACCGTCACCGGGCTCCCCTGGGGAATGAACTCGCCGTCCGCTTCCACTGCGTAGACCACCCCTTCGATCTCCGCCCGCCCCGACGGCCGCAGGGCGCTCACCGCCGTCCCGCCCTTCCCCGCAAGATCCCGGGGAACCGTCTCGTCCTCCTGCGGACCCATGTCGGACAGCATCTCTTCGGAGCCGCCGGCGGTTCCCCGGATGGTGGTCTTCAGCGTCAGCCTGTCGAAGAGCCTCAGTTTCGGCGCCCAGAGGGCTATGAGTCCGATTCCCGCCAGTCCCGCCACCAGAGCGGATATCACGATAAGGAGGTTCCGGGACATGAGGCCCCACTCCCAGGGAGTGTCGGGGATGACGAAGTCCTGCATGGACAGAACCAGAGACGCGGCGATGAGAACGATGCCGGTGATGCCGGTGATGCCGAAGCCGGGGATGATGAAAAGCTCGATGACCAGAAGGCCCACCCCCAGCAGAAAGAGCAGCAGCTCCAAGGACCCCAGGGTTCCCATCATGGCGTTGCCGCCGAAGAGGGTGATGAAACAGATGACCGCCACCGTTCCGGGGATGCCGAAGCCGGGGGTGGATATTTCCAGAAACAGGGCCACCAGCCCGATGAGGATCAGAAGCCCCTGAACGGGCCCGGAGGTGATGATGCCCACGATCCGGTCCGCCGGGCTTATCCGGACCTCCACCGCCTCACCGTCCGCCCCGATTTTTCCCATCAGGTCGGCGAGATCCACCGCGGTCCCCCGGGAGAGGCCGTACCTCTCCGCCTCCCCGGCGGTGAGGGAGAGAAGCTTCCCTTTGGGGGAGATCACCGCTCCCCGCTTCACCGAAGCGGGGCTCTCCTTCAGGAGGCGGTCCGCTTCTTCCGCGGTGACGGCCCGGTGATGCCCCGCCTCCACCACCTCCACCAGTTCCACGTCCAGGTCCACCATGGCCAGGGCTATGGCGACGGGGTGGCCGTTTTTTTCCGCCAGGGCCGCCATCTGGGTCCGCACCGCGCTGACGGTTTTCTCCCCCGCCGCCTCGGTCTTTCCTTCGGCCCCCATGATCACCGGAGCGGCTGCGCCGATGGAGGTCCCCGGAGCCATATAGATCTCCCCGCAGCTCATGGCGATCAATGCTCCGGCGGACCAGCTCACCCCCATGCCCCCGGGTCCGCTGCGGACATAGGCAATGGTTTCCGCATCCCCGATGGAGCCGATGTAGGAGGATATCAGCAGCGCCGAATCCACCCTGCCCCCGAAGGTGTCGATGTCGTAAACCAGGAAGCCCGCGCCGCCGTCCAAAGCCGCGGCGGACTGCCGTTTGACGAAGGCCACCATGGATGGCTCGATGTCGCCGTGAATCGGGATTACATAAGCCGGACCCGGGGGCCCCGCCGGGTTCCCGTCCGCCCCGTGGAGCGGGACGACGAAAAAAAAGAGCGCCGCCACGGCGATGATCGATGCCGGTATCTGTCTCACCTGTTCCTCTCTTGGCTTTAATATAGGAAAAATCCCGGCTTTTCTCAAGAATTATCGCACCCCCCGGGGGATATTTTGCCATTTTCCCCGGTTTCCGCTATAGTGGAGTCATGCCGAGTCCGCTGCGCGAAACCGATCTCTACCCCCCGGTGGCGGAATTCCTGGAAAAATCCGGCTACACCGTCCACGCCGAGGTCGCCGGCTCGGATATAACCGCCCTGCGGGACGGGGAAATCCTGGTGGTGGAGCTGAAGGTACGATTCAACCTGGATCTGGTGTTGCAGGCCGTCCGGCGTCAGCAGACCGCGGACCAGGTCTATGTGGCGGTGCCGCTGCGGGGGGGGCGGCCCTACCCTCCCCGCTGGGGCCTCGTCCGGGATCTCTTCCGGCGTCTGGGGGCGGGGGTCCTCTTTGTCCGCTTCCGGGGGAAGGAAGCTCCCGTCGTCGAAACCGCCCTGCCTCCGGGGGATGGCCGGGGGACGAAGAGGCCCTCGATCCGGAAGGCCCTGCTGCGGGAAATCCAGGGCCGGGGCGGGAACTTCAACGTCGGGGGCTCCTCGGGCCGTCCCATAGTGACCGCCTACCGCACCGAGGCCCTGCGGATCGCCGAACTGCTTCGGGACGGGGAGCTCTCCCCCAAGGCGCTCCGGGATCGGGGAGCGGGTCCTAAATGCCCGGACATTCTGCGCAGAAACCACTACCGGTGGTTCGAAAAGGTCTCCCGGGGGCTGTACCGTCTTTCCCCCGCCGGGCGGGAGGCCCTGGAGCGCTACGGTGAGGTGCTCCGGGCGGCCGGCGGGGCAGCGGCCCCGCCGGCCGCCCGGCGTTGACAGCCCCTATCTTTCGATTTAAGCTGGAACGAGAAAATTTCAACTCGTCGTCGGGAGGGCTCATGAATTACATCGAAAAAATGTTCGGCCTGGAAGGCAAGAATGTCGTCATCACCGGGGGGGCGGGCGTCATCGCCGGAACCCTGGCGGAGGCTCTGGTCAGGGCGGGGGCGAAGGTCTGCCTCTGGGGCCGGGGAACCAACCACCCCGTGGCGGACGCGGTGAAGAAGGTCGCCGACGCGTCGGGGAAACCCGCCATGGTCTTCGGGGTCACGGTGGATACCGGGGTCGAGGAGGACGTCAGGAAGGCCATCGCCGAAACGGAAAAACTCATGGGGCCTCCCAATGTCCTCATAAACGGCGCCGGAGGAAACAAGGGCAAGGCGCCCTTCGTGGACCTGGACGTGAATCTTTTCAACGAGATCGTGGACATGAACATCCTGGCGGGGCTGGTGATTCCCACCAAACACATGGCCTCCTACTGGATCGGCAGGGGGATCAAGGGCTCCATCATCAACATGACCTCCATGGCCTCCTACATCCCCCTTTCGGGGACCTGGGCTTACGGCGCGGCGAAATCCGCCACGCTGAACCTGACCATGGCCACCGCCAAGGAGTTCGCTCCCTACGGGATCCGGGTCAACGCGGTGGCGCCGGGTTTCTTCATCGGGCACCAGAACAAGGCTCTGCTCATCAAGAACGAGGCCACGGGGGAACTCACCGAACGGGGCAAGGCGGTGATCGGCCACACTCCCTTCGGCCGCTTCGGCAACCACGATGAACTGGCGGGGGCGACGATCTTCCTGATCAGCGACGCCGCCTCGGGCTTCGTCACGGGCGTGTCGCTGCCGGTGGACGGAGGCTATCTCGTCCACAACATTTAGGGGCACACCATGAACAATTTCCTCGACGAAAACTTCCTTCTCGGGTCCGACACCGCCCGGGAACTGTACCACTCCTTCGCGAAGCCCATGCCCATCTTCGACTATCACTGCCATCTCCCCCCCCGGGAGGTGGCGGAGAACAAGAACTTCCTCAACCTCACGGACATCTGGCTGAAGGGGGACCACTACAAATGGCGGGCCATGCGGGCCGCGGGGGTGGACGAGAAGCTCATCACCGGGGACGCGTCGGACGAAGAGAAGTTCCTCGCCTGGGCCCGCACGGTTCCGAAAACCCTGGGCAATCCTCTCTTCTCCTGGACCCACCTGGAGCTGAAGCGCTACTTCGGAATCGAAGGCATGGTTCTTTCCCCCGACACGGCCCGGGAGGTCTGGGACCGGGCCAACGGGCAGCTGTCGGGTCCGGGCTTCAGACCCCGGGCCATCATGGAAAAGTTCCGGGTCAAGCTGGTCTGCACCACCGACGACCCCGCCGACGACCTGGCCTGGCACAGGATGGTGGCCGCCGACCCGTCCATGACGACCCGGATGCTCCCCGCCTACCGGCCGGATCAGGCCATGGACCCGGAAAACGCGGCGCGGTACAACGCCTACCTGGAAACCCTGGGGACGGCGGCGGGGCTTTCCATCAGGACCTTCGCGGATCTGGTGGAGGCCCTGGACAAACGGCACCGCTTCTTTCACGAAAACGGATGCCGCCTCACCGATCACGCCCTGGTGGTTCTCCCCACGGAATCCCTGTCCGCCGGGGACCTGGAGGCGGCCTTCCGGAAGGTCCGGGACGGGAAAAACCCCTCCCCCGCCGAAGCCGACGGGATCCGATTCGCCGTGCTCCAGGCGGTGGCCCGGATGAACGCCCGCCGGGGCTGGACCATGCAGCTCCATCTGGGGGCGGTGCGGAACATCAACAGCCGGATGTTCGCCGCCCTGGGGGCCAACACGGGCTACGACGCCATGGGCGACGGGCCGGTGGCCACGGGACTGGTGAAACTCCTGGACTCCCTGGAGAAAACCGGCGAGCTTCCCCGGACCATCCTGTACAGCCTGAACCCCCGGGACAACGAAGTTCTCCTTACCATAGCGGGAAGTTTCCAGGGGGACATCCCCGGCAAGATGCAGCTGGGTTCGGGCTGGTGGTACAACGACCAGAAGGACGGCATGGAGGAGCAGATGCGGACCCTGGCCAACATGGGTCTTCTGTCGGTCTTCGTGGGGATGCTCACCGACTCCCGGAGCTTCATGTCCTATCCCAGACACGAGTATTTCCGCCGGGTTCTCTGCGGGATCCTGGGAGGCTGGGTCGACGCGGGGGAGGCTCCCAGGGATCTGCGCCTCCTGGGAGGCATGGTGGAGGATATCTGCTACAACAACGCGAAAAACTATTTCCACATGTCCGTGGATTGAAGGAGACTACTCGATGAAAAAACTGGAAAAATATTCCTTCGGCGTGGGGGACCGCTTCACCCGGCAGGGCAGGGCCCAGCTGGCGGCCCTCCTGGAGGCGAAAAAACTGGGGGTGGACATCGTTCCGGTATGGAACAAGTCCTTCCGGGAGCACTCGATCATTCACACCCAGCCCGACTCGGTCCGGGCCGAGGCGGACGCGGCGGTGAAGGCTCTGGGCTGGAAGAACGGGTACTACGTGGACGCCGACCACATCGGCCTGAAAAACGTGGACCTCTTCATCTCCGCCAGCGATTTCTTCACCCTGGACGTGGCGGACTTCTCCGGGAAACCCGCCGACCAGGGGAGCGTCGCGGACTTCATCGCGGCGCACCGCAGGTATATCGGCAAGCTCCGGGTGGAGGGCATCGATCATCCTCTGGACATCACCGAAGGGGTCATCGAAAGCGCCGCCCGGAAGTATCTGCTGGCGGTGCAGGAGGCGGGAAAGATATACCGCCATGTGGAGGCGAAGAAGGGAAAGGGGAACTTCATCACCGAGGTCTCCATCGACGAAACCGACGCGCCCCAGAGCCCGGTGGAGATGCTCTTCATCCTCTCCGCCGTGGCCAGGGAGGGGATCCCCGCCCAGACTGTGGCCCCCAAGTTCACCGGCCGCTTCAACAAGGGGGTGGACTATGTGGGAGACCTGGTCCAGTTCGAAAAGGAGTTCAACGAGGATCTGGCGATCATCGCCTTCGCCGTCCGGGAGTTCGGCCTGCCCGGGAACCTGAAGCTCAGCGTCCACTCGGGGAGTGACAAGTTTTCGATATACCCCGCCATCCGGAAGGCCATCAAGAAGCGCGACGCGGGCCTTCATCTGAAAACCGCCGGCACCACCTGGCTGGAAGAGCTCATCGGCCTGGCCTGCGCCGGCGGCGAGGGGCTGGTCATCGCCAAAGAAGTGTACCGCAAGGCCCACGGCCGCTACGATGAGCTCTGCGGTCCCTACGCCTCGGTCATCGACATCGACAAGACGAGGCTCCCCTCCCCGGACGAGGTGGACCTCTGGGACGAAAAGAAGTACTCCGAAACCCTGCGCCACGTGCAGTCCAACCGGAACTACAACCTCCACGTCCGCCAGCTCCTGCATGTGGGCTACAAGGTGGCCGCCGAAATGGGAGACCGCTATTACCGGGCCCTGGAGGATCACGAGGAGGTCATCGCCCACAATGTCACCGAGAACCTCTTCGACCGCCACATAAAACGGGTGTTCGTTTAAACAGAAAAGGCCCCCGGAAACGGGGGCCTTTTTTTCGGTTCCGGCGGCCCGGGCGACGCCTGTCCCGGGGCCCGGTCAAGGCCTGCCCCGGTGCTCAGGCGAGGCCGGACAGCAGAAAGGAGTACCCCGCCGCCACGCCGAAGACCACCGCCGCGGGGCGGAGGATGCCCGCCAGACTGCTCATCAGATTGGTCTTGAAGTACTCGTTGGTCACGATGAGACAGACATGGATGGGGCTCAACATCATCCCCAGAAAGCCGCTGGCGTGCCCCAGCACCACCATGGACAGCAGCGCCCCGGGTGCGGGATCGGCCCCGGCGAGGCGGAGGATGACGGGAAAGCTGGCCCCGATGTAGCCCACAGTTATGCCCGTGGTCAGGCCGCTGACGAAGGGGATCAGCACCACCAGGGCGACCACGGGAATCCCGAAGGTGTCCAGTTCCTCCCGGATGGCGTCCATCAGCAGGATGCCCCCGGGCATTTCGGATTCGATGAAGGCCCCATACACCCGGGCCAGGACGATGATGATCGCCAGGCTCAGGGTCCGTCGGGACTTCAGGACCCGCATCCAGACCTCCCGGGAGGAGGGCCGCTGGATCTGCAGGACCAGAATCCCGGAGAAGACACCGATCACCATGGGGAGGTATTTATTGAAGGCCGCTACGGGCGGGGCAAGGATCAGGATAAGACCATAGACGACGATGACCGTCAGGGTGGGAAGGATCAGCGGCAGAAAGGCCTTCCCCGGTCCGGAGGGGCTGGATTCGGGCCGCACCTTCCGGAGCAGAAAGACATAGCCTGCCAGGAGGGCGGCGGCATACAGGGGGAGCATCATCACCACGAAGAACCAGATGGGCAGCCCCGACAGGTCCACCGCCAGCAGCACCCCCGGGTAGAGGGGCCACCAGAACTCCCAGACATGGCGGAACCAGTAGTTGATCCTGACTTTTTCCATGCCGCTGAGATGGTTCTCCCGGTCCGCATCGTCCAGGAGGGGGGCGGAAAAGAGGGCCCCCGCGGGCATGGGGAGGAGCCCCACCACTCCGGGGAGTGCCGCCAGAGTGGCCCTTTTGGAGAGCCGGGTCCGCAGGCTGGACACCAGATCCTTCATCGTGCCCGCCTCGGACATCAGGGAACTCAACCAGATGACCCCGACGATGATGAGGACCAGAAAGAAATTGTCCGGCGAAAAAGCCCGGGCCCCGGCCACCCGGGCCATGGACGCGGGGGAATGTCCGGTCCAGACCGCCAGAAGGACAATCCCCGCAGCCAGAGCAGTTTCGAGGCTTTTCGTGAGCTTCTGCACCGCCAGGATTCCCAGGAGGGAGGCGAAGACCCGCAGAATATAGGGGACATGGGAAAATATTTCCATACGAACTCATCCTTGAACCGGAATCGGAAAAAATGAGTTTATCCCAAAAAAGGCAACCCTTCAACCGCCCTTTTTCACCGAAAAACATTGACAAGCCCGCCGGGCCGGTCTAGGATTCGGGGCATGAAATACGAGACACAGCATCTGGAAGGCGAGGAGGTCCTCGCCATCGCCCGCGCCGCCGCCGTGGCGGCGCGCACCGCACCCAAGGCCCGGGGGATCGACGACATCCTGACCCTGGTCCTCACGGGAGCGGAGAAGGACCGGCTCGCCGACGAGGTCCTGCGGATCGGGGAGGAAAAAGGGATCGGCATCTTTGTCCGGGACTCGAAGAATCTCCGCGGCGCGGGGGCGGTCCTCCTGGTGGGGGTGAGAAACAAGGTCCGGGAGGTCCCGAACTGCGGGTACTGCGGCTACCCCGACTGCACGGCCAACGCCCGGGCGGGCGGGGTCTGCGCCATGTGCGTCACGGACCTGGGCATAGCCGTCGGTTCCGCCGCCTCCGTGGCCGCCGACCGCAGGGCCGACACCCGGGTGATGTTCACCATCGGCAAGGCCGCCCTGGGCATGGGACTTCTCCCCGACGCCGCGGCGGCCTTCGCGCTGCCCTTCACCATCGCCGGCAAGAACCCCTTCTTCGATCGGAAGTGATTCCGCCGGGGGCCCCGGTGAGTCCGGAACCCCGGATCCGGAACCGGCCCGGACCAACCCGGGAACCCCGACGGTCCGCCGATGAGCCGCCGGGGGGACGGTTCCCGGAGGGGCCTCCCGGCGGGCCCCCGCGATGCCCCGGTCAAGCTCCGGGGAGCCGGGCGCGCCGCCGGGGACAGCGCGCCGCCCGGGGCCGTCAGACCAGTTCCACCGCCAGTTCCGGGAACTCCTTCTGAAACTCGCCGGCCAGTTCCCGCATCAGGCCCTGGCGCACCACGGCGGTCACCATGCCGGCGCAGAAGCATTTCTGCCGCGCCTCGGGGTGGCCCACCTCCACCAGGAGCCTCTTTTCCGCCGCGCCGTAACTCACCTTCCGGACCAGCCCCAGATCCAGAACGCTGAGCCGGGTCTCCGGTTCCTTCACCTTCGACAGGACGAGATCAATCCGCCTTTTCATTTCCGGGTCCATCGGGGGAACCTCCTTTCAGGAAAAAAGGCTTCAATCCGGACAGGACGGACTCGAGGGTTTCGCCGAACCGGTCCTTTACCGGCCGCAGATGCAGGAAGAAATTCTTGTTGTCCGCGTAGCAGCAGAAGTGGCGCAGGTGTTCGGGGTTCCGGATCTTTTCCAGAAGTTTCCTGAGTTTTTCGTCCATGCCTCCGCGGTCCCACAGGAGAACGAAGGTTTTTCCGTCCCGGGACACCGTTTCCCGGTTCAGCCCGTCGAAGCCCGCCACGGCGTTCCGGGCCCGGGACAGGTAGGACTGGGACACGATGTGCCCCTCCCCGGCGAGTTTTCCATCGGCGTAGAGCTGCAGGAAATACTTGTCGTAGCGGTTTATCAGCAGGGAAATGGGCATATAGAGCACCGACTGCCGGGGCAGCAGGGTGAAGGTCCCCTTGGCTTCCCGATAGGGCTTCGCCAATTTATAGACGAAGTTGTACCCGATGGTGCCGCCGAAATTGACGTAATCGGTGTCCCGGGGCTTGAAAACCTCTTCGGCCTCCCGGCTTATCCAGCCGGAGATCCACCTGTTTTTCTTTCGTCCCCGGAAGTACCCCAGGGTGGAAAACAGCCCCAGGGCGATGAGCGGAATGATGTACTGCTGGTCCATGTGCTCCCCTATGTTCGCCCGATCAGGTCGTTCTTGAGGTCCTCCACGTCGATCCGGGCAAGATCCTCCGCCCCCCGAACCCCGTCGGGGAGATGGAAGGAGGTGAAAACCGGAAATCTCCGGAAACTGTCCTCGACTTTTTCCTTGCATGCCCCTTCGTCGGGGGCCTTGTTCAGGCAGACGCTGTCGATCCGGACCTCCAGCTTTTCCAGCTCGTGCCGGATCCGCAGGGCCTCCGCCAGGGACAGATCGTCGGGATTGACCACCACCGTGAGGTAGCTCTCCTCCTGAAAAATGCGGTGCAGCCCGGTGAGCCGGCTGCGTATCCCCGACAGCCGGGAATAGATCCGGTCCTCGTCTTTTTTCACCGCCCCCCGCACCACCGAGGCTTCCGGGTTGAGCCGCAGGACAGTCTGCCTCTTCTCCAGAATCTTCTCCCGCATCCCTGTCAGTTCCCGGACCCACATCAGGGAGATGGACGGCATGGCCAGGAACCGCAGGGTCAGCGCCGTGGGAGGAGTGTCGAAGACGATCAGGTCGTAGTCCTCCCGGTGCTCCCGGTGGATGTGTTCGATGGCCCAGAGGACGGCGTACTCCTCGGTGCCGGGGGAATACTTCAGGATGTTGATGTAGGAATCCAGGTTGATGGTGGCATGGTATCGGTAATTCTCCCGGATCTCCTCCCGGCTCTCCTTCAGATAGCGGGACACCCAGGCCGCCAGATCGATCTCGATGCCGTCCAGCCGGGGCCCCAGGGGAG
>Ga0302237_1001692_pt1 | contig 14910 bp, 17 predicted proteins | sample AAG_UR_Ala_MG_FD_193530 | JGI IMG/M metagenome (GOLD analysis project Ga0302237, IMG submission 193530) | Enriched activated sludge microbial communities from anaerobic digester in WTTP, New Holstein, Wisconsin, United States - AAG_UR_Ala | ecosystem: Engineered > Bioreactor > Anaerobic >... | reverse complement strand
TTGGTAAGCAAGCGTATTATTGTTTTGGTTGTAAATCTGGTGGTTCTGTAATTACTTTTGTTGAACAGATAGATAAATTACAGAGAATACCCGCAGTAGTATCTATATTACAGAATTTAGGACTTGATATTCAACAATTTATTGATGGCACTACTCAAGATTATAGTGGTATATTAAATGCTGCACAACAATATTTTATTAATCAGGAAAGTCAAGTATATAATGAATTTTTTAAGAATAAGGGTTTTAAGATTGATTTTATAAGGTCTATGGGTATTGGTTGGAGTGATTCATCTAAATCTCTTATTGAATTTTTATTAATGAGTGGTATTGATGAAAAGGAGATATGGAGATTTGGTTTTAATAATCAAAGATATAATGGGGCTATTACATATCCAGTATATGATTCTAGTGGTCGTATATCATATTTCCAATGTAGAACATTTGATGATATTAAATATTATAGTGGTGATGAATCGATTCCAACATATATACCAGATTTACTATTAGGTATTCATAAATTAAAATCTACAGGACATGTTGTATTAGTAGAAGGCTATAATGATTGGTTAGCTTTACAAACAATAGGTTATAATTCTCTCGCTATGGGAGGGTTAAAATTAAATGAAAATATGATACGTCAATTACGTATGTATGATATACACAATATATATATATGGGTTGATGGCGATGCTGCTGGATGGAAATTTCTAAATGATACGTCACTACATTACCATGATTTATTTATAAAAAATAAATTAAATGCATATGGTATATTTGTTAAAGGTTCTGACCCCGATAAATTAATATTAAGTGGTTTTAATGTAGATAATGAAATTGTTAATGCTAGTTTATTACCTATATTTCACATAGAAAATAAATACGATCAAACTACGATTAGTAGTGAGAAGTTATATATTATTGATGATGTTATTAGGATGTGTAATGGTTATGATCATGTATTATTAGATTTGATATTTCAAAAGGTATCAAACATTACTGGTATAGAAATTGAATCAATAAAGGATCGTTATTATTCATCTGATATTGATAATAATGTTGATATGAAGGTTGAATCTGTTGTAATATCATGTTTATTACATGATTCTAAGGTAATTTATACCAAAAAAATATCAGATAATTTATTTGCTACGAATAGTTGTCAACAGATATTTAAAGTTATTAAAGAAAATAATGCAAACTATATTAATATAAAATCTATGGTACCTACATGGGTTTATAATTTTATAGATGATTTACAAGCACCTGATTTTGTAGTATTAGATGAATGTATTACGATATTAAGAGAATTATCTAATAAGAGAATTATTGCTAATACAGCAAAATCATTATTAAAAGGTAATATTACTATTGATAATGCCGTATCTAATATAAACGAATTAATGATGAATATTGATAATGATGGTGATATGTATTCAACAGTTACCATTGGCGAATCAATGAAATCAACTATAGATGGTATTGTTAATAATGAAATAAAGCCGGGTTATTCGCTTGGACCGCTTTGGCCGATTACTAATCAGACGATACTTGGGATTTGTAGGAAAAGACTTATATTAGTTACTGCAAATACTGGACATCATAAAACAAATCTTGCAATGAATTGGATTTATTGGTTATCTTTTGTTGGTGGTCATAAAGGTGCGTTATTTACTGGTGAAATGGATCCAGAAGAGGTTACTAAAAGATTGATAGCAATTGCTACAGGTGTTTCGGGTACTGATTTAATATCTAATAATGTACGTAGTGAAGATATTGATAAGATATTTAAATTAATAACTGAACTTGACCCGGAATGCTTACGTATTAATGAAACTATGGATTTTACTCAGATAATAAATACGTTAAGATATATGAAATTTAAACATGATATAAAATATGGTGTTATTGATTATGCTCAATTATTAGAACCTCCATCATATACTAAAAATATGAGTAGACCATCGCAGTTAAAAGAAATGACTAGGAGATTAAAGATTGATATTTGTAAGAAACTTGATATGCCGATAATTCTTTTAGCACAATTAAGTGATCAGGCGTTAGATGATACTTTACCAAAAGCTAGGAGGATGTCTGAATCTAAAATGATGGAATCTGATGCAGATGTTTCAATAGCTATGAGAATAAAGACTGAACGTGAGATAGCTATTGACCCTAGGGGTAATGTAATATTTCATATTGATAAAGTACGTTATAATAGGAGATATGTTGTTATACCAGTACATTTTTCAGATGTTAATTTAACGATGAAGGAGTGTTAATATGTTTAGATATATAAATAATGTAATTAAGCGAATAATACATCGATGGTTGTTCACATATCATTATGATTTAGTATTATTAGATGCTAGTCGTGCTCCTATAAGAGCTTATAAGCGCGATGCTGGATATGATCTTTTTGTATCAAGATCAGTTAAAATTCCTAAAGGTAAGATAGTAAATGTTAGTACTGGTGTTGCTATAAAAGCGAATGGTGTACCAGCATGGATTTTATTAACAAGTAGGTCTTCTACAATGTTAAGACATGGCCTTGTAGTTAATAATGGTATTATAGATTGTGATTATGCTGGTGAATTATCAATTACTGTATTAAATCCTACAAATGAAGATGTTTATTTACATCCTGATATGAGGATTGGACAAATGATTATTATTCCTCATACAAATTGTATTTTCACTCATAGAGATAAATTAAAAATAAGGAAAAATGAGCGTGGATACAAGGGTTTTGGATCAACAGGTCAGTAATTGTAATCAATATGCTGATTTAGTAAGTGCTTACTTTATTGATAATGGTAAGACTTCTGAAATTCATATTGATTCATTAGTTTTTTTCTATAGAATATATAGAAATGAACGAATATTTAGAGTATTGTTTTATACTCATAAGAAATTAATTGATTCGATATGTACTGATCGATATAATAAATATCGTAGACATTTATATTCTGATGATTTAGATGAAATTAAGTCTATGGCTTATGAGGAATTTTATAGAAGAGTGATGTTTTATAAGATTCCTCCTGATGCACCATTTAGTAAGTATATTAAGCTTTATTTAAAGAAATGGACTAATGCTTACATAAAATTGATGGCGAAACATAGACAAAAGAATTTAGGATTAAAAGATGAATATTATTAATTTACATTGTTATACTGCTAATGGATCATTAGAGTCAATTATACGTAATGAGCAATTAATTAATTTAAAACACCCATGGGTGTCTGTTATTGATCCATATATGTTTAATGTAGTAGATTTTTTACGTGATTGTGATAGATCGGGTAAAATACCGGTTATTGGTTTAGACTCATATGTTGCTTTTGGTAAGGTAGATCAATTAAAGATATCATACGGTCAAATATTTGGTCGTTATAGTCTTATTGCTTATAATAGTATCGGATATTATAATTTAGTTCGATTAATGACTTTTGGTTACATTAGTGGTTTATATTCTAAACCACGTATTGATTTTGATGTATTATCTATTTATAATGAAGGAATTTTGTGTTTAATTAATTCAGCACATTCTACTATATCATATCATTTAAATAATCAGCAAAATAATTTAGCTATACAGGAAATTTTATTATTAAAAGAAATATTTGGTGATCGTCTTTATCTTGAAATTATTCATAATTATCACATTAATAATGAACTTATTAATTTGTGTAATAGGATGGAAATTAAGATAATAATATCAAATATTGTATGTTATCTTAATAGAGAGGATAGTGAATTATTTCGTTATTTATGGGCTATCAATAATAATCAATTAGTATCAGATACTCCGAGATTAGATGGTTATCATTATAAAAATACAATAGAATTATCTAAAGGTATTGATGATTGTTATTTTGATAATTTATTTGATTTATTAAATCGTATAGAAAATTATGGGTTTGGTAAGGGTGAAAATCATATACCTTCATGTGGTATAAATAAGGGTGAATTTATACCAATGATGTTTGATGCTCTTGATAAGAAGGGTTTAAATTCATCACAATATATTGATAGATTAAATCATGAACTTTCTGTAATTCAGGGTTTTGGTTATGAGGATTATTTTTTATTAATTAAAGATTTAATTAATTATTGTAATGATAACTTAAGTGGTTATTATAGTGCTGGTCGTGGTAGTGTTGGTGGATGTCTTGTTGCTTATTTATTAGGTATTACTAGAATTGATCCAGTAAATCCGCAGGGATTTAATATGTCTATACCTTTCGATAGATTTTTAAATAGTGGTAGAAAGGTAATGCCTGATATAGATTTAGATTTTTTACCAAAAGATAGGTCTGATATAATTGAATATTTAATGACAAAATATGGTACAGATTGTGTTAAGAATATGACTACTATCACAACACTTGGTGCTAGATCAGCGTTGCGTGAAGTTTGTCGTATAACTGGTTGGTTAAATCCTAAGATGGAAGCTATAATAAAATCATTTCCAACAGATCAGCATTTAACATTAAGTATTGTTCGTGATAGTGATATATATAAACAAAATAAGGATGATGATGTATTTATTAAATTATTTAATATAGCTGAACAATTAGAGGGTATACCCAAATCTGTTGGTATTCATGCTTCTGGTATTGCACTTAGTTCTATTGATATGGATGGTAATGTACCTTTATTTGTACATAATTCTGGTAAGATAGCTACTCAATATAATCAAGATCAGCTTGAATATATTGGTATAATGAAGCTTGATATATTAGGTTTGAATACATTACAAATATTAAATGATACATTAGATTTTTTATATCCTAGCTTTAGTACTAATGATAAGATAAATCATTTAAATTCAATTATTACCGATGATAAAGAAGTATTTGATTTTATTTGTAATGGATCGATTCCGGGTGTGTTTCAATGGGATACACATAATTATAAAAAAGTTATAAAACATATGCAGCCTTCTTCTTTTAAAGAGCTTGTTGATTTAAATACATTAGGTAGGTCTGCTGCTTTAATATCAGGATTAACTGATAAATATATTAGAAGGAAATATAGGACAGAAGAAATAGATCCATTACATCCTGCATTAAATGGATTAATGTTAGAAACGTACTGTTTGCCATTATATCAGGAACAGATCATGGAGTTATTTGTAAAATTAGCTAATTATTCATTATCAGAAGCCGATGATGTTAGAAAAGCTATTGGTAAGAAATTACCAGAGTTAATGATGGAACAAAAAGATAAATTTATTAATAGATGTGTTGGTGGTGGTGACGTTGCAAATGAAATATGGGATATTATAGAAAAATTTAGTAAGTATACATGGAATTTAGGGCATGCATTGACTTATACAAGATTATGTTATGAAACTGCTTATTTTGCATATCATCATCCAGAAGCATATTATTGTGCATGTATAAATCATGCTGGTGATGCTAAAGAAGCTGGTCATTTTTTATCTACTCTTAAAAATAGAGGTATTGATATATTACCATTATCAATTAATAAATCTGATATTCAGTATAAACCTGCAGGACATAGAAAGATTCAGTCTGGATTTGCTGGATTAAAGTATATATCAGAGAAGACAGCGATAGAATTAATTAAAATACGTAATGATGGATTTAAGTCGTTTAATGATTTTAATTTAAGAGTACCAAAGAAATTAATTAATAAAACTGCATGTATATCATTATATGTATCTGGTGCATTTAATGAATTAATTACGACATCTGATGATATAAATATTTTATGTTCTAGGATTGATATAAATGATATTAATTCATTAATAATAGATCAATATAATAAATGTGGTAGATTGACACATGATCCTAGAAATTATGTGTCTGGTAATTTTCAATTAGTTAAGGATTTAATGCATGAAATGCAGGTTTTTGCTTTAATATATGTTGTTTCAATACGTGAAATTTTTACTAAAAAGGGTAATAAGATGGCGTTTGTTGAGGTTGAAGATATAAGTGGTAGACATGATATAGTAATATTTCCTGATGTATGGGAGAGGTCTAAAATAACGATTGGTAATTTATATTGTTTTCAGCTATCATTTAATAATGGTATTATATGTAATGCTGTCATTGATGTCATGTCCGATACTATGTCATTAAAGGAAAAACAGTGAAAGAAGAAACAAAATTATTTCTATATAAGAATGCGCCATCTGCTCTCGCAGAATGTCCTGCGTCTGTTGTATCAGATAGATATTTATTTGTGCCATCTATACCAATAATAGAACGACTTGAAAACATGGGATGGGAACTATCTAGCGCAAAAGAAACACGTACATCAAGATATGATTTTGAAGGATTTAATCGTCATATGTTGAGATTTAGGAATAGTAATAATGTATTTTTACCGGGTATAACACCAGAATTCATATTAATAAATGGACATAATGCTCGTGTGAAATTAGCTTTTGCATTTGGTGTACACGTTCATATATGTAGTAATGGGTTAATAACAGGAATGGAAGAGGGTTTTGTAAAATATCATCTTAAGTATAATATGTCTGATATATATGATGGTATTATACGCGTTATGTCCAGAGTAAGTATTACTAAAGATATTATTAATAAAATGAATGATATAGAATTAACTAAAAATGAGCAGGGAGTATTTGCCTTAAATGCTGCAAAATTAAGATGGAATGAAGAGCAGTTACCTAGATATAAATATGAAGAGCTTCTTAATGTTAAACGTGAAGAGGATAATTTTAATTCTCTTTGGAAAGTTTATAATCGTGTACAGGAAGGATTAATAAAAGGTGGTATAAGATACGAAATGCGTAATGCAGATAGATCATATTATGATAATACTAGACCCATAAATCAAATTGATAGAGAAGTTTCAATTAATATTGGTTTATGGAATCTTGCATGTCAATATATAAAATGATAATAATGGATATTAAATTTATATTCTGGTGTTGATGATTCTAAAGATGCTGATTTTACGGAAGTATGGTTCACTGAGTTTAATGGTTGGGATGTTTGGGGAAATGAAGTTGAGAGTAGTGTCGCTCTTTAAAATGGCACATAACGGTTTGCGTATATGAGAAGTGGCACTTGTACGCACTTTCAAATTAGCAGAAAACTATCCGTGCCATTGCTTATACACGGTGTTATGTGCCGTTTTTTATTCACGAATTTAATTTAGAAATATGAAGAAATACAATGTAATATATGCAGACCCAGCGTGGAGGTTTAACAAAGGTGTTTATCAGGATAACGGTAGAAAAGACCGATTGATAGATGAACAATACCCAACAATGACAAAAAAAGAGTTGCAACAATTACCTGTAAAAGATATTGCAGACAAAGATTGTGCTTTATTTTTATGGGTAACAGATAGCCACCTGAAAGAAGGAATTGAGCTTATGGAAGCGTGGGGATTTACATACCGAACAATAGTTTTTATTTGGAAAAAAATTACCAACAAAGGCAATACTTGTGCGAATGTTGGAGCTTGGACAATGAAAAACTGTGAAGTATGTATTTTAGGAGCAAAAGGTAATATGTTGCAACATAAAAAAGCAAACAACATTTTTCAACTAATAGAAGCCGAAAGAACAAAGCACAGCAAGAAACCTGTTGAGGCTATTGAACGAATTGAAATGTTGTTTGGTGATTTACCAAGAGTTGAACTTTTCTGCCGTTATCCGAGAAATGGTTGGGATGTTTGGGGAAATGAAGTTGAATCGGATATAGATTTATTGTCAGAAAGCGCAACAGGACGTTGCGACAAAGGTTTAAGCGGTTATTGCATATAACGTGATGCAGCTAAACGCAGTCGGTACTCCGATTGAGCGAAGCGGCGTTTTAGCTGCTGTTATATGACGTTGGCAATAATACAAAAGTGACGAAGCACAGGACGTGCGGAGTGCGCAGGAGAAAAGTATTATGATACATCTTGATTTGTTTTCGGGGATTGGGGGTTTTGCTTTAGGGGCAAAACGTTCTGGTATGGTTTTTGATAAACATTTATATTCAGAAATAGATCCTTTTGCATGTAAGGTTTATCAAAAACATTTCCCCAATGCAATAAATTTAGGAGATATTAAGCAAATAAAAACAGAGGTATTACCTTATGGAAAATATATTATTACAGGCGGATTCCCCTGCCAAGACCTTTCTATCGCGGGAAAGAAAAAAGGGCTACAAGGAGAACGAAGCGGATTATGGTATGAAATGCAAAGACTTATCAGAGAAACAAGACCTGAGTTTTGCATCATTGAAAATGTTGGGAGACTTGCAGGAAATGGACTCGAAACTATTCTCAGATTCTTTGATGAAATCGGGTATAATGTATCATGGCAAACTATACAGGCGTGGGAATACGGTGCGCCGCATAGAAGGGAAAGATTATACATTGTTGCCGACGCCAGTAGCGAGCGATTCAAGTTGTGGAGCAGTGATTGGGAAAGGAGACTCGTTCAGAAAAACAAAGAGCGGGCTATTGCGGAAAGTGAACAAAAATGGAACGGACGGAAGTATAGGATTGGCAAGACTTTTCAAGTTGATGATTGGAAGAGAACTTCCTCCGACATTTGTAGAATGGATGATGGGTTTCCCAACATATTGGACAAAAGTAGATTAAAAGCTCTTGGGAATGCCTTGATTGTTGATATAGCAGAAGATATATTTACAATGCTTTTCCCACTCGCACACGATGTGCGAGTTAGCGAGAACAGTGCCAATGTTATATAACGTGAACGCATGATCCGAAGTGCCGGAGCGGGTACATGTTAAGTGAAAGTTTGTCGGCATTTTGGATATGCGCTGTTATATGCTGTAACCGCTTTACACTAAAAATTTAATTTAGCTTTTTACACGGACGAAAAAGCGATACGGAGGATTTAATTGAAATATAAAACAATAGTAGTTGACCCACCGTGGAAATATGGGAAGTGGGGAAAGGCATCTGGCGCTGTGATGGAATTTGGTAGACATAGCAGACTTAAAATCTGCCGAGATTTTACTCGTGCCGGTTCAATTCCGGCCAGCGCCAAATGAGATAATTACATGGATAATTTAAATTATACATCGATGCTTGAAGCAATCATTCAATTGAAATATGATAAATTGAATGATTGGGAATCTACTTTTTGTGAAGATTTATGGGATAAATGTGAATCTACAGGAATATTAGTTTTATCTGATAAACAAAAAGCTAAGATTGTACAGATACATGATAAATATATTAAAGGTATTTAATAATTGGAGGGTATATGCTCAAATATTTTATTTGTCCTGATAATCAATATGTTGAAATTGAAAAATGTATAGCTAATGGTGGTTGTCGTCTTGGTAAAAGATGTCTAACAAGAGCCACTTTAGTAGAATTATCTAAAGTAAGACCATGGAATGGAATTCCATCGACAACACAGTTATTAGTTGGTACATATGAAATGATGCTCCGCATAACACGTGATTATGCAGAATCCCCACAAGATACAATGTTTAGGTTACTTGGTACTAGGGTACATGGAGGTCTTGAGGGTGAAGATCTTGAAGATTCTATAATGGAAGCTGATTTACAGATGGTAACGTCATATGGTATATCTATGAGACCAGACCTTCTTGAGAAAGAAGATAATTGGAATATATTAACTGATTATAAAGTTGCTGGTTCTTATAAGGTAAGAAAGGCATTAGGATTACATGAATATGTAGAAGATCATCCGACTGATGTTTATAAGATTACTACTAAGGTTAAGGATCCTATATCTGGTGTTGATATAGTTAGAAAACCCGGTCAACCTAAGATAGTAAAGAAATGGAGAGCTGATATTAAAAAACAGGATTGTCTGGATTGGGTGAGACAGCTTAATATGTATAGGATTGGTATTGAAGAAAAAGGAGATCGTGTAGATGAAATGCGTATAGAAGCTATTGTTCGTGATGGTGGTTTATATGCCGCGACATCTAATGGTGTTTCTGATAGAGTTTATTTGATACCAATTCCGGAAGTACCAAATGAACATATTATAAGATATTTTACATATCAGAGAGATAATTTATTAAAAGCACTTAAGAATAATGATTGGGAATATCATTGTAATTCTGATGAATGTTGGGGCGGTAATAAATGTAAGATACAACAAAATGGTCGATCTTATTGTACAGTAAGATCATTTTGTAAGTTTGAAAAGGATAAATAATGAATCTAGATAAGGTTAAAGAAGGTCTAGATTTACCAAAATATACGAAAATTATGGTAACAAAAGTTACTAATGGTTTTAATATACGTATAAAGGCCGATAATAAACCTAAAATAAGATCATTCAATAATACTGGCCCTAAAGTAACTAGATGTGCTAAATGTGGTGAAATACAATATTGTCATGATCATCATATAATACCTATTTCAGCAGGTGGTAAAGAAGATGATGATAATAGATTACCATTATGTTTTAATGATCATGTAGGAAATAATGGTATTCATAATGGTAAATGGAAGGTTGAAGATATTGTACCAATACAGAAATTACATGAATTACAAATAAGATATAATATAATAAAAGAATGAAGAAGAAACCAATAGTTAATCAACCATTAAATATGATATTTGGTACTATTGATAACAATGGTATTGGTGGTATTTATTTTATATTACCATGTGATCCAGTATCATTAAATGATTATCGTAAAATGCATTTTGGTGAAATTAGTAAATTAAAGGGTGAATATAAATCGATGTTGGATGTTTTATTTTATCCTCTTATTAAAGATAATATTAAATCATTTGATGATACTGGATTACATGTTAAACCCATATTTGATGGTCGTGTTGAGATAGAATGGATTGTAAATCATAAATTATCTCGACAGAGAGACCCGTCTAATTATACACAAAAAATATTATTAGATGCAATTGTTATGTTAGGTATTATAAAAGATGATAGTTCACAATTTGTTATAAGTGATAGAACCATGATTGGTAATAGTGGTGATAATTCTATTATTTGTATAATTTGGGGTAATTTATTATATGAATATATGTTAATTAATAATGAACCGATAGATCGTGATACTTTATTTTATAAGGTAGGTATATAATGGTATCAAAATATATAGATGCTATTTTTAAAGAAGGTCATGATTTAATGATTAATAAAAATTCTGATTATTCAGGTAATCGAATTGATAATATTTCAATCACAGGTATAGAAGGTATATCTGTTCGATTACTTGATAAGGTATCTAGATTATACAATTTAACACATAATAAGCAGCAATTTGTAAAAGATGAGTCTATACGTGATACACTGATTGATATTATGAATTATGCTAATATTGGTATTCAATTAGTTGATGGTGTATGGGGATTAATTGATTCAGACGTTTCTGATTTATCGAGAGATTTATTATCAGCAATAAATAATGGTAAATATAGAGTATTGCAGGAGGATGATGGTGAACCAGAATAACATATTTGTTATATATTTAGCTGGCCCATTTCGTGGTAATTTCTTTGTTAAGAGATATAATATATGGAGAGCTAAGCAATATGCTAAAATATTATGGAAGCATAATGTAGCCGTTATTTGCCCCCATACTAATTCCGGTTTTATTGATAATAAAGAATCTGATAAATTTATTTTACCAGCAAATATAGATATAATGTTAAGATGTGATGCTCTTCTTCTTATGAAGAAATATAAGAAGTCTGTTGGTACATGTAATGAGAAAACACTTGCTATTTTAAATGGTTTACCAACATATTATTCTATTAGAGCTTTATTGAATGATATAAAAGAACGATATAAAAGCAATTAATAAATGGGGTATTACTAAATGATAGTATTAGATATAGAGATATGTAAAGGACCGGTATATAATAAAGATTATCCTAATCATGAATATGCTGCAGGTTGGGCAGATTTTACTGGTATGGGTATTGCGGTATTATGTCTTTATGATTATAAGGATGATTCATATAAAATATGGACTGATAAAGGACAATGTAATACTTTTAATTTATCGTTAATTGAAGATCGACGTAAGTTATCAGATATAATAGCATTACGTGATATAGTTGCTGGATATAATATAAAAAAATTTGATGCTCCTTTAATGGAAGCGAACGGATTTTTAGTTTGTGATGATCAAATATATGATATATTAGAGCAGTTATGGTTTGCTGTTGGTTTAAGTAAACAATTTAATCCTCGTACGCATGGTGGTTATGGTTTAGATACTGTATCTAAGTTAAATCTTGATAATCAGGGTAAAACCGGCCATGGAGCTTTAGCTCCTTTTATGTGGCAAGATGGTAAATTTCAGGAAGTTATTGATTATTGTCAAAATGATGTAAAATTAACTAAAGATTTATTAGATTTAGTTTTTATACAAGGTGGGTTAATTGATCCTAAATCTAAAAAAGTAGTTAAGATGGCATTACCAACGGTAGTATATAAGTGAGGTATCATGTATATTGCACGTGATGAAAATAATATGCTATTTTTCCATACGAATAAACCATATTTACATATAAATATTCATGGTTTTAAATCATGGTATTCTGATGAATTTTTTGCTATTAGTAATGATCTTTTCCCGAATATTAGAGAATGTATGTTTGCAGAAATTCATTTTAATATAGGTGATATCGAAATAGGTGTAATAAATGAGTAATATAAAAGTTAATATTGATGGTGCTATTATAAATAATGCACCAGCAATTAAAAAAAAGATAAGATTTATTTGGAGATTTCGTATTACAAATAAGATATTAAATAAATATGTTTATATTAGAAAGGAGAATAGTGTTGTTGATGAATCTAGGTTTTGTAAAATAGAAATACCTTATATAATAAGATATAATGGTGTTAAAGTTCATAAAACACATAAGCAATATGTTAAATTAGAATGTATTATACCATCAATATCATGGATTTTTTTAAAATTTTAACATAGATGGTTTTAAAATGATTCATTCTACCACACCATTAGATATTTATTGGTATTTAGGATGTCTAGTTTTATCTTGTATAGGGTGGATAAGTTTTATTTTTTCATTAATAGGTTCATATTTTTGGATTAAAAGATGGTTTAATTAATGAATAATAAAAATATATATGATATAGCTACAGCATTACGTCGTGATCCTAAACTATTTTTTGATAAAATAGAACATCATAATAAGACTAGTAATAGTGTTATAGCAATTAGAAATAATTGTGTTGGTTCAGACACCATTGCTAAATGTTTGATGGTTGCTGTTTTTCTAGATATTACTTATAATCAAGCTTATAATTTATATTTACAATATAAGAGATATAAAAAGACCTCGGTTTAATTTACTTAAACTGAGAGAGGTTTTAATATGCCCGGTACACAAGGTAAAAATTATAACATGTATGAAGGTACTACAGACGGTTTTAAGAATGGAAGAAACAAACAAACCGATGTAGATTGGGATGCATTACGTGACGAATGGGTAACTACTAATATTACACTTGGTGGGTTATCTACTAAATATGGAATTTCATATACATCTGTAAGGAATCATTATTATCGTGATAATTGGACACAATCCTTGGCAGAATTTAATGGTATGGTAGAAGATGCTATAAATAATGCTAAAAGAAAGAAAGCAGAAACTATAGCACATAGAATATTAGAGCTTGACGAAATGGTATTAACTACTTCTGAGCGTGTTTTGGAGGTAGTTGCAGAGCAAATAGATAAAGCTATAGAAAAATCTGAAGAGCGTATTACTGCTAAAGAAATAATTAGCATAATGAAACAGGCTAGCGAGACATTAAAGAATGCACAATATAATATAAGGCTTTCTGGAGATAAAGCAACTAATATTGTTGATAATAGAGGTATTAGTACTCCTCTTACTAAGGAGGAGGAATTAAGAATAGCAGAAGAAATGGGATTGATCCATGGATCAAATAAGTCTAAGCAAGAAGAATCAATTCCTGAAGAATAATTATTCACGTTTATGGCTTGCAATAAATCATCATAGAACGCATCGAAACAAGCCAATCACATTTAATAAACATCTCTATTTAAAAAAAATTTATATAGACAAATCTGATTATATTGTTATAATCAAGTCGACACAATGCGGTATTAGTGAATATGCTATAGTTTATGTTGTTGATTTTACATCTTTAGGATATAGTGCTTTTTATGTATTACCTACTGATCCAATAAAAAATCGTTTTGTACAGAATAGATTTGATAGATCAGTAATTTTCACTCCATATTATCAATCATTATTAAGAGAAGCACCAGATGTTAATAAGGCAGCATCATCTGTTAGTTTAAAGCATATATCAGGTGGTACTGTTGCTTTCGCTGGCAGTAATACACCTACACCATTTGCAGAATTTCCAGCAGATATTCTTATTGTTGATGAGTATGATTTATGTGATTTATCTCATGTTATTATGGGTGAAGAGAGGTTAAGTCATTCAGATTTTAGACATGAATTATATATTAGTAATCCAACAATCACAGATTACGGTATAGAATCATTATTTAAAGATACAAATCAACAGGAATGGGAAAATAAATGTTGTAATTGTGGTAAATATGTTCGTATGGATTTTTTTAAAAATGTTGTTAGAGAAATAGATGTAGCTACATATGCTTTATTAGATACAGAATGGGATGAAAGTTGTGGTAGAGATATTCATGTAATTTGTGATAAATGTAATAAACCAATGGACCGATTTTCTGATGGTGAATGGGTTGAGAATAATTTTTCATATAGAAAATCTGGTTATCACATTCATAAATTATTTAGTTCAAATGCTGCAATTATTGATATAGTTGATAGATTTAATAGGGGTTTATCTAATGATGAGATAATGCAGCGTGTATATAATGCTGATTTTGGTCGTGGTTATACTGCTCCGGGTGCAAAAATAACATCAGAATTAT
>Ga0302237_1001685_pt1 | contig 14955 bp, 16 predicted proteins | sample AAG_UR_Ala_MG_FD_193530 | JGI IMG/M metagenome (GOLD analysis project Ga0302237, IMG submission 193530) | Enriched activated sludge microbial communities from anaerobic digester in WTTP, New Holstein, Wisconsin, United States - AAG_UR_Ala | ecosystem: Engineered > Bioreactor > Anaerobic >... | reverse complement strand
ACAGGACAAGAGCATCAACAGCATGAAGATCGTGATCAAGGATTCCATCGAGGAGAAGATGCTTGTCCTGCAGAAGAAGAAGCAGATCCTCTTCAAGAACCTGGTCGATACCGTGCCATCCACCCTCGGCCATCTGAGCAACGACGACATTGAGTTCCTGCTAAGCAGGTGAAGAAATATGGCAAAATACGCGTTTAGTCCTGCTGAGAAAATGAGCAAGAAAGAAAAGGTTATTTTAATATCTCTTCTTGGTATTATTTTACTTGCTATAACGATAAACTATTTTATTCCTACTGGAACCCGTATTTCAGCATCTTTTCAGATAGATTACCATTGCCGAGGTAATTTGGACCAGATTTATGCCGCCCTGCAAACATATAGTGAAAAATACAATGATAATTATCCTCCATATGACGGAGCACAGGGTTTGGATTTGTTGAGACAAGAAGGGCTTGTTAAATATATGGATTTTTTTATATGCCCGGGAACCAAAATATCGGCAAATTCAAATGCTGTGCCATTGGACGAAGAGCATCTGTCGTATTGCTATAAAGGTGGCTATGTATATGGAAAGACTCCAGGAAATGCGCCCTTCATATGGGACAAGCAGAAATGCCATGAGGGTAAATTACAGATCAGGTATTTTAACAGTTACCATGTAGAGAAGACAGATAATTTTCCTGTCTTGGATAAGAAATGATTTTGATGAGCGAAGCGAATCACTTGGAGTGCGGCAGCGAAGATGCCGCCTTGCCTTCCGGCATGCGCCCCCGTTCATCCGACAGGACTGACAGCTTGCCGGTCTCAATGAACCGGCGAAATTCTTTCGCCGGAAGAAAGGCTGAATCTACGGAAACCCTCCGCTTCAGCACTCCAAATCGGATAACACCGAAATATTCAATAAAGAAGGATTAAAGAGAGAGATGGATTTACAAAAACAGAAATGGAATGCTGATGAATACGCGAATAATTCTACAGCCCAGCTGAAGTGGGCTGAAGAACTGATTGCGAAACTCGCGCTGAAGGGAGATGAGTCCATCCTCGACATCGGGTGCGGGGATGGCAAGATCAGCGCACGCCTTGCCCAGATCGTCAGAAATGGCCGGGTACTGGGAATTGATTCTTCGGAGAGCATGATCAATCACGCTTCAGAGCAGTTTCCCGCAAGAACATTTCCAAACCTCCGCTTCCAAATCATGGATGCTGCGGCAATAAGGCTTTCGGAAAAGTTCGATCTCGTGTTTTCAAATGCCGCACTTCATTGGGTGGAGGATCATATGGCTGTGCTGCGGGGAGTTCATTCCTGCCTGAAACCAAATGGAAAGATTCTGTTCCAGATGGGCGGATCAGGAAATGCTGACAGCCTTTTCAAAGTTGCCGGCGAGATAATGGAGTTGCCAAGATGGCGAGATTATTACAGGAACTTCAAATCTCCGTATCACTTCTACAGTCCGGAACAATACAGGATCTGGCTCGAGAAGAGCAAGTTCAAGGCCCTGAGAGTCGAACTTATCCCCAAGGACATGCAGCAGAAGGGAAAAGAAGGAGTGAAAGGCTGGCTGCGTACGACATGGTTCCCCTATCTGGACCGCCTGCCCTGCGAAAAGCGTGAGCTTTTCCTGGATGAAGTCGTTGAAAAATACCTGTCAGGATATCCTATTGACGCGGACGGACACATTCATATCGGCATGGTCCGCCTGGAGGTAGAGGCCTGCCCCATTTCCTGAAAACCGCAGAATTTTTCAATGCATCATACTTTTAAAAGCAATTTTGGAGTGTAGTTTTTGGAATTATCCTAATTATCCATATCACAACAGGAGATACTGCCATGGTGACGTTGAAGACGAATTTCGGCGACATAGAGATCGAACTCGACGAGAAGGCCGCCCCGGTGACGACCATGAACTTCATGAAGTATGCCACTGACGGCCATTACCGCGGCACCATCTTCCACAGGGTAATTCCAGGATTCATGATCCAGGGCGGTGGCTTTGATGTCTCATTCCGCCAGCTACCATGCATGCCTCCGATCAAGAACGAGGCCGGCAACGGACTGAAGAACAACAGGGGCACCATCGCAATGGCAAGGACAAATGTGGTCGACAGCGCGACGGCACAGTTCTTCATTAATCTCGCTGACAACGATTTCCTCAACCACAGGAACAATTCTGCTGACGGATTCGGCTACTGTGTCTTTGGAAAAGTTTCCAAGGGAATGGAAGTCGTGGACAAGATTGCAGCAGTTCGCACCGGCTCCAAAGGACCGCATGACGATGTTCCTGTTGAGAACATTGTTATCAATGATGTTGTGATTACGGCCTGAACCATCCGCACATTCGGATTCGGCCTGTTATCATACCTCTTATGCATAATTGAATCAACCATGTAAATTTTCCCGTGATCCAGCGGGATAATTTCATTCGCATCAGCTTCGCTTTCAACAAGATACCCTCATACTCAACCACATATCACCACGCCCCTTAACATTGCCCTGGAATTGTTGTATAATGTACATTGAAAGGGGGCATAAAACATACCGAAGAGCAAGGGGAAAAGAGGGGTCCAAAAAGAAAGGAGGGAGGCCATGAAGAAAATCGATTGGCATCTTCTCGTGAGAGAACTTCTTGAGGGCCTGTTCCTGTCACAGCAGGAATTGGCGGAACGTTGCAGGGTGAGCCAGCAGAGCATCTCCAACTGGAAGAACAGGACAAGGAATCCTGGGATCTTTGCTAAGAAGAAGCTCTTTGAACTCGCCGGCAAGGAAGGAATTGATATCAGCAAGTATGAGACTGATCCCGCCAGGGACGTGATCACAAGGTATCTTGACCAGAACAAGGGAAGGGAGCTCGTGAGGATATTCGAGCTTTACCAGAAAATGTCCAGAAGTTCAAGGAACAAGCTGTTAAAATATGCGAACTCGCTCGTTAAGTAGGATCATCCGGATTTTTTTCTCATTTCACGGATCGTCTTGACGATTTTTTCGGCAGCTTTGTCGATTTCATCGGGGTTGTTCCTGTAACCAAGGGAGAATCTAATTGAACTGTTAAGGAATTCCGCGGGGACTCTCATGGCCTTGAGCACATGGGAGACCTGCGAGGCCCCCGAGCTGCAAGCAGCTCCGGTCGAAACAGAGATACCTTCAATATCCAGCCTTACTGCGAGCGCATCGGCCTCAATCCCTCCAAAGCTTATATTTAAAGTATTCGGGATCCTTTTATCTGTATCTCCATTTATCCTGATATTCTCCAGCCCCTTGGCTATTGCCATCTGCAACCTGTCCCTCAACATCTTTTCCCTGGTAAAATTCTCCTGCAGGGTCTCAACAGCAAGTTCGCACGCCCTGCCAAGTCCGACAAGCCCTGGGACATTCTCCGTCCCTCCCCTCATCCCCTTCTCCTGCGTACCGCCTCGGACAACAGGTTCAACGGAAATCCCCCTCCTGATATAGAGTGCACCGGCACCTTTAGGCGCATAGAACTTGTGTCCTGATATCGAAAGCATGTCAATTCCCAGATCCTTAACGTTAATCGGAATTTTTCCGAAAGCCTGTACGGCATCCGTATGCACAGGAACACCCTTTTCATGGGAGATTTGAACAATGTCCGCAATAGGCTGAATGACACCCGTTTCGTTGTTCGCGGTCATTATGCTGACAAGAGCGGTATTTTTTTTGAAGGCTGAGCGAAATGCATCAATGTCCACTATGCCATCATCAGATACGGGAAGATATGTGACCTCAACCCCTTTCTTCTCAAGGTGCTGGCAGACCTTCAGGACTGCATTGTGTTCAATAGCACTGGTGATAATGTGCCAGGATTCCTTTGAAGAACCAATTCTTTCAATAAAACCCGAAATTGCGACATTGTTAGATTCAGTACCACCGCTGGTGAACAGCACTTCGATGCTGCTGCAACCGAGAGCCCTGGCGGTCCTTTCCCTGGCAGTGTCCAGGGCTATCCTCGACCTCTGCCCGTGAGTGTGCAAACTTGAGGGATTACCAAAATCATCCGAGAAAAATGGCTGCATCTCAGCCATTACTTCAGGCTTGACAGGAGTCGTCGCATTGTAGTCGAGATAAATCCTATGCATGTCTCTCACAAGGTTGCAAATATTTCAATAAACAGTAAACTAATCCGGAATTTTGAAATTGAAACAAAAATTATCGATGAAAAATCTTGTTATAGCCGGAAAGAAATTCAAGAGCAGGCTTTTCATAGGAACGGGCAAGTTCTCCTCCTCAAAGGCACTGCGCTCCGCCCTGCTGGCCTCAAAGACCGAACTTGTGACCGTGGCGCTTCGACGTATCGAGCCGGGAAAACGCACCGACAGCATACTATCAGCAATACCTTCGTCAATCACAATAATGCTCAATACCAGCGGCGCCAGGAATGCTGAAGAAGCCGTCAGGATTGCAGATTTCGGAAAATCTGCGGGATTCAGATGGATCAAGCTCGAATTACATCCCGATCCACATTATCTGCTTCCGGATCCGATCGAAACCCTGAAGGCCGCCGAAATACTGGTGAAGAAGGGGCTGACTGTCCTCCCTTATATAAACGCCGATCCTGTACTCGCGAAAAGACTTGAGGAGGTGGGTGTCCATGCCGTTATGCCGCTAGGTTCGCCGATCGGAAGCAACCAGGGGCTAAAGACAGAATCCATGCTCAGGATAATCATCGAGCAAGCTCTCGTCCCCGTTGTTGTCGATGCCGGCATAGGGCTTCCTTCACACGCGGCGGCCGCAATAGAGCTGGGAGCCGATGCGGTACTTGTCAATACAGCAATAGCTTCAGCTGAAGATCCGGCACTCATGGCCGAATCATTCGCAATGGCAGTAAAATCCGCAGAGAATGCCCTGAAGGCAGTGCCTCCGGCAGTATCGACCCAGGCCTCCGCGACTTCGCCAATGGAAATTTTCTAAGAATGGGTTAATGGATTTATTCGCCAACTGTGAATTGTTGGATGACTGGATAGGAATTTCATTTCTTTAAGAACCCATTTGTACCTTTTTATTCCTTAAAAACATCCTTCCATCCATATCCTTTCCATCAGCGTTTGTTTTTCCAAAATCTCCATGTATTATTTGGGCCAAAATCAGGAGATTCCCACTATGACATCTGCAGTTATAAAAACCGTCGTCCTTCTAATAATGTCCAATATCTTCATGACCTTCGCCTGGTATGGGCACCTCAAGCATCTAAATACCAAGCCGTGGATCATCGCCGCAATGGTGAGTTGGGGAATAGCTTTTTTCGAATACATGCTCCAGGTTCCGGCAAACAGGATCGGTCACAACGCCCTTTCCCTCCCTCAGCTCAAGCTTCTGCAGGAGATAATTACCCTGACGGTCTTTGTTCCCTTTTCCGTGTTCTACATGCAGGAAGGCATAAAATTAAACTATCTCTGGGCGGGAATTTGCCTGTTAGGAGCTGTATATTTTGTTTTCAAGGGATAAAGGGTATCTTTAAATAAGAGGGGGAATCTCATGAAAAAATATTTGTTTATAATGCCAGTTTTCTTCTTATCCATGCTCATATCTGCCCAGGAAAAAGACTTTTCCGGCGATTTCGACAAGGATAAGGATGTCAAAGCTGATACTAAAAAGGTCGATGGCGCTGCTCTGGAGGAAAAGAAAACCCAGCCTGCACAGAACGATGCTGCCGAAGCACCGAAAGAAGCGGAAAAGAAGGCAGATGGACCGGTTATTGAAAAAGGGCTGTCGGATGACGAAGCCCTTAAAGATCTCACAAATGCAATCAGGAAAGGGAATGCCGACCGTACCGAAGCAGTACTTGACGCCTACCCAAACCTTCTCGACAAGAAGGACAAGCTCGGTAATACTCCTCTCTTCAATGCGGTCTTCGCAAACCAATATCTTGTTGTTGAAGCGATCATGAAGAGGAAACCCAACATCAACATCTCAAACCAGCTCGGTGACGCCCCCATCCACGCCGCCGCCAAGGAAGGAAATGTAAAGACTCTTGAACTCCTCCTGAAGGCCGGAGCTTCAGTATGGTCCGCTAACTCCAAGGGGGAATCCCCGCTGGTAAAGGCCGCGCTCGCAGGAAAGCTTGATGCAGTTAAGTTCCTACTGAAAAACAGGGCCGAGGTGAACACTCCTGATTCCAAGGGGGACACCCCACTGCACAAGGCGGCTCTGAAAGGGGAAAAAACGGTAGTGAAGTTCCTTCTGGAAAACGGAGCAGATCCGTCCATCAAGAACAAGGAGGGGCAGAAGGCTGCAGATATGGCAAAAAATCCCGATGTGAAGGAACTGATCCCGGCAAAATGAAAATACCGATACTGGATACAAGATGCTGGATACTGGAAACTTTATTATGAACGTGGTACAGGCGTCTCGCCTGTAACTGGATTTTTCCGAAACAGGCGGGACGCCTGTATCACATTCTCAAGATAATTTAAGGTGCCAAAATGATTGATACAGTCAGATGGATAAATTCAAAAGGGAAGATTTTTTCTGGTCCGGGAAAGTTCAATAAAAACTTCCTGCCGGGAAAGCTCAGGCTAATAGATCAGACAAGACTTCCGGAAAAACTCGTGTATGTCGAAACCGATGACAAGCATGAAATTTTCGATTTCATAAAACGCCTGGTGGTGCGCGGAGCTCCGGCAATAGGTTGCGCGGCAGCGCTTGGATTAGCGGCAGTCTCCCAAAATAGTAAGGCAAAGAGTTCTGCTGAATTCCTCCGTGAAATCCGCAAGACGGCAGAATACCTCGCATCCTCCAGGCCGACAGCCGTAAACCTTTCCTGGGCATTGAAACGTTCTGTTTCCTCCATTGAAAAGGCATCCAGAGAAATCTGCGATGTCCGCAGATTGAAGGAGTTGCTCCTTGTTGAGGCGCTGGAAATAGTTAGCGAAGACATTGAGATGTGCAAGGCTATTGGCAGGAATGGCCTAAGTCTTATCAGGAACGGCATGGGGATCCTTACACATTGCAACGCAGGGGCACTGGCGACATCCGATTACGGAACAGCTCTATCTCCTATTTATGCCGCACATGAGAAAGGTCTGAAGATCAAGGTATTCTCAGATGAGACACGGCCTCTCCTGCAAGGCTCCCGTCTGACTGCATGGGAGCTTAAGAGGGCTGGCGTGAATGTCACGACGATCTGCGACAATATGGCCGCACAGGTTATGCGAGAGGGAAAGATTGACCTTGTCATCGTTGGGGCGGATCGGATTTCTGCAAACGGAGACGCTGCGAACAAGATCGGCACATATGGAGTTGCGATCCTCGCAAAGTATCATGGGATCCCGTTCTATGTGGCAGCCCCCTACTCCACTGTGGATATTGCAATAAAGCATGGCAGCGGTATTCCAATAGAGGAACGCAATGGGGATGAAATAAGGAAAGGCTTCGGCAGACTTACCGCACCCGCTGATGTCAAGATCTATAATCCGGCATTTGATGTGACTCCCAATGAGCTTATTGCCGGAATCATCACCGAAAAGGGGATCATCAGGAAACCCTACGGGAAAAACATCAGGAAAATACTCGGCGGAAAGATGCGCCACTCATAGTTTTTTTTAAATGCATGTGCACGTTTCGTATATTTTCGTGACAAGTATTTAATTTTGGCAAGCTTTACTATCGATACAAGCGTGCTAAATTATTAATTTTAACAGATTTCTCCATAACAATGCCGAGCACATTTGGAACAAAATATAATGAATGCAAAGTTTTTTCTAATATTGATTCTTTCAGGAACATTCCTCCTCTCCTCATGCCAGAACACCACAGATGACAAGAAAAAGGACGAGGCTGAAAAAAACAAGGAGGAAGTAACAAGGAAGATACAGGAACTAATAGCTCCGGCTGCTCCTCCTATAGTTGATGGAAAAGCCGAAGATGAGCTCCCTCCGGATTTAAAGATCATTCCTGGCAAGGACAACAAGACCACCATCATCTACAAATGCAGGCATATCAAATCCAAATCCATCCTTGATGCCCTTGAAGGTATGTTGTCCATCTCAGGTTCAGTGGAAGAATCCGCAGATCAGAACATGATCATCATCAACGATCTCAGCACAAAGGCAGAAGACTACAGGCAGGCGCTTGTCTCCTTGGATACGAAAAATCCCCAGGTCCTCGTAGAAGCCAAGATAGTCGAGGTAATTGTCGATGAAGGAATGCAGAGGGATGTACAGGTTCAGTATACGAAGGTTGATTCGTCCAAGGGCCTGACAAACACATACGGTTACACTTTGAACGCCCCAACACAGAATCCGCTCAATGGACAGGGAGGAGGATTCAACTTTTATCCCTATGCTTCCGGAACTGCAGCCAACAATCTCAAGGATCTGAACCTCTTCCTGCAGTGGTTGAAGACCGCCAGGGATGCGAAGATCCTTTCGTCACCCACATTGATAGTCGATCTTGGAACCACTGCAAGCATGGTTGCCGGTGAGGACATTCCCATCATCCAGACCCAGGTCAACGGTGGAACGGTGACAACATCCACATTGTTCAAGAGGATCGGGGTAAAGCTGAATGTAACCCCTGTCATCATAAATAACACCGCTGTAAAACTGATCATCAATCCCGAAGTCAGTTCCATCACCCGGTTCGAGTCGTCGAACCAGAACGGGATACAGGTCAATAATCCTGTCATAGCGATCAGGAACATAAACACCGAGCTTACGGCTGGCGACAACGAGATAATCCTGCTTGGCGGTCTATATTCAAATGAGATCATCAAGGCGACACGCAAGACCCCCATCCTCGGGGATATGCCGGGACTTTTCGGCGACATGTTCACTGCTCTTGATCTGAGCGACATCAAGAGACAGCTCGTTTTCTTCATGAAGATAAGCATCCTTAAGAAAACCGGGACCAAGGATGGTTTCGTGGGATATGACATCAACAAGTCTGCCAACGATATCAAGAACATAGGAGATACGCTCCAGGACTCCAAGGAGCTCTTCCCGATAAAGAACTTGAAATACATGAATCCTGAAAAAGACTACAAATGAAAAAGATCGCCATAGCAGCCATTGCACTCGTCGCAGTGGCGGCGGTATCAGCATATTTCCTCCTGCCGTCATTCTCTTCAGGCAACAAAGGCTCCAAGGACAAGGTCCTTGACAGATACTTTAATGTGAAGAAGGGGGATATGACCATAAGTGTCCTCCTTACCGGAAATGTAAATGCCCAGGTCAAGCACAAGCTTGCCCTGGAAGCGGCATTCAATACCAAGCTCCTCTGGGTGGTTCCTGAGAACACAAAGGTCAAGAAAGGGGATGTCGTTGCAAAATTCGAGACTGAAGACCTGCAAATAAAGATTGACGAGTTCAAGCTCAACCTTCAGAACACACAGAAGGAACTTGAGATAGCGATCGAGGAGAAGAAGATCCTGGAAAGCTCCAATGAAGCAGAAATAAAGACTGCCGCAGACGCCGTGACCGAGTCAGAAGAAGCTTTCAGCAAGTATAAGAAACTGGAAGGGCCGAGGGACGACGACGCCCAGGATGTGAAAGTGGAGGATGCAAAAAAAGTCCTTGAGGATGCAAAGATAGCTTACGAGAGCGCCAACAATGACTTCGTTAATACTGTCTTCATGAAGCAGGATGACGAGGATGATGCCAAGCAGAAACTCGACGGCCTCAAGAAGAAAACCGAAAAGGAGCAGATAAATTATGCCAATTCCATCCTCGAAAGAAAGATCTTCAAAAGATTTACCTATCGGAACAAGATGACACAGCTTCAGAATACCGTGGACCAGAAGAATCTTGAAATGAACAAAGTCAAGATAAAGACCGCATCACAGCTGATCCAGAAAGAAAACGCAATAAGCAAAATCCAGGAGAATATCAAGAAGATAGAACGCGACCTCAAGAAACATGAGGAGTATATGACCCAGATGCAGCTCGTTGCGCCCGTAGACGGCATTGTCACATTTGGGGATCCTGACAACAGGAGATGGGGAGGTGCACTGGAAGTGAAAGTGGGCATGGACATAAGGCGCAAGGAAGTGCTGATCACCATTCCCGACATGAGCAAACTGATCGTCGAGTTCGATCTTCCTGAACAATACAGGTCCAAGGTGGCGCAGAACTATTCTGTCATCATAACTCCCGATTCTCTGCCCAATCTGAAGATCAGGGGCAGGATAAGCAAGATCGCACTGCTTCCAGTAAACCTGATCTTCTGGGACAGGACATCCCCAAAGATATATAATTCCGAAATTGAACTGGACCAGCAGAATCCCCAGCTAGTGAGTGGCATGAGCGTCCAGATAGAGATCATAACAGAAACATTGAAGGACGTCATATCCATACCGATAGAATCGGTATTCGAGGAGGAAGGGAAATATTTCGTCTACCTCAAGACGGGTGACAAGCCTAAGATAGTGAATGTCACACTGGGCATTTCCAACGACAATTATGTACACATAAAAAGCGGTCTCAGCGAGGGGGATACCATCTACCTATACAGGCCGTTCGAGAGTAAGACGAATTAAGGGTACCCTTAAGACAAAATGAACGTCCAACATTCAACTTTCAACATCGAACTTCGAATTGAAACCTGTGAACATCTAAATCCGTTCGACGTTGGATGTTCAATGTTGGATGTTCGATGTTCAATGGTTTAACTGAAAATCTTCCTATGGAATCCTCCGGTGAAATAGTCAGACTCGAAGAAGTGAAGAAAGCCTATCGGATAGGAACAAATGATGTTCCGGTCCTGAAAGGTATCAACATAGTTGTCAGGCAGGGGGAGTTTGTCGGCATCATGGGTTCTTCCGGTTCAGGAAAGTCGACGCTCCTTAATCTTCTGGGGCTGCTTGATGTTCCGACTGAGGGGAAATATTTCCTGCTGGACAGGGAGGTAAGCCGCCTCTCGGACAACAGGCTTGCTGAGCTTAGGAATTCCTGCATAGGCTTCATCTTCCAGAGTTTCAACCTTTTCCCCCATCTGAACGTTCAACAGAACATAGAGGTTCCTCTCGTATATGCCGGTACCCACAAGCACGAACGCAACAGGATATCTTCAGAACTCGCAGATAAGGTCAAACTGGGGCACAGGCTTAAACATAAGCCTACCGAACTCTCGGGAGGAGAATGCCAGAGGGTAGCGATTGCACGTTCACTGAGCAACAATCCCTCTTTCCTACTGGCGGACGAGCCTACTGGAAATCTTGACGAAAAGACAAGCGGGGAGATCATGGAGTTGTTTAAGAATCTGCACCGGGAAAAGAAGGCAACAATCCTGATGGTGACCCACAATCCCGAATTGAAACCGTTTTTTGACAGGGTGATTTACCTGAGGGATGGCAAAGTTGTCGGAGAAGAAGAGTTTAGCTCCTGAAGGAAGAAATATCCAAGTTCCAAAATCCAAGCTCCAAACAAAGCGGAAAAAGAAGAAAATTTTCAAATAAGATCATATAATTCTGAGAAATTTCTTTGAAAAAGGCTTGTTTGGAGGTTTGATAATTTGGTGTTTGTTTGGAATTTGGAACTTGTTTGTATTTTGAATTTTGGAACTTGGAATTTACAAAATGTTGGTAAACGATCTTTTCAGGCTCTCATTCCATAACCTGCTCCTTCACAAGATCAGGTCGTTCCTCACTTCCCTGGGCATCATCTTCGGCGTAGGAAGCGTGATATCCATGCTTGCGATTTCAGAAGGCGCCAAAAGACAATCCCTCTCGCAGATCGAAGCCATGGGCATAGACAAGATAATCGTATACAGCAAGAAGCCTCCACTGACTGGAAAAACCGATAACAGTTCCTCCCAGGGCATAACTGAAAGCTACGGACTGACGGACATCGACCTTTCCAATTTCAGGAAATTCGACAACGTCGAAAGGGTGACGACCGCCAGGAACTCCAGGAAGAAGATCCTCAAGGGCACCACCCGTCTGGACATACTACTGGTCTCTGTAGACACCTCCTTCCTTGACGACACAAAATCAAAGCTTATTGCCGGACGATGGCTCACCAATGTCGATAATAAAAGCGCCTCAAATGTATGTGTAATAGGCAAAAATGTGAAGCGGAGTCTTTTCTCCATCGGTCAGACTGGGATCATCGGAGAGATGGTCAAGGTGGAGAACGCAGTATTCAAGGTTGTCGGAATCATTGAAAACAACCTTGGAACACAGCTCCCAGAAATGAACAGCCCCAACGACATGATCCTCATCCCCCTCTCGACCTCATACAACCTGTTTGGCAAAAATGCCTATGTCGGCCAGAGCAGAAGGCAGATGACCATCACTCATATTGAATATGATGTCTTCATAGTGAAGGTGACTGATATCGCATTCATCGATGATACCGCTAAACGCATCAAGGGATACATGAACAAATCCCACCAGAAAGACAAGGATTGGGGAATGATCGTACCCTTTGAACTGCTTAAGCAGAGAGAGCAGACCCAGAACATATTTACTGTGATTATGGGCTCCATCGCCGGCATCTCGCTATTGGTGGGAGGTGTCGGCATCATGAATATCATGCTTGCCAATGTCTACGAACGCCGCAAGGAGATCGGCACCAGAAGGGCACTTGGCGCAAAAAAACGTGACATCCTCACCCAGTTCCTGATAGAAACGGTTTTCCTTACAATGCTCGGGGGTGGCATAGGAATTGCATTAGGAATTGGAATATCTTACGCTGTAACCATTTACGCCAGCTGGCCGACAGTTTATACTTTCTGGAGCTTTGCCCTGTCCTTTGTTATTTCCGCTCTTGTCGGGATAATCTTCGGCACCTATCCCGCCTGGAAGGCCGCCCAGCAGAATCCTATCGAAGTCCTCCGGGCGGAGTGAACAATCCCAGTCTTTTTGAGTATTTTATCACTTGGCTAACTAGAAAGGTCCATGATGGACTTCTTATACAATCTGGTTTTGAATTCTTACGCAATGCCAATTTTAATTCTTTCAAGTCTTTTCCCATAGACTTATCGATATCTATTGATGTATAACCGTTGCCTATTTCAAAAATGAAATGGGCATCACTTCCACCGGTCAGGCATTTCCCGCATTTTTTCCCAAGCTCATCAGCCAAAACGGAGTTATCAACATTATGAGAGTTTCTTGTTTCAATTCCATCAAGCTTTTCCAATAGTGATTCTGGATAGTTATATTTCTTCCTATGATACGGATGCGCAAGCACGGCAATTCCATCCTGCTCATGAGCCTTATCAACAACTTCTTCAGCTTTCTTGGTCCTTATCTCCTCTTTGATAAAGTAAACAAGGATGTCACCATACTCAGTACCAATTTCCATCCCCGGAACAATTATGAGTTCAGGATATTTTCTCTGAAGAGCTACATGGTCGACCCGGAAGACATTATGATCTGTTATAGCAAAACCATTAAGACCTTTTTTAGCAGCGGCCTCTGCAATTCTCTCAGGGGAAGAGAGAGAATCAAAGGAAAAGCATGAATGTATCTGCATGTCCAACTTAATCATATATTCAAATCTCCATCCCGTCTCCAGTTATCGTATTAGTTTCTTCCATAAATATGCAATTCCCGGAATGGGATCTTTTAAGGAAAATATCCCGTCTGGAATTCCAGGATTCATCATGCCACACAGTAATTTTATAGCATCACATGGATTGTAACCATTCTTTCTTATCTCCTGCAATCCTGATATGAAATCCATTCCTCTGAATTTCAACCTCACATTCTCCCTGTATTTGGTCTCAGCAAACTTATTTTCCCCGTGTATAATTTGATAGTGTATGAATGGTATGTTCATTCCTGCAAGCCTTGCCAGTGGCAGGGAACCCCAGTACCTAGGATTTATTTCAAGAAATTTCAAATCTCCATTTGCCTCTTTCCTGAATTCAACCATTGCTGGACCGTTCCATTTCAATTTGTTAAGAATCTTTTTGCCATATTCTACCGCCTTTTCATCCTTAATCGACATGCAATAGGAGCTTGGTCCACCTGATATCGGATATTCCCTCAATCTCTGATGGACAATTCCTCCTTGACAAAGGCTTTCCCTATCATATATCGCCGACCAGCCAATCCCTATACCTGAGACATACTCCTGAATCAATAGGTCTTTCTTATGTAGTTTGAGGCGATTTACTACCTCTTCAATTTCATCTTCCGTCCTCGCTATTCCGTACCTTTCTTTAGGCTCCAGGTAAAGTCCCTCGTCATCAGCTAGCTTTATAACGACTGGCAAGTTGAACTTAGATAAAGTTCCGAGGGATATTTTGCCTTCTTCATTCTTCAATATTTCCGTGTTTGGGCATGGCACCCCAACATCTCTTGCGACTCCAATTGCACTTGTCTTGGTATTAGCCTGGTAGAATGATTCCTTGGAAGGCAACAAAAACTTCTCAGGGAACAGGTTGAATGCCTTTTCATAAACTGAGATTATCGTATTAGTTGATACTGGAAAGATTCCATTGGCCCCTTTACATAGTTCAATAAATACATCAGAGGTGTAATCAGGAATCTTAACGAGTCCACAAGAATACTTGGAGCTGGCTGAAAGAATCGGTCCTTTGAAACATTCCCTTTCAACACAAAGCACCTTGATCCCCTTTTCCCCCAGGGCCCTTGTCAGTTCAAGAGCAACTCTCTGGGAAGCATCGGTGATAATTACATTATTTCCCTTCATGCCAATATTCATTTTCTTCCCATATAATAGAAGTAGCTTGACATCTTGGCTGCATTCTTCTTTTTTAAAAGATAATAATCAAGCAGGATAAGCGGATATAAAATCCAACCAAGAATCTCCCTTATTGAGGTGTAAATAAGACGATTATTAGAAAATGGGAAAAGAAGTGCGCCATATTCCTTTAGAATCCATATCAGACTGCCTGTTGGGCCAGAAGCAATATCGAGGCGCTCTTCGTGAAATCCATCGAAAACTTTTCTTATTCCATCAGGTGTAAACCTATAATAGTCTTTGGGGTTTTCATGCAACACCTGTAGGAAGGGAATAGTAGCTAATACAAAGCCG
>Ga0302237_1001684_pt1 | contig 14957 bp, 15 predicted proteins | sample AAG_UR_Ala_MG_FD_193530 | JGI IMG/M metagenome (GOLD analysis project Ga0302237, IMG submission 193530) | Enriched activated sludge microbial communities from anaerobic digester in WTTP, New Holstein, Wisconsin, United States - AAG_UR_Ala | ecosystem: Engineered > Bioreactor > Anaerobic >... | reverse complement strand
GAGCTATGTCCGAGAACATGGGAGGAGTTTTACGGCTATCACTATGAAGTAAACAAAGACGGTGATATAATAAGCACGTATCCTGAGGGACAGAAAGACCACCATATCGATTGTGTAAGGTACGCAATGGCACAGGTCTATAAACGAGGAGGCGAATAAATGAGTATTTGGCTAAAACTGTTTGGTAAAAAGCTACCAAGGAAAATTGTAGAGGGCGATAATTTAATAAACTATTGGAGAGATATTTACACAGGCGAGCCGAAGTGGAAAACATACACAACGCAAGGCTTAAGTGGCAAGAAAACAAACTACCGATTTTTAATGAATGGCGGTAAAATGTTATGTCAAGAGCTTGCAGGCTTAGTCTTTGCCGAGCCTCCAACGTTTGGAGTCGATGATGATGTGCGGGAGCTACTGGAAAAAAACAGGTTCAATGAGAACGGGAGGGTATGGCTTGAGTACGCTTTAGCTTTAGGCAGTGGCGTATTGAAGTGGCTTGTGAAAGACGGCGAGCTTGTTATAGATTGGGTACAGGCAGGGGACTTTATTCCCGTATCATACGACAGTCGAGGAGTATACGAAGCAGACTTTTTATCAACAACGGTACACGATGACAAAGAGTTTAAGGTTATAGAGCAACACAGGCAGGAGGACGACGGCTACAGGATAAGCCTAGAAGTGTACGAGAATATCGGCAATGAGGACTATAGGAAGGTAGATCCAGGACGAGCGGGAATAAAGCAGTCGGAGTGGATTGTCCCTACAAAAATGTTTGAGGTTTGGAAAACACCAGTAGCTAACTCTGTTTCAATGGGTTCACCCTTTGGTATGTCAATATTTGGCACAGCAGTCGACACTATACAACAGTTAGACATGGCAGGCGATTATTTGACCGAGGAAATAATCACAAGCGGGCGAAAGATAATTATCGGGCATAGTATGCTACAGCGACACTTCCCATCAAGTAAAAATGACAAGCCGAGCATGGCATATTATGATAAGAACGAGAAAGTATACGTAGCATTTGACGACGCCGAGAAAGAGAGTATGCAACCGACAGCGATAAACTTTGATTTACGGATTGACGAGATAACACAGACGATAAATACTTTACTTGCGATACTTTCAAAACAAAGCGGTTGTAGTGATAGCTTTTTATCACTTGACGGCAAGAGCATGAAAACAGCAACCGAGGTGATAAGCGAAAATTCAAAGACTTTCAGAATGAAAAAGAATATTGAAAACTCTTTGACCTACACTATACTAAACTTTTTAGACAGTCTTAAAATAATCGGAGCTGAGTGCGGAATTAAAACAACAAACATGGAGTATTACATTGACTGGGACGACAGCGTAATCGAGGACAGAAACTCACGGGCTAATTATTGGAACACACGGGTCCAGGCAGGCACTGGTTTATTAGAGGATGCACTTATTGAACTAGACGGACTAAGTGAAGAGGAAGCCGTTATCAAAGCAAAACAGATACGAGATAGCCGGGCAGTGGTTGATGTTGGATTGTGGGGCGATGAATGACACGGCTAAAAAAAGTAGATAGGGCGATACATAAAATTACAGGGTTAAAGATGGAGGGCTTCTTGACTTATAGCGAGATGCACCAAGTTATAAAAAAAAAGATTTTATCTTTGACACTAGAGCAACAGGAAGCGGTTAAGGAGGAACTAAAACGTGGTAAAGTATGAGCGACTCTTGTGGAAAATACAAGGCGATATGCTTAAGAATTTACTCACGTTATTAAACAAGGGCGACATAGGCACGGCAAGATGGCAACTAGAAAAACTACAAGGGCTTGGACTGTTACAAGATGCAAACAGAAACGCTATTAAAAAAAACATGGACACGATAATTGCCGAGACAGAGAAGGCGATCCAGAAGCGGGCGATGGAGAAAATCATCGGCACGAATAAAGAAGCGACTATCCCGTATATGATAAACAACAAAGACATGGAGCGGACGCTTAAACTGTTTGAGCGGACAGTTTACGGAAAGCTTGAAAACTTATATCAAGGTATGCTTAAAGGCATGGGACAAAAATATATCGAGATAGTAAACGTGGCTACAGCAAAGCAAGCACTAGGATACAGCGGGCGAAAGGCAATGGACGAGATAGTGCAAAACTGGATAGGTAATGGCTTACCCTTGATACAAGACCGAGGCGGTAGGCAGTGGACTGCAGAAGCATACGCACAGACTTTGGTAAGAAGCACAAGCAACGAGGTAGCTTTCCAGGCACAGATGGAATATTGCGAAGAGAATGGCGAGGACTTGGTTGAGGTATCATCTCACCTTGGAGCAAGACCGTTATGCGAGGCAGACCAAGGAAAAGTATATAGCTTGAGCGGTACAAGCACAAAGTACCCACCGTTTAGCAGTACGAGTTACGGAGAGCCAGCAGGATTGTTTGGAGTAAACTGTAGGCACACGATGGCACCTTTTAGAGATGGCATGGAAAAAACATGGCAACCGTATGGGAAACGAGAAAATAGGAAAGTGTACGAAGAAAGCCAAGAGCAACGGAAATTAGAGCGAGAAATAAGACGAGCAAAGATGGAAGGGCAGAAGGCTAAGATATTGGAAAAGCAAGAGGTGTTAAAAAGCTTCTTGAAAGATACAGGGCGTAGACGTGAAGTAGCACGTGAACAAATAGGAGGCATAAATGGCTGATGAAATTAAAACCGATGAAGTAGTAGCAGAAAATGTTACAGTGGGACCGATTGAGGCGGTTGTAGAGCAGGAAAAAAAGTACACCGATAAAGAATTGAATGACAAGATCTCGGCACGGGTGGCTAAGGAATTAGAGCGGGCACGCAGTGAGCTATTAAAGCAGGCAGGAGTAAAGGACGCTGAGGAGCTTGCGAAATTAAAAGAGCTACAGGACGCACAATTGACCGAGGCAGAGAAAACAGCAAAGGCACTTGCTGAACGTGAAGCAGAGCTTGCTGAAATAAAGCAAAAAGCAACGATTGCAGAAGCACGAGCCGAAGCCATGGTTCAAGGTATCGCCCCGGAAAAAATTGAGCGAGTGATTAAACTAATCGGAGCGTATGAAGGCGAGACCACGGCAGAAAAGATTGCAGGCTTTATCAAAGAGAATCCAGAGTTTGTAAAACGGGCAGGCATACAAGACCTTGGAGTAAAGAGCGGAGGAGACACGATAAGCGAGGAAGAAAGACTCTTAGCCTTAGCGAGAAAAGGTGCAGGATTGTCTTGACAACGTGCAAGCATTATGATACATTTAAATAAATGGCTTAGCATTATCTAAGGTCAAGCAGTCCGAGGCTTGTAAAACTTTTCGGAGTGGATTAACGGCACCTAAACCGTTGAGGACAATCTAATTGTCTATCAATATTTTTAGGGAGCCGTTTTTTTTGTGCTCCCGAACAGGAGCATATTATGGCATTACCTACAAACACAATTAACGCACGGGCAAAGATTTTTTCACAGATACTAGATGAGAAAGTTGTTGCATCACTCACTTCTGGAATTCTTTCCGCAAACTCTTCACGAGTGCAATTCGTTGGTGGAGATGAGGTAAAAATTCCCGTAATCAAAACAAACGGGCTAGGGAACTATAACCGTACAAGCGGTTATGCAAGCTCATCTTTAGAGTTTGGCTATCAAACAAAAAAGTTTAGATTTGACCGAAGCTTCAAGTTTGGTATTGACGCAATGGACGAAGATGAAACAGCGGGTATCTTAAACACTTCAAACGCTTTAGCAGTCTTTGCAAAACAGGAAGAAGCACCCGAGGTTGACTCTGCACGCTACTCATCGTTATACGCAGACATTGCACGGCTTAATGGACGTATCACACAATACACACCAAACAAAGCTACTATCCTCACAAAGCTTTACGATGACTTTGGACATATCCAAGACATTGTAGGCGAGCAAGAACAGCTTTATTGTTTTATGTCAGGCAAGGCATATCGAGCATTAACACAATCAAGCGAATTAAACCGAACTATGGAAACACAAGAAATCACTGGACAGAATGGTGTTACCTTAAAAGTAAACTCACTTGATGGCGTAGCGATTATCCCCGTACCTTCGTTGAGAATGAAAACAGAGTACGCATTTAAAGCTACTGGCGGTTTTGCATCTAAAGTTTTTGCAGGCGAAATGAACTGGCTTATCGTTGGAGCAGGTGCAGTTATTGCGATTGAAAAACACAACAACACAAAAATAATTCAAGCAGCTAACTCAGAACTATACGACGCCGACCAATTGATGGGCAGGCTTGTGCACGACTGTTGGTTATTTGATGAGCAAGTAAATACTTGTGCAGTATCTCTTTTAGAAGCCGGAGCAGTAAACCTTGCAGGTGCAGTAGACGCTAACGGAGTTGTTGGATTTAAGTCTACAGAATTGCCAACACTTACTACCACAGCAGCGACAAACGTTACCATCACAATGGGTACAGGTACTGAGGGAGTAAAGTGGTACTTCTTAGAAGGCACGGGCACAGCACCAAGTGCAGTGAACGTTGGTTCTGCTTTACCTACAGGAGCGACAGAGGTAACAGAAACAGGAACAAAAACAGTCGGCAGTGGAAATTATGGATTGCTTTATGGTGTTAAAGATGGGCTAGTAGTTATCTTTGATAGCATTAAAGCATCAGCAGCAGGATAAGGAATAGGACATGGCATACGCAACAGAAGAATTTTATAAAGAAAAATACTTTGGAGCTATCGGAGGCGAGGCATTCCTTGACAAAGCGAGCTTGGATATAGATTTAATGTTACCGTATGCTATTAACATTGATAACCTAAGCGAGACAGCCCTTGACTGTTTAGCGATGGCGAATTGTGCACAGGCAGAAGGTTATGTGTTACATGGCGACCCATCGCAAAGCACGAGCGGTTCTGTTTCGCTTGGTTCATTTTCTACTAGCGAAGGCGGAGCAAAGCAAACTGGTTTATTGTTTGACAAGACAAGCAGATATTTATCACTTGCAGGTTTTGGTTATAGAGGAGTACCGAGGGTAGGCAGATGAAACAAATACCACTGGAGATACTAAAAAACAAAGCAACACTTTTTCCTTACACAGGGCAAGATGATTATGGCAACGCACAACACGGGAAGGAAGTGGAGCTTCAAAATATTTATATCGAGCCAGTAACAAGTGCATTTGTACAATCGCTTGGTGAAGGCGAACGCTATGAACTCACTTTGTATTATGATGCAGTGAACTCTACACCGAGTGTAAAGTTTAGTAGCCTTGACAAAATTGTTTACGATGGCAAAGAGTATGGAGTGCGAATGGTTGCAAAGTTTTTCAATCCATTCACAAACAAACTACACCATAGCGAGGTCAGACTGTATGGAAATTAAAGTAAAGCTAGAGTTTGATGTTGACAAAATCAAGAAACAGAAACAAGGGAACTTGGACAGGACGCAAGATTTTTTAGATCAGCGAGTTTTGAACGACAGCAACTATTTTATTCCTATGCAGGAAGGCTTTTTGAAAAACAGCGGACACGTAGTTAAGCGAGGGCAGATTGAATGGTCGGCAGAGTACGCACGTAAACAATACTATGGACTACCAAACAAAAGCAAGCAAGTAAACCCTAATGCAAGCATGAAATGGTTTGAGCAAGCAAAGGCTAGGAAAATGAAAGAGTGGGAAAGGATAGCAAACGGTGAATATAATAAATGATGTGAAAAATTATCTTGATGTCTTAGACTTAAACTTGTATGCACCGATAGGCTTAGAGGCATTTGGTTTATTAAGCGAGTCGATTGTTATCCGTAGCGACCCATCAGAGGCAACAGTAACAGAATTTATTGACGGTTCTTCTACAGGTAGGCAGTCAATAAGTTTCTATGCAAGAAGTAAGGCACCGACAAATGCAATAGAGGCATTAGTAAAAATTAAAAACGCATTAGACAAAACAGAACTGTCTTTGACTGATGTATTATGTATACGAGTAACACCAAGGACGCTACCAGCAATCGTTGAAAAAAACGACACGGGCGAATTTGTGTACACGATGGTTGTCGACATTGAGTTTGACAATAACAATAAATTTTAATGAGGTAAGAATATGGCAGTAAGCGATGGAACAATGTTAAAGAAGCACCATGTAGGTTTGTGGCTTAATGGTGGAACATACGAAGCCCCGCAATGGGTACGCATAAAAAAATCTACAGAAAACACAATCACAATGAACGCAGAAACACGAGAGGTTGACTATATTGTTGACGAGAACCCAACGACAATTTTGGATAAATACAAGCCTTCACTTTCCCAACCGATTATTATGTACAAAGGCGAGCCAGACTTTGAATTTGTGTTTGATAAGTTTTTCAAACAATCAGTCGGAGCAGATGCAGAGGGCGAAGTGCTTATCGTTTTTTATGGAGCTGATGGAGGCACAGGACGAGCGAAGGCATGGCGAAGCAAATGTATATTTACGATCGACAGTCTTAATCCAGTTGACTCTACTATCACAGTGGGCATTGACTTTGCAGGCACGACCGAGAAGGTAGAAGTGGATACAGACTTGAATATTTACGAACTTGACAGCGAAGATGAAACAGTCGACCAAATTATAGAAGTCGTTAAAGGATTAGCAACAGTTGAAGGTGCTACCGTTGAAATTGACGGAGTGAAGAAAACTACAGACGCAGAAGGTAAGGCGACGTTTAAGCTTATTAGTGGCAAGACATACGCAGTTACAGCATACAAAGATGATGACATTGCATCGGACTTTGTTACTGTACCAGATGAAAATTTTAGTTTGGATATTGCATGAACCTAGCGAAAGCATTCTTGCCTGAGGCGGTAGAAGTCTTGGGCAAGTTTTATAAAATACACACAGGGCATTCCTTTTGGTTTCGTTTCTCACAGTTATTAAACGAGGATAAACTTTTTTTGCATGATGCAGATTTTTTATACGATGGTGAAATCCCCGAGGACAGGCAAGCAGGCTTTGATGCCTTGTGTAAATTTTTTTATGAAAAGAAAGAAATCCCACGAGGCGAAGGTGGAGAAAACATTTTAGACTATGACATTGACGCTGAACTTTTATACGCAGGTATTTTACAATGTTACGGTATAGATTTATTTGATGAGCAGTATCATTGGCATAAGGTGCGAGCGATGATTGTAGGGCTACATGGAACGAAGCTAAACGAAGTGTTTGGAATACGAAGTTGGAGCGATACAAAAAACAAAGAGGCAATGAAGTTGAAAAGAGAATGGGCATTGCCAGAAAAAGAAAACAAAGAGGCTATAGACTTCTTTGACAAATTTGGAGCGTAGAGAATGGCAGACGGCAAAGTAACGATAGATACAGAGTTAAATAATAAAGGACTAGACAAAGGGCTCAAGGACTCGGGCAGTAAACTAAAAGACTTTGCCAAGACAGCAGGTAAGGCAGGAGTAACAGCTGCCGCAGCTGCGGTATCTATCAAAGCCATAGCTACAGGAGTCAAGGAAGTTACCGAAGCATATAAGGGACAAATCAAAAGCGAGAAGATGCTTGAAAGTGCTTCAAAAAATAATCCATACCTTGACAGTAGGAGTGTACAACAATTAAAAGAGTATGCGGACAACATACAAACGTTGACAGGACACGATAATGTTTTAATACAAGAATACATGACGATGTTGGCAGGTGCGGGGAGAACACAAGAGCAAATACAAGAAATCATATCTGCATCCGCAGACCTTGCGAGTGCAGGTTTAATGGACATGGGGACAGCAGTCAAGGAGTTATCAAAAAGCTACGAAGGGGAAGGGCGAACATTAAAAATGCTTATACCCGCCGTCAATAGTTTGACCGAAGAGGAAATGAAACAAGGACGGGCGATTGATGTAATTAAAAAAGCATACGGAGGATTAGCAGAGGAAACGTTTGCAGCAACAGGGTCAGCAGAAAGATTAAAGAATGCATGGGGAGATTTGAAAAAGGAACTAGGGGCTCCGATAGAGGCATTGACTGCACCAGGAAGAAAGTCGATTGCTGAATTTACCGACGAGCTTACAAATGGGTTGCGTGTTTTTAGAGAATGGGAAGAAGCAACTAAAAAAAGAGAAACTGGAAAAGAAGATGCTAGCAGTATACAAAAAGAAATAGATTTTTTAGAAAAACAAAAGGAACTGTCAGAGAAAACACTAGAGCAAATAGAAAATGCAAGCAGTTTTCAGGTTTTTTTTATGGGTGGTGAAAAAGGACGAGAAAAAGCAAAAGAGCAACAGCAAAAAATAAGAGACAACCTACAAAAACAAATAGACCTATACGAAAAAGAGAGAGATGTAAAAGCAGAAATAGAAGATGAAAACAACAAGCTAATACAGCAAGAAGACGAGCTTGCAGAAAAAAGAGCAAAACAAAAAGAGCGAGATGAAAAAGCACAGGAACATATCGACAGTGTAACAAAAGCATTAGCAGACCAACTAGAAGCCATGCGGGTAAACGCAGAGCTTAGAAACGAAGAGGTAGACACAGCAGAAGAGCTAAACGCATACATGAGTGCGTATGTTGACCTAGTAGTAAAATCAAATGGGCTTGTAACAGAAAATCATACCGTAGCAAAAAACATGCTCGGTACAATAAAAGAGATGGCAGATGCAGAGGCAAAGAAAACAAAATCACTAAAAGAACAAGCCGAGCTAGAAGAAGCGATGAAGGAGTTTTACGACTTCCTTGGCGAACTACAAGATGAATTGAGCGAGATTGACTTTTATAAAAATCAAATAAAAGAACTAGAAAAGCGTAAAGACGATGCGATAAAATTAAAAAACATAGAAGCAGATGAAAAACTAAAGATAGAAAAAGAGTTTGCGGAGGCGAAGGCAAAGCTTGATGAAAAAATAACACAGCTTGAAAAAGAACAGCAACGAGAACGCATAGATAACTACATAAGCATTGCGAAAGAGTTTGCGGACGAATATGCAAACGCAATGAACAACATAACACGCTTAGCGAGCGAGGGCGTAGAAGCAAGGGCATACCTTAGCACAAAAGAAGCCGAGAAAATGTACAATGACGGCGAGATAGGATACGAAGAGTACCAAGAAAAACTTTCGGACATAGAAAAAGAAAGTGCCAAGCAAAGATATAAAATAGCGATGTGGGAGTGGGGAGTACAGTTGGTACAAGCCATAGCAAACACAGCAGTGGCGGTTAACAAAGCATTGTCAAGTTCGGCACCACCGCTTAACTTTATTTTAGCAGGACTTGTAGCGACAGCAGGAGCGGCACAGACAGCTCTTATTACAGCAAACAAGCCAGTCGCCCCTTCCTTTGCTACAGGTGGAATAGTCGGAGGCACGAGTTACACAGGCGACAGGGTGCAAGCAAACGTGAACAGTGGCGAAATGATTTTGACATACGCACAGCAAAAAAGATTATTTGATATAGCCAACGGAGGGCGAACTGGTGGCAATGTGCAAGTGTTTAATTCCGCAAGCAATGATGTAAACGTTAGACCAGAGATAACACCAGAGGGAGTGCGGATTTTAATACGAAAGGTTGTGAATGAAGATATGGCAAGTGGGCGATATAACAAAAGCTACAAAAAAATGCGAGGCGGACTGAACGGAGTACGCTTGACGAACTAAGGAGTTGACATGGTACAGTGGGCAGACGGAGTAAATAAAAAAGCATACGGCATGAGCATAGGCGAAGTCGATAATATAATCTACACAGAGTTTGAAAGCGGTAAAGCACGAACAAGAAAAAGAAACAGCATTGCAAAAGGTCGGTACAGTTTTTTATTGTTACTAGATGATCTTGGACACGACAGCGAGTATAAAAAGTTTTTACATTGGTGGAAGTTTACTTTGCAAAGTGGTGCGCAATCTTTTTTGTTTCCGAACCTTGACGGCAAAAATGAAAATACCGAGTACAGAGTAGTAGAGCCTTTTGAAGCAGTCGGACAGCGATGGAAAGAAGTGAGCCTGAGCGTGGAGGAAGTATGAGCCTAGAAAAGTTACTACAAAAAAACGGAGCGTACTCTTTACCTTTTCTTGTTAAAATATCCAATCACGGAGATACAGAAAGTATACGAATTGTGAACGACGTGAATGATGTTGTGTACCAAGGGCAAACATACACAGCGAGTACTTTTGAATTTACACCTAATAGCGATGTATTAGGATTAGATGGCGGTGGAAGGTTAAGCATAACAGTAGTTGACAATAATTTAATCGAGCTTATAGAAAGCAATTATAATTTGAAAATAGAAGTACTAGGGATATTATTAGACAACGAAGTAACACCGTTAGAAAATTTTAGAAGCTTATATGGGTCGGTAACATGGGACGGTTTGACGGCAGAGTTTGACTTTGAGCCAGACGACAGAATGAACATGACTTTTCCTGCTTTAATATTTAACCACTATAACAACAGGGGGAATATGTGAGATATGACGATTTGCTTAGCGTACCATATTTAGAGAAAGGCAGAACAAAAAAAGGCATGGACTGTTATGGCTTAGTGCTTGAGTGCATGAGCCGAAGCGGTAGGAAACTAAAAGACTTTGAAAACTTAGCATATGTACCGAGCGAGCAGTTGAATGAATATGTTGTGAGCCTTGGAGCGAAAGAATTAGATGAGCCGAAAAACGGATGCTTGGTGCAATGTGTTTGGGAAGGGCGATTGCATATCGGTTATGTATTAGACAAGGCGACTTGTTTGCATATGACCAACAAGGGTGCGAGAGTATCTCCTTTGATTGCTTTAAGAGAAAAGAAATATTTTGAGGTGGGCGAATGAAAGCGACAGTATACAGAGGCATTGGCGACAAGCATGAGTTGATACCATTTGAAGCGGGAAAAACGATTGCGGAATGTTTTGACTTTGACTTATCTAATGCGGTTATATTAAAAAACGGACTCATAGCAAACAAGGACGATATACTTGCAGAGGGCGATGTACTCTTAATAAGAGACATTCCATTGGCACCTGTTGCGATAGTCGCAGCGATCGTAGCGATTCCATTTGTAGTTATTGGCATAGATAAAACTGTTGGGCTTGTTAAAGACATACAAAAAGCAAAACAGATGCAAGCGGATGCAGAAAAACTATCCAAGAGTTTGAAGGACGAAGTTAAGAACATACCGTATTTGCGAGGTGCTCAAAATCAAATAGCATTAGGACAAACACAGCCTTTAATCTTAGGACAGCATTTATTCACACCGTACCTTGCGACGGGGACGTTTAGCAAGATAGGTGGAGCAACAGGCAAAGACCAATTTTTTCATATGGTGCTACAGGCAGGTTTTGCAAAAACAGTTATTAAAGAATTATCTTGCGATGATGTAGTATTAAAAAAATGGGATACCGACGAGCCACAACAAGGAGTATATAACTTTGACAGCGGAATTTTTTATGACGATAAAAATAAAATCGAAGTAGTACAAGACGGCAGTCCTTTCACAACGGCAGAGTTTAATAAAGTAATCCATACTGAAACACCTAACACAACGATAGACAAAGCAGACAGTGAGAATTACCCAGTAGGCGGGTATGTTTTTACCTTACCAAAAAACACAATGGCGGTAGAGTTGTGTATCTTGTTTAGAGGTTTGATTTGCTATGCAAGCGATGGAGCAAAACTAAAACGAACCGTTACAATTTATCCAGAGTATAAGATTGGCAACGGAGCTTGGACACGGTTTACATTTGACCAAAACGGGACAGCATCAAATACTTTTTCGTACATGAGCCTTGAGCAAATGCGATTTGTAGCAAGGAAAGAGTTTAGTTTTAACGAAGTGAAAGACGTTAGCGAACCTATCCTTGTTCGGTTACTTTGCGACACAGCACGATATGAAGGCAGTGCAAGAGATGATGTTTCTTTACTTTGGATACAGTCAGAAAAATATGACAAAGAACAATCTATAAATAATTTTGTACCAGAAGAAATAGTCGGAAGTACAGAACGAGCTTTGTCTAATCTAGTCGGGCTAAAAATAAAAGTTACAGAAAACAATCAAGACAAACTAAATAAAATAAATATGGTATTGCAATCGGTAGCCAAGACATGGAACGGTAGCACGTGGAGTGTAAACAAAGAGCCTACAAGAAACCCAGCAAGTTTATTGCTAGAGGTTTTGACGAGTGATACACACAAGGCATCGCAGATTAAGGAGTCGGAAATAGACTTAGACTCATTTGGTGAACTGTACGAATACTGTGAGGAAAAAGGTTTTAAGTTTGACATTGTTTTGACAGAGGGACAAACGAAGCAAGAAGTTTGTGAAATGATTTTAGAAAATTGTAATGCAATACTTTACAAAAGTATCACAGGTTTGATGACAGTAGCGATAGACAAACCGAAAGAAAACGCTATTGCTTTATTTAACAGCCAAAATATTTTAAGCATTGAAAACAAAAAAAACATAGAGCGGAAAGCAGACGGGATAAAAATAAATTACATATCACGAGCGGGCGGGTATGTAAACAGTAGTTATCTTGTAATGAGAGATGGACAAGCTCGGACAGCAGACTCAATTTTGATTGAGCTAAACACGCAAGGCATGACCGAGTATGAGCATATAGTCAAGTACGCACGCAAGCTTTTAGCATCGGAGCTTTTACAGCCAAAACAAACGATTATCGAAGTAGGTAAAGAAGGAATTTATTACACACCGTTAAGCAAAGTTTTACTACAACACGACAGTTTGAAGGTCGGCAAAGGAAACGCAGAAGTAAAAAGCCTTATCGTTGATGACTATAATGTTGTCGGCTTAAAACTTTATGAGCCAGTGGAGTATGACGAGAACGAAACAAACGGCATGATAATTGTCGGAGCACAAAACGGAGCCCATGTTTTTTATTCACTTAAGTATACAGCATTAGAAAGCTTTACAGACACCGTTGAATTAGTAGAGCCTATCCCATTAAGTGCAAGCAACAAGCCACAACAGGGCGATATTTTATCGTATGGACTTATTGACGGAGAGTTTGCGAAAATTACAACCGAGATGTTAATCATCGGCAGTGAGCCAACAGAAAATGGGCATAGGCTAACATTGGTAGATTATAACGAAGCAGTGTATGAGACGGGAGCAATACCAGCGTATGAGCCAAGCTTTACCACAAGTACAAACTTTGAAGCGACCAAGCCAGTGTTAGACGGCACACCTCCACCACCAACGATGGACGAGCTACAAGAGGTGAAGAATCAAGCGCAGGTTGTTATATTAGAGCTAAGCACGCCAAGTGTAACACGCGGACGACAAAATATTTTAGAGCCAAACCCGATTGTTGCAAACGCAAAAACAATCAACGGTGCATTTAATGGCTTATTTGTTTTAGAAGCGACATATAACCATCTGCATTGGCAAACAGTTGCAGAAAGCAGTGAACCAGAAAGCAGTAGAGAGTTTAATTTACCCGTTACTATTACCGTTGACGATGAGCAACACTTTGCCGTTAGCTTTAGGGTGAGTGTAAGAGAAGCCATTGAAACAATTATCGATGACGAGACAGCGTACAGTACTGGTGATTTATTTGCACAAAAAGATATAGCGGTTATCTTGAACACAGACGCACGACCGATTTATTGGGGAGCAAGAGATACATATCCCGTAGGCAATTTGCAAGTAGGCGACTTTTACTTTGATACAAACACGCAGGAATTAGACGGTGGAGTACTTAGAGTTTGGACAGGCAGTGCATGGGTGCTTTTTAATCCAAACGACAGTACGTACGCTAATGCTTTTAATATCGCAGTTACAGATATTATGGTTTGGGTGCGAGAACATGGCGTAGAAAACTTTGTTGCAATCAACGCAATCTTTGAAAGTATCGGAGCAAGTAGGGCATTCATCACAGTTTTAGAAGCACACGAGTTAAAGTTGACTGGTACGTTTAGCGGTGGGCGAACACAAATAAAAGACGTTATCATATCGGTACAAGAGAGCCTTGGAGTAGTGGATTCATCTTTTCATGGTACTGGCAAAAACGATTTAAGTGTAGTAGAGGAAAGTGCAGAAAAAGGTTTTGTAGAGGTTAAAGTTTTATCCCCAGAGGTAGGCGACCAAACACCTTTTGGCGGTACGATATTTGACACGAGCGGAAAGGAAGTACACAGCGATAGACTACAAGAGCAAGACTGGAACACAGCTAAATCATGGGCAGAGGAAACACGAAACGGTAAAGCATGGCGACTACCGACACGAGCCGAGCTATCACAGATAAACCCTAGCGGTGCATGGTGGACAGGAGAAACCAGTGGCGATGAAGTGTATATTTGGGAAGGTGGTAACAGCAACCTTGCGAACAAACAGGGCTTTGTGGATATTGCTAGTTTTTTTAATGCAAGCAGGGATAGATACACAAGCCAACTCGTAGGTACAAAAATATATATACCACAAAGCAACGGCACAGGCTTAGAAATCATCGATACTACAAACAACACAGTTACAACCATAGCCAGCTTTTTTGATGCAAGCAGAAACAGACGCACAAACCAACTTGTAGGTACAAAGATATATATCCCACAAAGCTCTGGCACAGACTTAGAGATAATCGACACAACAGACAACACTGTTACAACCATAGCCAACTTTTTTAATGCAAGATATAGACACACAAGCCAACTCGTAGGTACAAAAATATATATACCACAATACCTAAGTATAGCTCTAGATATCATCGACACGACTACCGATACAGTTACAACCATAGATGATTTTTTTGATGCAAGCAGGTATAGATACACAAGCCAACTCGTAGGAACAAAGATATATATACCACAACACCACAGCACAGGCTTAGAAATCATCGATACGACTAACAACACAGTTACAACCATAGCCAACTTTTTTAATGCGAGTAGAAGTAGACTCGCAAGCCAACTCGTAGGTACAAAAATATATATACCACAAAGCAACGGCACAGGCTTAGAAATCATCGATACTACAAACAACACAGTTACAACCATAGCCAGCTTTTTTGATGCAAGCAGAAACAGAC
>Ga0302237_1001676_pt1 | contig 15012 bp, 13 predicted proteins | sample AAG_UR_Ala_MG_FD_193530 | JGI IMG/M metagenome (GOLD analysis project Ga0302237, IMG submission 193530) | Enriched activated sludge microbial communities from anaerobic digester in WTTP, New Holstein, Wisconsin, United States - AAG_UR_Ala | ecosystem: Engineered > Bioreactor > Anaerobic >... | reverse complement strand
GGAAAATCTTACATTAAGTACCACTTATATCCATCTCTTTATGAATATATAAAATAAAAATGATTTATTATTTGTATATTAAAACAAGTCCTCATGGACTAAAATATTTAGGAAAAACTACAAAAGATCCATTCAAATATAAAGGAAGTGGAAAAATTTGGTTAAGACATATTAAAAAACATAATTTAACGCATAAAGACATATTAACTGAAATAGTATTTAAAACAACTAATGTTAAGGAATTAATTAATGAAGGAATAAAAATAAGTAATGAATTAGATGTAGTAAATTCTCCTGAATGGGCGAATTTAAGACCCGAAGAAGGAGATGGAGGCGATACTTCATTATTTATAAATTATTCAAATCCGAATTTCCATAAAAGTAATCGCGCAGATCACTTAAATGGAATAGGAAAAACGGAAGAAGAACGAAAAAAATATTTTAAAGAAAGAAGTCAAAAAATAGATTATTATAATCCAGTAAGACTTCAAAAAATAAAAGATAACACAGATTGGGAATCGTGGTATGAATCTATTAAAAATAGAAAAACAGATTACGCTAAATCTCATGAAAAATTAAAAAAACCTATTTTGGTTATTGATATTAACACCGATAAAATATTACATGAATTCAAATCTTTAAAAGACGCTTCTGAAAAAACTGGAATAAAATCTGAAACCATAAGAAAAAGAATTCAGTATAATAGAATAATAGATGGATGCAAATGGACACATAAAAATGAAATAAAATGAAACAATATCTCGAACTATTAGATAAAATTTTAACAGAGGGTGTAGAGAAGGAATCAGGAAGACCCAACATGCCGAATACAATAGGTATTTCAAACGCAACTATACGAATGGATCTTGGCGAGGGATTTCCGTTATTAACAACAAAAAAGATGTTTTTGAAAGGAATAATTCATGAACTCCTTTGGTTCTTAAGAGGAGATACAAATATAAAATATTTAGTTGATAACGGTGTTAATATTTGGTCATCCGATGCGTATCGCTGGTATTTGAAAAAATATGAAGAATTTATTAATTTAGAATCAAGATTTCAAGAAGAACTGCCTCATAGATTTGAAACTCAGGAAGAATTTATAGATGCTATTAAAAAAGGAAGAGATTATAGATTAATTTCTAAAGTAATAGGAAACTATCATTTAGGAGATCTAGGTAAAGTTTATGGATACCAATGGAGGAAAGTTATTGGAGAAAAAACTGATGATGAATTATACGAAGATTATCTAAAAAGTGTAAAAATTGAAGATATTTCATGAATATATATAACAAAGAGGTAATACCATTATGGTTATATACAAGACAACGAATTTAGTTAATAATAAAATTTATATCGGAAAAGATAAAAAGAATAATCCTAAATATTTAGGAAGTGGAATATTATTAAACAACTCTATTAAAAAGTATGGACGGGAGAATTTTAAAAAAGAGATAATACAAGAATGTTTTTCTTTAGACGAATTAAACGAATCAGAAACGTTTTGGATTCTAAAACTAGAATCATATAAAAGAGAAATTGGATATAATATCGCGTTAGGAGGAGAGGGTGGAGATACAATGAGTAATAACCCTAATAAAAATGAAATATTTAAAAAACATTCTCAAAAAATGAAAAATTGGCATGATTTGAATATTCATCCAATGAAAGGAAAAACCCACTCATTAGAAACAAAACAAAAGTTACATGAAACTTCTTCGGGAGAAAATAATGGAATGTTTAATAAACATCACACAGAAGAAACAAAAGAAATATTAAGAATTAAACACTCGGGAAAACATTTATCAGAAGAAACAAAACAAAAAATAAGTGAATCAAATACAGGAAAAGAAGGACCGTGGAAAGGAAAGAAAAATGAAAAACATTCAGAATGGATGAAAAAGAATAATCCGTTTAAAGGAAAAACCCATACAAATGAAACAAAAGAAAAAATAGGTTTTAAAAATAGTAAACCAAAAACTGAAGAGCATAAGAGAAAAATATCAGAATCATTAAAGGGAAATATTCCCGGAAATATAGTTAAAGTTGAAATTGAAGGAATAATTTACGAAAGTTTATCTGAAGCGTCAGAAAAATTAGATTTAAATTATTCAACATTAAGAAATAGAATAAAATCAAAAAGTAAGAAATTTGTAAATTACAAAATATTATGAACAATATTCATCCATCTGGTAGACCATATACAAAAGAAGAATTTTTAAAACAACTAAAGATTGATAAAGAATTCAATGAAAAATATGGAAATAGAAAAATTGACCAAATTAGTAAAATTATTGATGGTCTTAAAAATAATCCGTATAGTAGGTATCATATTTTAGATGCGTGGGAACCCGAAGATTTTAAAGATATGGCGCTTCCACCTTGTCATTTATTGTATCAATTTATTGTGAGACCGTTAAATGAAGGTGAGAGAATTGGTTTACTTTTCAAAAAAGTAGGAGATGTTAAAAACTATCCAGAGTTTGTTGGAAAACGTTTGATTGATTTCTGCAACAAGCAAGATATTCCTAAGTTTTATCTTGATCTAAATATGTATCAAAGGTCGGTTGACACATTTCTTGGGTGCCCGTTCAATATCGCCTCTATGTCAATACTTTTAATGATAATGGCAAAAGTATCTAACATGATACCTGGAGTTGCAAACTGGATAGGAGGAGATACTCACTTATATGTTGATCATATTGATCAAGTTAAAGAACAATTATTAAGAGAACCCCGTCCTCTTCCACATCTTGAGATATTAAAAGACATTAAAACACTTGAAGATATTGAAAATTTAACTATTGATGATTTTCATTTATCCGGATATGGGAATCCACATCCAGCGATAAAGGCCGAATTATTCACAGGAATTAAAAAATAAAGTTATGGAAGACAATTATGAAGGAAGCATATCGATGGGATTGGGTGGAGATCAATATGATGATGCTTCTAATTGGGGTAAAAAAGAAAAAAGAGAAAAAGAAATATGTCTTATCTGCAAAAAAGAAACACATGTTTATAAAGATACTGACATAGAAATGCGCGATTATTATATCGAGGGAGTTGGCCAATTATGTCAAGATTGTTATTTTGATCTTTACGAAAAACGAAAACGAGATCATTAAAGTGGGATATATAAATAAAAAATGTTCGAACGAATTTGGAATACTCTAAAACAATTTTTTTCTAAACCAGAAGTATCTGAGTTTATAACACAACATTTATTTTATCTCTTTTTAATAGGACTAGCAGTTGTTTTAGTTTTGATTGTTTTAGTTTTGATAAAGACAAATAAAGAAATAAAGGAAATGAATAAAAACGAAAGAAAAAGAGGAAAATCATTATTAAAATTTTTAAGTAATAAGAAGAATAAAACATATTAATTTATGGGAAAAATAAAAAAATTGGCGCTAACTATTAATGCCTTTGATGCATCAGAACTTCTTGAAATGTTAATTTCAGAGATAAGAGATCAAGTTGATTTTGTAATGGCAATTTATCAGCAGAGATCGTATTGGAATAACCCAATGGATCCTGTTGATATGGAAGAGCTTCAACGTCTTCATAAGATTGGATTGATTGATGAGTTGTATGAATTTAAGCCAGATTTTACAAAATACGCTCGTGTTCAAGAAACTGATAAAAGAAATATGGGAATACAGATGATGAGAGAAAGAGGATTTTCTCACATTCTCAATATTGATGCAGATGAGCTTTATGACAAAGATATGTTTGCTGCCGCTAAAAAGGAAATTAACGAAAAGGGCTGGCCAATTACTTATTGGAGTTATGTAAATTACTATCGCGATTTTGAACATTACCTCGTATATCCCTTTAGACCGTTCGTTAATGGAATTCATTCAACCTATTTTACATATACCTTCAACGGACCAGCTCCGGGACCCACAGATCCAACGAGAAGAATCTTTAACCCTATGAATATAGGTACATACCTCTTCCCTGACGAAGTGATCAGGATGGCACACGGTGCCTGGATAAGAAAAAATATTCGAAAGAAACTTGAGAACTGGAGTGCTAAAGATCACTTCAATACTCCGCTAATCGATAAAGCTGTTTCTCAATATGAAAATTGGAAAGAAGGAGATAACGCGATTATGTTATTCAACGTTCCTGATAATAACGTATATGTTAGAAAATTAGAAACTCGAATACATAAATTTGAAGTTCCGTGGTTAAAACAAAAGGAGGCATAAGCCTCCTTTTTCTTTTATAAAATGATCAATTTCCCAGACACTATTGTTTTTCGTTTATTTGTTACTTGAACGATATACATTCCTGGCGTTAATTTTGCTCTTTTTGTATACACAATCGCTTCATTTCGTGTATGATCTTCAATCCAATTTACTAACCAACAATTCATTTTTTGTGTATGACGAAGTTTTCCTACAAGATCATATATGTAAAGTCGTGTTGAATCAAAATTATGAACGGTTACTTCAACTCTAAATTCAGTTGCTCCAGATGGTACAGGATTCGGATATATTTTTAGACCATATTCCGGAATTTCTGATTTAGTTTTAAAACTTTTTTCATCTCCATACGCAACTCCGACTGAATTTTCTGCATAAGCCTTTGCGAAATACTGAGTATTTGGAGTAAGACCAGAAATGGAACTGGTAAAAGTTCCAGTTCCATCTCCATCAACAGTTTTATTGTTATCGATGGTTGGGTCTGGGTTTGTGTCCCAGACCATTCCTCGAGCAATAACATTATCATATCCATCAAAAGTTACAGTACCTCCAGAAACTGCAGAATTTTTAGTAACATTAGTTATTGATGCAGTTATAACTACAGGTAATTCTAAGTGTTTAAGAGTAGTGAAAATAACTTGTTCACCATAAGAAGTGCCAACACTGTTTGTTGCAAATGCTCTAACGTAATAAGTAGTATTAGGTGATAAGCTTGTAAGATTACTTATAAATGTGCCTGTTCCATTTCCACTAAATACAATGTTATCATCTATCGTAGGATCACCTGATGTATTCCAGCATATTCCTCTTGCGTTGACAGTTGTATTTCCATCGAAAGTTACATCACCTCCTCCAACTGCGGTTGTTTCAGTTATATCTGAAATAGCACCGGTTGTTACAATAGGTACGAATAATTCTTTAAGAGTTGTAAATGATACTTCTTCTCCATAAGAAGTCCCAACAGCGTTGGTAGCGTAAGCTTTAACATAATACGTTGTATTAGGTGTTAAGCTGGTTAGATTACTTGTGAATTCACCACTACCCGCTCCTTCATCTGTGTGTGAATTAGCGATAGTAGGGTTAGGAGATGTGTTCCAACATACTCCTTTAGCAGTGATAGGAGATCCACCGTCTCCGACGATAATTCCTCCTGTGGTTGCTGAGTTTTTAGTTACTTCAGTCATAGGTTTCGTATTTATATTTGGTTTTGTTACAGTATAATCAGATTCAAATGGGCCTAAATCAGGAGCAATTCCTTTATAAGGCAGGCCAACATCGATTCCAGTTTCAATTAAATCAGAACCCTGCGCCAATTTCAAGAAGTTAAGATTTGGTAAGCTTCCATTAGCTTGACGAGGTCCATCCATTCCAGCAGGATTTATGCTTATAAAATCTGCATCAGATACAGAATACGCAGGATTGGGTGTATTATTGTAATTAAATGTATTGTGATCAACAGTTGAAATAGCTGTAAAGTATGCAGCTCCTTTAGCATTTCGATATGATATATTGTTACGAGCAATCATATGAATTGTAGAATTGTTATTCATTAAGAATCCATGATTACCGTTTCCAAATGCTGAGCAGTTATAGAAATGCATAACACATAATGCGGCATTTTGATCAAATCCATTCATTCTATTATTGAATGCGATACAATTCGTCATTGTACGTTTGTGTTCAGTTTCGAATCCAGTCCAAGGATCAGCAACTAAAGGGCCCATTTTGAATCCATTACCATCTCCTCCTTCTGTAATTCCATCTTCACGATAACCGTTGTTGAAAGCCCAACAATCTTCGAATATAAGCATTCCGGAATTATACCAACCATCAAATCCGTCATCGCTATTGTTCCACATACGACATCCGCGAATTGTGTTTACTGAACTTGGATCAGCAACTCTAATAGTTAATCCATCAGATCCACCGTAAGGAACATTAGTTGTAATTGCAGTAATTGGATCGTAGTTATGATGAAAATCAGAATTAAGAACCAAGTTTCTTGTTGAAATACCTCCAATTGAGAATCCAAAGCCATTGTGGTGTACATCTATTTGTTCAAAAATACAATCATTTGAACTGTAAGCTGTTATGCCATTATACCATTCAGTCGGAGTTACTTGCTCATAATAACAAATTTCCATAGGTCCTTTCATATGAACAAAATTAGAACGAACATAGACTCCTCTGGTAGCAGTAAATGATGATGAAGGACGAATGATTACTTTTTCACCTTGATATGCATAAAGTTTAAGCATATTTCCGGCAGTTCCCAGTTTTACAGTAAGATTTTGAGTCTCATTATAGTAATAAGTTCCTCCTCTCATATAAATTATTTCGCCTGGTTTCATGTAGCTCCAAGCTTTGTTAATTGTAAACCAAGGGTGATCTATTGTTCCATCTCCAGTTTCATCACTTCCATTGGCAGCAATAAAATAAGGACTAACAGGAATTATGTTATAATCGGATTCATACGCTCCTAAATCAGGAGCAGTTCCTTTATAAGGAAGACCTACATTAACACCCTTATTGATTAAATCAGAACCTTGAGCAAGTTTTAAGTAATTAAGATTTGGTAAACTTCCATCTGATTGTCTTGGACCATCAACTCCTGTAGGAATTATGTTTACAAAATCAGCATCTGTAACAGTTACAGGTAAATCCCATGAGTTATGATCTACATTTGTTTTATCACTTATACTTACCTGAGTTACATTATTTTTATATGCGATGTTATTTTTTATGAAAAATTTCGTGGTTGGTACAAGAGTAAAATTAAATCCTCCAGCCCAAGTATCAAGATTTTTATAACCATTCTCAATCGCTGTGTTATTGTAAAGTTCAGCATTACATTGAATTCCGTTATCCAAGAATCCCCATTTTTTGTTTTGGAATGAAATGTTGTTGTACAATTTTCTTTTAACAATTGTTGGAACTATTGCATCAGTTTTTCCAAGTTTAAATCCACTTCCATCACCAGCTTTTTCCCAAGTATCAGGAATAAATCCATTCCAGAATGCCCAGCAGTTTTCAATAACAATTGTTCCTTCTTCGGCCCATCCATCGATACCGTCATCAGTATTATACCAGAAACGGCATCCTATAACATAATTTATTGCATTTGGATTAGTTCCGTCAATACCCATACCATCTGCATTTCCATACGCTCCTGCTGAAGTTGTATAAGGATCTGAGTTATGGTGAAAATCACTATTTATAACGTAGCATTGATTGCTATTTGTTAACTGAAATCCAGCACCATTATGATGAATATCAAGTAATTCAAATGTACAATAATTACATCCATAAGCTCTAAATGGTTCATGCATATCTGGAGAATTTACTACTTGAGTAACTCCAGAAACATCTAATCCTTTTACATCAGCATAATTAGCAGTAAAATAAATTATAGCATGTGGCCATCCTGGATAAGTATATGGATCTCCTCTTGTTATTATGGGGCGTTCTCCATTATAAGCCAGTAATTTAATTCTGGCTGATGAAGTACCATTTTTACCTGTTAATCTTTGCTGTTCATGATAATTGTAAGTCCCACCTCGCATGTAAACAATCTCTCCAGCTTTAACATATTGCCAAGCTTTATTAAGAGTAAACCAAGGTTTAGTTATTGTTCCATCTCCTGTTGCGTCGTTTCCATTTGGAGCTACAAAATAAGGACTAACAGGAACTACAGGAGTTGCTGCATAAATTCGTGCCCCAACTTGCCAAGTTCCATTTTGAACTGTCGTTGCAGGCATAGAACCTACTGTCCATACAGCAGTAGTTGATAAACCTGTATTAAATTCAGTTCCTAAGTCTGTACCATAATCTAAACGAGCGGTTGGAACAAAATTAACAAAATCAATAAAATTTGGGTTCATTACAACTGAATGAGCGTCATATCCCATAGCTCTCCATTGATCCCATGTTTTTGTTGTACCGCCTGCGTTAAACACAGGTTTATGATCTCCTTCTTCAACCCAGTATACGTTATAATCACATTCAAAGTCGGTTAAACTTGCCGCGTCCATTACATTTATAGCTAGTGTTTTGTATTTTGAATAAAAGATATTATTTTTGATTTTCGTTGCATGAGCAACAGAATTAGGTGTAACATCAGTATTTGTATATACATCTATTGCGCCTCTCCAAGTTCCTGCAGTAGGATCTGAACTGCTATATGTTGGTCTATCTTGATAAAATGTATTATTGTACCATTTTACTCCGCTCATTCCTTTTACAACTCCTCCAACATTAAATGTCTTAAGAATATTATAAGACACTCCGCCAGAAGTATTAACCATATTACTAGCGGATTTTCGTATAATTCCCATAGGAACTCTACTAAGATAGTTGTGTTTTATATTTACGTTGATATTACATCCTGTAAACACGCCATGAGTGATTGTCATTGAGGTTCCTAATCCTCCGAAATCACCATTCCAATTAAACCTATTTCCTTGAAGAAGTTCGCCATTAAGATTGCCATTAGTAGAAGTTATTCCTTCATCTCCAGCTTGAAGCATATATCCTTGCGTATTTACTGAAGTAACAGAGTTATAAAGGAATTTAAAATTAGTAGGAGAACTTCGTGGAACATTAACACCATACCATACGCCTGTTTGAGTGTCGGTATATGTTTGTCCCTGATATGTTAAATCTGCCATTTGAGAAAAACTATTTAATGTTATAAACAAAAATAAAAATAAAAAAATCTTGGATTTCTGTTTAGAAAACCAATTAAGAACGTACATCATTACTACGAAGTAATTTGTGTTATGTACTAAATGTACTTATTTTAAATCAAGATCTTATTTTTGTGCAATGTCGTAGTGCAAAATCTCCTAAATTTTTCATAGAAGAAATCGTTTTTATGTTAATTTAAAAAAGAGGTAGTTAGAAAAATTAAATTATGTAAATAAAGGCTTCTTAGAAGATAGATTCTCGCACTAATTTGTGCTCCTTTAAGTGTGCTTTAATTTTTTGTTTTCGTCTACTAGTGAGAGAGTCAGTAGCATCATAATAGTAACGAACTGGCTCATAAATAATTAAGTTTGCAGTTAATGGATCGATTTTGACGTGAGTCTGTGTAGTTTCATCTTGAATAAGATAATACTTTACAGCGCCATCATCGGTAGTAACAATATTATGCACAATACCCGTGATTTTCTTTTTATCATCAGGAATAGCATTAGAGCGAACCGGATATCCAGAAATTTTTGAACCCACTTTGATTTCGTCGATATAATCTAATTTTTCAGTATGTGGTTGTTCAAGAGAATGATTCAATGGTTTTATTTCATAGGTGTACATCATGTTTTGGCCTCCGTAGTTAAATGCACCACCAAAGCCTCCACGAGTTGTACCGCCTAATCCACCACGAAATCCGCCTCCACTTCCTGTAAACGAATATCCAGCACCGTAGCCTTCAATTAAACTTTCTCTTACGAGTTTTATCACTTTTTTATTTTATTTTTGAAATTGCTTAATATCAATTTTTAATAATTTGCAATAATACTTAAATCTGCCATCTACTGCATGAATAGTTTTTCCCGATCCTTGCATATAGCTTGGTGCTTGCCAAGAATAACTTGTTCCAGGACTTCTAGTACGCATTCCTGTTTGAACAGGTCTATCACCGCTCTTAGTATAAATTGCAACTCCAACCATATTACCCGGGCCTGAAGTAGAAAAAACAACTTTATATTTTGTTCCTGGCAAATCAGCTGAAGCAAAATTTCCACCCATTATATTTTTGGGATCAATTTTAACGTAAAAATTGTAATGTCGATTAAAATACATTGCAACATTATAGGCACTTATTCTTCGAAGATAATTTAATGTTTTTATTACATCAGCAAAAACAAAATCTTCTACATCAAAATTCATATAATCATCTAGTCTTTTATATGCTTTAACTAGATTATCATACTCAGGCTCTCCGATGCCCATATCATGTATAGCATCGGAGTCCTGTATGAATTTTTCGTTTATAAGTTTTGCTCTCATATTATACTGCGCCCATAACTTCTTCTCTTGAACCGAACTTAATACTTCCGTATTCTTTTCTAAACATGTCCATAGCTTTCTTGTATTTGTCATGTTTACCGTCCTTAATATCTCCGGTTTGTTGGTGAATGTCAGGATGTGTTTCAACTATTAACCACAATGCTTGTGCTGATAGTGAAGCATTTCCAAGATCGATAAAGTATTGAATGTAATTTTCAAGTTCTTTAGCTTCAAGAGTTCTATCTTTAGTTTGTGAACAAGCTGCGCCAATAAGTGCTCTAGCCTGTACCATATCGTATCCAGTTCCTTTTTTCTTTGGTTTAGGAGCTTTTGCAGGATCTTTAAAGATCATCATAATTTCTTTTGGTTTGAATGATTCCAAAAGAACTAAGAATGCAACGAATCTTTCAACTGTTTTGTTATGAACAACACCACCGATGATATTTTCAAGATCTGCTCTTGAGAATACGATATCACCATAAGCTTGGCATTCATTTAACATTTTTGAAAGAGCTTCCCATGTACGAGGAGTTGTATTAACTTTTACTTGATTATCAAAAAGATAAAAATGGTCACGGTTAAAATCTACGAATGTAGTAATTCTATCATCAACTTTAGCGCCTTTTGCCCAACTGATCCATTCATCAACTGTAGGAACAAAATTCCAGTGTTGAAAACGGTTTGCAAGTGCAGAACCAATTTCTGTTTGACCACCTTCTGGGTCATCAAGTTGTCTGTTAGAAGCTGCAACGATTGCCCATTTGCTTCCTAACTTTCTATCACCAATAATTCTTTCGTCAACAAGTTTTAAACAAGTGTTCTGAACTTCTGCAGATGCTCTTGAAAGCTCATCCAAGAAAATGATTCCACCTTCACCATCATTTGCCATATTGTTTCTTCTTGAATTTTCTTCTTCATCATCAGTAGGTTCATATGTAGGTAACCAGTTTTTTGGAATATCTTTTGCTTCAACTACTTCACCACCTTCAGTTTTGTAAACTCTAATTGATGGAAGTGACCAGTCATCAGGAGCCATTTTTGAAGTTTGAACGTCGATAAGTCTGTGTCCAGGACCTAATGTTTTAATAACAGCTTTTGTGATAGCGGTTTTTCCGATACCAGGAGCACCCCAAATAAGTGGAGGCATAAGATTAGGATTTTTAACCTGTAACAATAATCTCTTTACAAGAAAATCAGAGTTTACGTTTCTAATTTTATCTTCACCGGAATATGGAAGTTTCACTTCATCTTCGTTAAGTCTATCACCAATTATAGGTTTGTATTCATAACTTTCATACATTGCTAATTTATGATTGGCTTTATTCTTTTGAGCCTGAGTAGCATATTCTTGTCTAAGTCTATTAACGATATGATCTCCAGATTTCATTGAAGATAAGCCCGGTTCGAGCGATATATCGCTATCGCTTGGAATGTAATCAACAAATTTAAGATCACCGTCTTTAGCCATAATACCAGTATTCACCGGAGGCATTGCCGGAACAACCTTTCCGTTGAATAATCCCATAAAGAATTTTCCAACTTTTTTGAACATTCCCTTGATAAGACCTTTAGCTTTTCCGACCATTTCCTTAAATTTGCCTTCATTTATAGGATCTTTATCGTTGCCAACAAGATATTCATTCAAAGATTCGTAAACTAATTTTTTCATAGTATAGTGTTTTTATTTTATTTTATATATTTTATTAAACCATGTCTTGCATGTCAACTTGTATTGATCTTCCAAAAGGTTTTTTCCAACCTGGGTTGTCATAAACAAGCCAAATGAACTTATTTACATATTTTGGTCTTTTTGGATGATCTGCATATCCATCAGTTAAAAATATAACAAGGTTAACTGCATCATGATATTTGTCATGAATATAATTTAATGGAGCTTGGAAATTTGTTCCTCCACCAAGACTTGCTCTACTAAGATCTGGCTTAAATACTTTTTGTCCCTTTTTAATAATTTGAGTAGCATTTGGATCTACAGCACCATCAAAGAACAATACGTAAATTTCTTTTATCTTTTTAGCTTGAATAATATGTGTGATTTCGGAGATAACTCTATCAAATATTGTTGAATTTCCACTTTTTGAGAACATAGAACCTGATGCATCTACAATTAAGAAAGCTTTCTTAATAGCATCTTTTTTAGTTCTAAGACCCCTCTTAAGATATTCATCACTTTTGTATAAGTGTTTTTTGGCACCTACTCTCCATTCTTTTTCTGGAGATAGTGCTGAACCAACATATGCTCTAAGTAATGATTTCCACTGAACAACCGGTTTAAGAAGTTTTCCTAAGATTTTAACTAATGAATCACCTCTTCCCTGACCAGCTTCTTTGATCTTTTCATATGTTCTAACCATTTCTTTTGCTGCTGCTTGCCATTGTGCTTTTGCATCGTCTCCTGATCTTGCTTCTTCATCACTGTAGCCTTCAGCTTTTGCGATTTGTTCACCAGTCTTTTTATCAATTATTTGACCGCATCTTCCACCATCTCCTTTTTCAAGACGTTTTTGAAGTTGTTTCTTTTGACCAGCACTTGGGTCGCCTTCTCCTTCACCTTCACCCGGTTTTTTCTTTCCTTGTTGAGGTTGTTGACCACCACCGCCTCCGCCTTGTCCCGGCTTCTGTTGTCCCGGTTGTCCTTGACCTTGTCCTTGGCCTGGTTGACCTTGTTGTGGTTGTCCTTGACCCGGTTGAGGCTGTCCTCCAAATTGAGGATTTCCTTTACCCACATTGGGTGGTGGGGGTGGTAATTTAGGTGGGTTCTTTAAAAGATCCTGATAAATTTCTTCTACAGGAACATTTAAGTATTTTTTCTCGTATAACCCATGTAATTCATCTGTAACAAATTTGGGCTCAAAATCATCGGTTGTATCACAAATAATTGCGTTGATTTCATAATCTGCTGCTTGATTGAATAAATCATGATCAAATCCTTGACCCCTTGTATCATGCATCATAATACAGTGCATAATTTCATGTATTAAAACGAATATTTTCCCTAACCATGAAAGGTTAGCTGCAAATTCAGGATTAACAAATAATCTAACACCGTCAGTAGCCATTGTATCAATAACCCATGTATAAATCGTAGGGGTCATATCATTTACGTAAGGACGATATAACTGAGATTGTGTAGTTATTTTATATTTTGCTTTTTCAATTTCTTCAGCAACTTTTTTAACATTAATAGTTTGTCCCGTATAAGGAGATATAGCTGCTTCTTGTTCTTCGAGTTTAGGAGAAATTCGTTTCAATTGCTCTATTTCTTCAGCAGAAGCTGCTTCACTAAGAGTTCCCGATCTTAATTTATGAATAAATTCTTCTAATAATGGGTAATAATTTTCTGCCATATCGATAGTGTTATATTTATTGTTTATTTATTATGTTTCCGCTAACCTTACATCTTCCTCGTATTGATTCTTCGTATACTACTTTTGAGGGTGTGTAATAAACATCACCATCTACCTCATCAGGAAAATATTTTAGTGTTTCAATAGGATTTTTATGTATATAAAGATTTCCACCTAATACTCTTGGAATTCCTTTTAAATCTTTTAACTTATTATTGCTTATACTTAAAAATCCATGTATCACTGATGCTAAACCATCTAATGATGTTAATTCATTATGTGATACAATATAATCTCCTTTAACTTCTTTGGGTCCATCTATTAAGTTTGGTAATTTGTTCCAACTTGCTAAAAATGAGCCTGAAACTATATTCGGAGTTCCTTTTAAAGATTTTAATTCATTATGATCACAGTGGAATCCTCCCATAACATATCCAAATTTTATAAAATCAGGAAATTCCTTTAATCCTAACTTTGCAAGATTTACTGTGTTATATGTGTTTATCTTAAAATTAGGCGGAATAATAACAAAATCATCCTTATTCACTGCGTTATTTTCAAGAAGCCAAATCGTTATTTCTTTTTCTATTCCTATTCCCATATCTTTTACAGGATCAGTTTCTTCTTTGAAACTTAAATACTCAAATAACGATTCAGATAGAATTTTCATATTAAATTATAGTCATATATGCTATTTGAACTGGAAAATCATGAGGATTGTAAACATAAAATCCTGTAATCAAATTCTCAATAGGAGAATTAACTGGATCTGGAGCGCTTAACCATATTCTTATAGGACCTACTTTTTCCCATTTATTATGTGTTTCAACATAGTGAAGATAATCAGCACCGCTCATAGTATCAAACTCACATGTTTTACTAATACCTACATCAACTGCATCGTAATGTCTCATATAACATTCTCCGGTTGTTCCATCGGTAGGATCTGATACAAGCTCAAACCATTCTAAATAATCTGGCACATGATTTATTTCAACATACGCATCTGATTCTGCAACTGAACTTGGATAATTAACTTTTAATACATAACCTAACATTGCGCTATTTGGATATTTGAATGCAGGTATCGATACTGATGCATCTTCATATAAAGTTTCTCCCCATACTGAAGAATCAGGTTTCCAAAGACTTACATCAATATGTTCAACATCAAATAAATAACCCGGTGTTTGAGCTTCAAATGTTAATCCACTCGGTTCGTAAGTTACGTTTATTTTAATGCCGAGCTCATCAAATTTTATATTGAATGCATTTTCAATACTTATTTCATTGTCTGGGTCTGGATCAGCGGTAACAAAAATATTTGTGTCGTAATGTTTAAAACTTTTATAGTGATTAAGAGATATATCTGCACTCATATAAAAAGGCTGATTTATGCCCGGATCGGCGAAGGGTCCTGTAAA
>Ga0302237_1001654_pt1 | contig 15155 bp, 10 predicted proteins | sample AAG_UR_Ala_MG_FD_193530 | JGI IMG/M metagenome (GOLD analysis project Ga0302237, IMG submission 193530) | Enriched activated sludge microbial communities from anaerobic digester in WTTP, New Holstein, Wisconsin, United States - AAG_UR_Ala | ecosystem: Engineered > Bioreactor > Anaerobic >... | reverse complement strand
GTGTCGCCGCACCTGTGACCGGGGATGCCTGGGGGTTCAACGCCGGCCGCCAGGCCCCCTCGATGATCTGGAACAATGCCGGATCAGTCACCGATCCGCAGGCGCTGGGCAAGCTGGAGTTCTAGTGCATGAGGGGACGGCGAAGAAATGGACGCGATTGGACATCAGCCTTGACGGCGCGGAGTCATCGACTATGCTGAGCGGCACACTGGCGAGCACTGTCAGCCTAAAGAGTCCAAACAAGGAAACCAACCACGCAAGGAGTCGTCATGGCCGAAATCAACCAAAACACCAAACCAGAACCCTCAACAGGGGTCCGCACAGGGCATAGCCGCCGGGAGTTTATATCAAGCGCGGCGTTAGGAAGCATCGGGACATTAGCCGCAACAGACCTTTGTTCGGCATCGATGGGACCAGACGCCAACGCCGGTGAATTGACCAAGGGCAAAGGTCCCGGATGGGGTGTGTCCCTTAGGCCCCGCCAACTCCTTTGTGCGATCTGTTCAATCGGGGAAGGAGTCGTCGTCGAGGAGGATGGCAGGATCAAGGCAATCCGGGAAAATCCGGACATCCCTGTCACGTTAGTCTGTAACGCCGGGGATATTTTCACGTTTCAGGATCCTGGACCTGCCGATGACCTGTCGGGAGGCCCCGACTTCAACAGAAAACTCGACCTGGAAATACTTCAGCGGCTTGACCTGAGCCCAGGAATAACTCTTACAGCACGAATACTCCTGCACCGTATGTGGGACAGGATCGAAAGCTTATCCGGCATATGTGACCTTGGTGAGGAAACTTCAAGTACATGGAAGAGTTGTCCCAAGTCCAGGTCGGGTTTCTACGAGAAAGGACGCGAGATAAGCCTGATGTATGCCGTTCCCGGCCCTGCCAGCAGCAAGTTCTGCGAAGCCGACCTGCCTAAAGCCAAGGCCAGCAGGGCGCTGATCATTCCACGAACCCGGGAAGAGAGACTGGGAGAAAAGCGCAAGTCTCTTGCGGCGATGACTCGCGCCGAAGCCATACCTGTGCGCCCTCATATCCTTTTGTGTGCCGTATGTCAGTATGGCAGCGGCGCAAGACCACCCTATGAAGAAGACAATCTCCCCGAGATGATTCAATTCATCCTGAACAACCCGAATGCCAAAATAAGAATGGCAGATGGTGCTGACTGGATGATGTGCGCTCCCTGTCCCTACAGGAACGGAGCCAATGGATGTGTCACCGTGAAAGGCGCTGACGGCTTGCCGAACCAGCTGAACGACATCAGGGTGCTTCAGAAGTTGGGAATGTCTCACGGGGACGTCATCAACGCCCGGGAGTTGTACCACAAAATATTCAAGAACATACCAGACTCGAATCTCACCTGCGGCACTATTTCAAAGGGTGTGAGCAAAGGCTCGGTATGGGATGAAGGATGCGGGCATCACTCTGAAAAGAATGAACCACATCAACCGTATGTGAAAGGCAGAGAGCTGCTTATCAAGGAATTTGGATTCAAGATGTGATTACACGGAGTTCCAGGGACATGAACCGGTATTGGCATATTGGGAATGAAGGAGGAGATGCGATGCGCATGAAAGGGACAATCCTGGCGATGCTCACCCTGTGGAGCGCTGCCGCGGCGATCGCCGCGCCCGCCGCCGAAGCCGAAACGGCGGCAAAGCATAACGTCGATAAGCCCGCCGCGGAGGCAGGCAAAAAAGTCCTTCAGGCCGGCGCTGCCACCAGCAACATCACGCCTTGGCTGGGCGAGGCAATCGTGGGCAACTGGAACACGCCGCCAGCCAAGCATGTCCACGACGAACTGCACGCCCGCTGCCTGGTGCTCGACGACGGCGCCGCGCGGATCGCCATCGTGCTCGTCGATAGCGTCGGCATCCCGCGCGAAGTCTTCGACGAGGCCAAGCGGCAGATCCACGAGCACACGGGCCTGCCGGCGGACTATGTTCTCACGGCCGCCACGCACACCCATTCGGCCACCAGTTTCGGGCGGCGCGCGCAGTCCGCGGACAAGAGTTTTAGCGACTACCAAAAGTTCGTGGCGCGGCGGGTTTCCGACGGTGTGCGTCGCGCGATCAACAACCTCGAACCGGCGCGCGTCGGCTGGGGCACCGCCGACGAACCCCGCCAGGTGACCAACCGCCGCCGGTTTGCGAAGCCCGGCATGTCGATGCCCAATCCCTTCGGCGGGCAGGACCAGGTGCATGGGTGCTCCGTCCAGCAAGACCTGGTCAAGCCGGCCGGGCCGGTTGATCCGCAGATCGTGTTTCTCTCGGTCCAAGCGGCCGACGGGCGGCCGATCGCCCTGCTGGCCAACTATTCGATGCACTACGTGGGCGAGGTTCCCTCGCAGGACATCTCCGCCGACTACTTCGGGGCGTTCGCGGATCGCATCCAGCAACTGCTGGGGGCCGACCGGCTCGATCCGCCGTTCGTGGGCATCCTCTCCAACGGCACCAGCGGCGACGTCGACAACACGTACAGCCAACCGCCCGGACGTCTTCCGCCGTATGCGCGACTGCGGCACGTGGCCGGCGACGTGGCCCAGGGTGTTTTCGCCCAGTGCCGGAACCTCCAGTACCACGATTGGGTGCCGTTGGGCATGGTCCAGCGCGAGTTGGAACTGGCCGTGCGCAAGCCCACGGCCGAACAATTGGCCCGTGCCAGGGAGTTGCTGGCTGATCCTCAGCGGCCCGACAAGTTGCCCCACGAGCGGGAGTACGCCCACCGGATCGTGAAGCAGCAGGAGGCCCCGGCGACGGTCCGGGTGATCGTCCAGGCCCTGCGGATCGGCGATTTGGGCATTGCCAGCAGCCCCTTCGAGACGTTCGCGGAGACTGGGCTGGAGATCAAGGCCAAAAGCCCGCTGAAGCCGACGTGTACGATCGAGCTGGCCAACGGATCCTACGGCTACCTGCCCACGCCCGAGCAGCACAAGCTTGGCGGCTACGAGACCTGGCTGGGCACGAACAAGGTCGAGATCGAGGCCTCGACCAAGCTGACCGCCGCGCTGTTGGACATGCTCGGGGAGTTGGAGCGGGCGAAGTGAATGGGCCGGCCCCCGAGGGATTCCAACCCCGAGCAGGCCGGGCAACTCGGAATCCCAGCCTGCATCCCTATGACGAACCTTGCACCAAGAACCACACCATGCCCGCCAACAAACGTGGGCATGTCGCCCGACCTGCTCGATCTTACTCTTTCGACGCTTCTGCGCGAATCTCGGCAAGCAATCGCAGCGCGGTCGTGACGAGCATCTCGCCCGTTCCTTCGGCAAATCGGCAACGGATGTCCTCGTAGACGCCTCCGGAATAGCTCGCGCGGTCGGGGATGTAGTGATACATGCCGTTGGCCAAGCTGATCACGCTCGTCTGCCGGAATGGCGAGGCGGCTTTGATGTTCAAGCCGAGTTCGACGAACACCTCGGCCGGTAACGTGACCCAGGCCACGTCCTTGCCCAGCGAAATCACCTGCACGTCAACCTCGACCGGCTTGTCCTTCCTGGAGGTGCGTCGTGAAAGAAGCAGGCGAGAGAGAAGGCGGCGAGAGAAGGCGGCGGCCACGGTCGCCAGCCTCCCCCCTCGCCGCCAGGCGGCTCTGCACGCCACGTTCGAGGCTCGGCAAGAGGAATTGCCATCCGTTCGGGGGGAAGCCCAGACGCATTTCGTCGTCGGCACGTATCGCCTACTGGACGACGCACTGGGAAGGTGCCTGAAATGCCAGAAACGTCCGCAGACTCTTCCGGAGGGCCACTAAGCTCGGAACTTCCCCGCGATCAGCTGCGTCTCTTGTACGACTCGCTGCACACGAACCGGCGCAGAAGCCCGGCTCTTCCGCAGAAGCCGGGCTTTTTTTGATTTGGCCCGCTTCCCGTCCCACTTGGTACCCAAGGGAGTCATGTCTGATGTCTGCCAGAAACGCTCGTCCCAGCACCCGCCGGAAACGGTCCGCCGCCGAGCGGCGCCGAACTCGAAGACGAACCAGCCGACGATGCCTGGGCGCCGAGCAGCTCGAGAGCCGGCTGCTCATGGCGGGGGCCGTACAGCCCGCTGCGGTTGTCCTGCCCGGCGACGCCGCAGGCCCAGCGACCGGGCAGACACCGGTCGCGGCCGTCGCCGCCCCTCAAGCGACGAGCGTTCTGGCTGCACCCGTGACCGCATCACTCCTGTCTGCCGGCGCAGTACGCGTGCCGGCCCTCTCGAACCAATTGGTGCCGTCCGACGCCGTGGACGGCAAGACGAGTATTTCGTATCTGAACGAGCCGTTTGCCAATTTCTCCCCAGGCACCAGCGGCGTGCGTTATGTCAAATGCCACATCCTCACAGCCGACCCCGGCACGGTGTATTTCCAGGATTCGGTCAAGCACCAATTCCATTATGACTTCGCCGCGGTTCGGCTGGCGCCATTCTTGAACATGACGCGGGAGCAATTCGACGCCGTCTCCCTGCGGATCAGCGGTCAGCAAGTGGTAATGGCCACGGTGTTGATGTCCCCCGACGGACGGGAAATGGCCGTGCAACTGGTTGGCCGCGAAGCCTACCCCAGGGCCGACGTCGCGGCCTGGATTCATACGATCGCGTCCGCCGTGCAGAGCGACACGGCGTTGAACGTGCTGTACATGCCAACCTATGAGCAAGCAACGGCGGCCGAAGCAGACCGCGGCTGGTTTGCCTCGCAGGGCATCACGGTGGCCGACTCGTCGCGATGGTTGCAGGGCAACATCACCTATTCGGAAGGCTGGGCCACGGGGCGTCTGGTGCTCGTTTCCGCCGCGCAGGTAACCGCCGCGTACGGCGATGGCCGCCTTCGCCCCACCGACATTCTCGTGCTGACCGACGGCGTGCCGGCCGAAGTGCCCTTTGTGCGGGGCATTCTCTCCTTGACTCCCGCCACGCCGAATTCACACGTGGCCATCCTGGCCCGCAACCAGGGAATTCCGTTCGCCTACGTGCAGGACGCTGAAGAACAACAGCGGATCTCCCAGTGGGATAGTCTGCCGGTCCTGCTGCGCACCAGGCTCGGGCGAGTGGATGTGTCGCGGCTGGACGATCCGCTGCAGCCCTCGTCGGTGGCCGACTGGCTGACCGCGCTGCAGACTCCGGGCCAGGCGCATCTAACGCCCCGGCAGCAATACGGCAAATGGCTGGAGGACGCGAGCAGGCTGACCCCTGACGACATCCGGTACTTCGGGGGCAAGGCCAGCAACTACGGTCTGCTGCGCCGGACGATCCCGGACAATTCGCAGCGGGCGATGGCGTTTTCCTTTGATCTCTGGGAGACGTTTCTCGGCAACCGCAACCCAGCCACCGGCTTGACGCTCCGCGAGGAAATCAGCGCCCGCCTGGGCAACTTCTCCTATGCGCCCGACATGACCCGGGTCCGCGCGAAACTGGCGGAGGTCGACAAGCTGATCCGCAAGACGGTGAAATGGACCGACGAGCAGGCGGCGCGGATCATTGCCGAGTTGCAGGCCGGCTTTCCCGATGTGCCGTACGACAAGATGCTGCGCTTCCGCAGTTCCAGCAACGCCGAGGACACGCAGGAGTTGACCGGCGCCGGCCTGTATGACAGCTACAGCGGCTGTATCGCCGATGACATCGACGGCGACACCACGGGGCCATCCCACGCCGACCCCAACGAACCTGAGGAACGGGGCGTGCTGCGGGCCATCAACAAAGTGTTCGCCAGCTTCTACAACGAAAACGCCTGGCTGGAACGGCTCCGGCACGGCGTGCGGGAACAAGACACGGGCATGGCCATCCTGGTGCACCGGAACTTCCCGGACCAGTACGAAATGGCCAACGGCGTGGTCACGTTCCACTACCTGCGAACCCAAGCCGACGATCAGCCGCAGGTGGATTACTCGGCCAGTATCGTGACTCAGTTGGGCGCGGTCAGCGTCACCAATCCCGAAGGCGGCGCGGTGGCCGAGGAGGTCGATGCCTTCTTCGCTCCCGGTCAGACCCCGTACCTCTACCTGAAGACGCCTTCGACGCTGGTGCCGATCGGCGGGACGGTGATGACGTGGGAAAGCGACTACGCGGAACTGATGCAGCTCATCGCCCGCGTGGCGGAAGGCTACGCCCAACAGTCTCCGAACAAGAGCGAATTCACGCTCGACCTGGAATTCAAACGCATGGATCCCGGCAAGCTGGTTGTCAAGCAGGTGCGGGAACTGCCCACGGTTCTCGCGGAGATGGTCAAGCCTCAAGTGCTGAACGAAGCCACGAACTGGCGGGTCCTGCAAAGCGAATTCACGGACGTCTGGGCCCACCATCGCCTCAAGAGCGAACTGTCCCTGAGCACCATTAACGGCAGCCTGGATACCACGAACACCCCGCTGACCCGCTTGAACCTGAAGCTACTCGACGGCACGGGGGCGGGGGCGGCGCCTGTCGAGGTGGGCGGCAGTCCCACGGCCTTGCCCGGCTACAAGTTCGCGTCGGGCACGGGCGAGTTCACCACCGGCTTTACCCTCGGCAGCGGCAGTTCGGCGCGATCCTTCCAACTCGTGACGTCGTATCCGAGCGAAGTCGACCGCAACCTGTCTCCGGTCATTACGTCGCGGGACTTCACGCAGGAACTCCAAGTCACCTATGCCAGCCCGGTGCCTTGGCTGGACGCCACCGGCCCGGCCACGCGTTTGACCGACCGGGTGATGCTCGTGCCGGCCAGCCAGCTCAAGGCGGATTGGCAAATCACGACCCGCAGCTTTACTTTCGGCAAAGTCCAGGTTACGACGCGTTTCAAGTTCTGGAAGCCCGAGGGAGTTATGATTGTCAAGACGCTGCCGGTCGCCGAGTGGGTGGACACGGTCATCACCGGCCTGACCAAGGCCCCGATCACGCTGAAAAGTTACTATTCCCAGACCTACGGCCCCGGACATCACAACTTCGTGGAGGAGTTCATCTTCGAACCCAGGCTCGATCCTTCGCTGACGGCGGCCCAGAAAGCCGAACTCGACGCGGCCAACATCCGCCTGATCCATATCTTCCACGATCAGGCCTATGCGGGAATGCCCGGCGCGCCGGCTGACACGCTCACGCTGGTGGGCAGGGACGGGGTCTTCCGGGTCGCGTCGCAGGTGACGCTGGCGGAGATCGATCTGATGCCCGGCAAGCAGAAGGTGCTCGCGGCAACGGGCATCGACCACAATGGGAAGAGCTTCACGTTTCCCAGTCCGGTCTGGCAGCTCAGCGGCGGCGGGACACTGGCGAACAAAGGCGCCCAGTGGACCTTGAACGCGAGGCAGCCCGGCAGATGGGAATTGACGTGCACGGATCCGCAGGCACCGGGAATCATCGGCAAAGCCACGCTCCTGGTCGCCGGCGTGACGTTGGATGACAATGGCACGCTGCAGATCATCGGCAGCGCCGGCGACGACGCGGTTTCGATCCGACAAGCCGATCCGAATTCGCTGCGCGTCACTGCCAGTTTTCTCCCTGCTGCCCGCCGAACCGTCCGGTTCGCCGCCGGCCAGGTATACCAAATCGAGGTCTACGGCGGGGCCGGGTGCGATACGCTCGATGCCAGGGGGATCAATGCAGCCGTGATGATCGACGGCGGCGAGGGAAATGACCTGATCTACGGCGGACGGGGTGATGATGTGCTCGTCGGAGGCCCAGGCAACGATTTGATCTGGGGCGGCGAGGGCGCCGACGTCCTGCTCGGCGGAGACGGGAACGACATGCTGTGGGGCGAAGGCGGCCGGAATCTCCTGATCGGCGGAGACGGCCGCGACCTGCTCATTGGCGGTCCGCTGGAGGACATCTTGCTCGGCGGCAGGACGATGTTCTCCGATCCGCGGCCCGGCGGCGCCGTCAACCGTCAGGCCCTGCGGGCGATCCTCGAGGAATGGCGATCCACCCGCACCGCTCCCGTCCGTCGGGCGAATCTCCGCGACGGGAGCGGAAGCCAGGAACGCTGGAACGACAACTACTTCCTGCAACTTGGCAGCACCGTCTTTGATGACGGCCAGCGGGATCTCCTCCTCAGCACGAACAACCGGCACTGGCAGGTGCTGAGCTGAGGGTCGAGATCATGCTGAAGTGCAACGCCGTGGACGAGAGCGACGGCCAGTTGGCGCTCCGGCCGGACGGCCGCCTCGCGATACACATCGGCCCCGGCACGCGTCACAGCCGCCGGGCCGGCGAAGGTTTCCGCGTGACGCCCGGCGGCAGCGAGGTGTTCCCCGGCTTCCGCTGGCGCACGCACCCGGAACTGGCCGTCACTTACTTCAACCTCAGCCATTACGTGGCCGAGGACTCCTACCGCGCCAACGAGGTTGCGAACCCACCGCCGGCCAATACGGTTTGGTTTGACGACCTGGTGCTCGCCAAGGAATACATCGGACCTGCTGTTCCGAACTGAAAATGACGTAGACTGCTTCTCAAACGATAGGGCACAAAGAAAGGACGAATGCATGTTGCGCAAGTTGATCGCTTCCCTGGCTGCCTCGCTTGCGGGTCTTGCTTGGTCGGCCGGTGCGCCGGCGGCGGACGCGGAGCTGCGGAACTGGACCGACTCGACAGGCCAGTACCATGTCCGTGCGGCGTTTATGGAACTTAAGGACGGGCGGGTGTGGTTGAAGAAGGCGGACGGCTCGACGGTCGGCGTGCCCCTCGACCGGCTCAGTGCACTGGATCAGCGATGGGTCGCGCGGCAGGCGGCGGCTCCGGCGCGGGACAAGGCTCCGGCGTCAGGCAGTGCCGCAGCGCCGGCGGAATGGCCGACCTTCCGCGGCGCCAATCGCGACGGCAAATCGCCCGACAAGGGGCTGTTGAAGGAATGGCCGGAGGGCGGTCCTAAGCTGCTGTGGAAAGTGACTGACATCGGCAAAGGCTGGTCGGGGGTGGCCGTGGCCGGCGGCACCGTGTACGTCACCGGGGATGTCGACGACAAACTGATGCTGTTCGCGTTCGATCTGGACGGCCGACTCAAGTGGAAAGTCGACAACGGCGGCAAGTGCGATCAAGGCGGGTATTCCGGCGCGCGGGCGACCCCGACGATCGACGGCCCCAGTCTGTACCTGCTGTCCGGGAACGGCCGCTTGGGCTGTTTCGACGCCCGGACCGGCGAGCCCCGCTGGAACAAGGAGGCGCAGGAGTTTGGCGGCAGTTGCGGCAGCTGGGGCTACGCCGAATCGGTGTTGATTTCCGGTGATTGGGCCATTTTCAAGCCGGGCGGTGAGAAGTGCATCGTGGCCCTGAACAAGCGGACCGGGGAACCGGTCTGGACCAGCCGCGATTTCTCGGCGGGTCCCGAGTACAGCTCGTGCCTGGCGGTGACTCACCGCGGAACCTCGCAGATCATCACCGGCACGAACCAGGGTCTGGTGGCGGTGCGGGCCGGCAGCGGTGAAGTCCTCTGGAAGAACGACTTCGCGGCCGGCAATACGGCCAACTGCCCCACGCCGGTCTACAGCGACGGCTACGTGTTCTGGGCGAACGGCTACGGCAAAGGCGGCATCTGCATGAAGCTGGACAACAGCGGCAGGGCCAGCGAAGCCTACACCACGCGCGACATGGATTGCCATCACGGCGGATACATCATTCACGATGGTTACATCTACGGCAACGATGGCAGCGTGTGGAAGTGCTTGGACCTGAAGACGGGCGAAAAGAAGTGGTCCGAGCGAGCTGTCGGCAAGGGCTCGGTGTGTTGGGCCGACGGGATGCTGTATCTGTTCGGCGAAGGGCACGGCGAAGCGGCCCTGGCCACTTGTTCGCCCGAGGGCCTGGAGATCAAGGGCAAAGTGAAAGTGGACGGCGAGGGGCCGAGTTGGGCGCATCCGGTGGTCATCGGCGGCCGGCTGTACCTCCGTTACGACAAGAACCTATACTGTTTCGACGTCAAGGCGTCGTAGCCGCCAATCCCAAGAGGAGAGAGGAGATCCAGATGTTCAAAATCATCACGCTGTGCGCTTGCCTCGCACTTGCCACCGTCTCCATTCCATCCCAAAGCCGGGCGGCCCAGGCGTTGCCGAAGGGCGTGCTTTTCAGTGAGAGCTTCGAGGACGCGGACTTCGCGCGCCGCGGCTGGTACGACGGCACGCAGTACCGGATCGTCGGCGGCGCTTTCGCTGGAAAAGGCTGCATCGAATACGAGTGGACCGACAGCCAATCGCCCGTGCGTGGTTCGTCCGGCATACGACATCTGTTTGAACCGACAGATGAAGTGGCGATCCGGTTCTACCTCAAGCTCTCCCCGGGCTGGGGCTGGAGCGGGCAGAACTACCACCCGCATCTGACGCACTTCATGACCACGGAGAACTCGAAGTGGCACGGCCCGGCGGCCAGCCACTTGACGCTGTACATCGAACCGGTGGGCGGCAAGCTGCAACTGGCGGCACAGGACATCCAGAACGCGGACAAGCCGCACGGTTTAACCCAGGGGCCGCTCCGCGGCGGCTACAACGGAAAGCTCTACGATAGCCAGGACGTCCTGTTCAAGGACGATCGCTGGCACTGCGTCGAAGCCTACTTCAAGCTCAATACACTGGACATGGCCGGCGACCGGCCGAACCGGGACGGGATCGTCCGCGGCTGGTTCGATGGGCGCTTGGTGATCGACCACACGGACGTGGTCCTCCGCTCGACCGATTTCCCGAACATGAAGTTCAACCACTTCCTGATGGCCCCGTACTTCGGCCCCGGCCTGTTGCCGCACGCGCAGAAGCTGTGGATCGACGAATTGGCTGTCGGCACCCAGCGTCTGGGACCGGTGACTGGCAGAAAGTAGTGCGCCCGAATGAAGAGAAAACCCGCAGCAGAGAACCACTGGTATGAAATCGTCGCGTAGTGTTAGTGCCGGACTGGTCCTGTTCATGGCGATTGTTGTCGGCGGATCGACAGCCGCGCAGAACCCTGCCGGCCGGTTTTTCTTCTACGACGCCGAGTCCCGTTCCGACGGCCAATGGGCCGCGCCGCCGCCGTTCTTCCCGCAGCCGTGGCAGGAGCCGGACACGCCGCATCCGCGGCGTGCCAAGATCGTCGCCGACGCGACGGCCCCACAAGGCACGCGTGTTCTACAGTGGGAAGTCACCCCGCAGGTGAACCACGATCTGTACACGGAGATCAAGTTCGATCAGACGCCGCCCGCCGAACCGCGGACCTACTACTTCGCCTTCTTCGCCAGGTTCGACCGGCGCGACGGCCGTGACATCTGGCATCACGGCCGCGACGCCGAGAGTTTCGACAAGGCCCTGGAAGTCGTCGGCGACGGGATCCGCTGGACCGTGAACTTCGGCGAGCGGAGCATGGGCAATCAGGAGCACCGCTTCTCGGTCTTCGTCACCAATCCGACCTATCACTTGAATCGCGATCTGGAGCGGGTCTCGGAGACCTACTATCAGAACCAGGGAATCTTTAGCCGCTCCCACTCACTCCAACTCGAGTACGAGAAATGGCATGCGATCGTCTTCGCGATGAAATGGGCCACCGACAAATCTGGTGCCGTGGCATTGTGGGCCAATGGCGAGAAAGTGCTGGAATACAAGGACATTCAGACAGTCAAGCCGCCCGGCACATTTGAACGTCTCCAGCTTTGGGGCACGATCGCCCAGCCGGCTTACGACGCGCCGCCGCACCAGCGGAAATTGGACGCGCTCCTGTTCACCGACGACTGGACACAGATCACGCGCGGCGGTTGCCTGCAAGTCCCGAGGCACCGAAAGCAAATGCCCGCGGGTTGAAGGGAATTGCAATCATGCGATCGTCATCCGCCTTGTTCTGCGTCGCCTGCTCATGTCTGGCCGGAGCCGCGCACTGCTACGGCGCTGAGTCGCCTGAGCGGCAGCCTGCGGCGGCGCAAGGCCGCCCCCTCGGCGCCGCCCCGTCCGTGGAGATTCCGGACAACGCGGTCGACGAGGACGGCGACGGGTGGCTGGGGACGTCGCGCGGATTCCGGGTGCGGGCGGCTCATCCGCGGGTACTGGTGACACCGGAACGTCTGCAAGCGGCGCTCAAGCGGATGGCCGGGCCCGCGGCCCGGCAACCGTACCAGGGCTGGTTCGAGAAACTCAAGGCGGCTGCGGACGCAGGTAAGGACGTCGACCTGACCAGCCTCGCCTTGCTGTACAAAGCCACGGGTGACCGAACATACCGCGACAAATTCACGGCCCGGATGCCGGCGACCGGGACGCCCCAGCGCGAGGAACTTTTCGGCATCGATCTGCTGTTCGACGAGCTTTCTGAGACGCAGAAGCTTGCCGTCATGAAACGTGTGGCGGACCAACGCGACTGCTGGTACTACAACTCGCTGGCCCAATCGCAGGCCGGGGAAGCCCAGTGGGGCTACCACAGCGCGGTGGGCGTGGCCAGCGCGTTGGCTTACGCCGGCGTCTTCGCCTACACCGAAATCGAACTCCGCAAAAACCCGGTCGTATACAAATTCAACGCGGCCAATTACCTCCGGCTCGTCCACCACGAGCTTTCCGACCAAGGGCATTTCCGGCGGATCGAAAACCGCATCGCCGGCGATCCGACGTACAACGATGCTCTGCCGGGCCAGCCGGGCGGCATGTACGACAACTTCGGCTACGACGCCTCCGAGGAATCGTACAGCATCAACGTGCTCGCCCAGTGGCTGTTCCTCACCGGCGAAGACCGCGTACGCGGCGCGCTGCACGACCAATACCGCGCCAGCTTCTGGCAGAACCTGAGCTGCCCGCACCTATTCGCGCGCTACGAGGCCGATCAATGGTGTCGCCGAGCCGGAACGGAATCGCACGTCCAGGCAAAGATCTGGAACACGCAGACCGATTGGATCAGCCAGCCCGGCGAAGACAAGGCTGCGCTCACGGCTTGGTTGTACCAGGACCGGCGCATGCAGTGGTACGTCGAGCAGGGCCTACAGCCGATCCTGTGCGGCGCGCCGTACCACGGGCTGTGCTGGTGGCTGCTGTTTCACGACGACCGCCTGCGGGCCGAGCCCCCCTCAACGAACCCGACGGCCGCGTATTTCAGCGGACCGGGGCTGGTCGCCATGCGTGAGAACTGGACCAACGACGCCGCGTTTGCCGTGTTCATCGCGGGCGAAGGGATCAGCCGCCGCTACGAAGACGCCAATTCATTCCTGCTGCACCGCAAGGTCGACGTGATGCCCCACGGCGGTGCCCGCATCCGCTTCCACCCGGACAACGACCGGCACCACTGGTACCACGTCCGCTCCATTTCGAAGAACACGCTGAAGGTGTTCGACCCTGACGAATGTCTGGACCTGGACGCTTCCAGCAACCGGGCCGCGTTGCACTCGGGGACCAAGCTGGTGGCCTCCGACAACTTCGGCGGCCAGATGTTTGAAACGCCGCTCGCCACCAAGGAAGACGAGTTCACGCTGGGAGGCTCCGGCCCGTACCGCAGCGACAACCCGAACCATCCGCTGGGGCTGTATGAATCGGCCAACATCATCAAGTTCGAGCACGTGCCGGACGAGTACACGTACGCCGTGGGCGACGGAGCGGCTTCCTACACCCGGAAGGTCGAATGCTTCGAGCGCGAGTTCGTCTACCTGCGTCCCGACGTGTTCGTGATCTTCGACCGAGTCCGCTCGCCGGACCCGCGCTTCCGCAAGGTGTGGGTGACGCACACGGTGGACCGGCCCGTGCCGCCCGGCACCGCTGCCGAGTCCGGTCAGGGCTGGCAGGTGTTCCCGAACGCGAGGTCCATCGTGATTGCGAATCCCGCCAACGTGACGTATCTCGACGCGCTGCTGCCCAAGGAGAACCGGGTCGTGGTGCGCGGCGGCGACACGGTGTTGGCCGGCGACTTGCCGCTGGCGCCGGACAAGCCGATCGGTCCGGGCGCTGTGCAGGAGGCGGAGATCCCGCGCTGGCTGGAGTTGTTCGCGGTGGGGGCCGACGTGCGAGGGTCGATCACGATCGAGGGCGACGCCCAGGAAGGGGACGAGATTTCCGAGACCGTGGCCTTCGATGGCGCGACCCAGCCGTACGTGACCGCGGCGCCCTCCGTGGCCGTGTCCGCCGACTCGCTGACGGACACGTCCCAAACTTGGCGTCCCAACCAGTGGAAGAACTACATGCTCCAGACCAAGGGCGCAGCGGAGGGACACTTCCTGATCACCGGCAATGACGCGCAGACCTTGTTCGGCCGCTTCAGCGCGGGCCAGGCCTGGCAATACGTGATCTACCGCCCCTTGGCCAACACCGCGAACCACTGGAAACGGATCCGCCGCATCACCACGGACGACATGGACTTGAGCGCGCTGACCGTGTCGGTCCCGCACTACTTCGACGCCGTCAACGCAGCGGGCAAGCTCTATTCGTTCTCGCCGCGCACCGACGGCAAGGCCGATCAGTACGCGAAGCGTCCGGACCTGGGGCAATACACACTGGAGATCGAGGCGCCGGGCGGAGAACTCGAGAACTTCCTGAACGTCATCACTCTGAAAGACCCCGGCGTGCCGCGGCCGCGCGTCGAATTGATCGAGGGCCAGGGCTTTTCGGGCGTGCGGGCCGGCAATCGCTTCGTGGTGTTTGCCAACCGACCGGGCCCCCTGTCGGCTCTGAGTTTCCCGTGGCCCGGCGGCGGACCGGTCGTGGGCCTGGTGCTCGACCTGCCGCCGGGCAAGACGGCCTACGTGGATGCGTCCGGTGGGATGGTGCATATCTCGACGACCGGTGCCCAAGGGAAAGCGGTGCCGGTGTCCGCGATGGGCGTCGCCAGAATCACGGTGAGCCGGTAGTGGCGATCGCGGATGCCTACGTCGGTCGGCGCCACCAGTACCTCCACCACGCCGCACAAGGACTTCGGTGCGGCCGCCACACGCCAACATGCGTTGCGCGTCAAACCGTGGAGCGCCGTCCGGCGGATCAACCTCGGATACGACGCCGGTGACGGCGGGAGCGGCGAGATCGAGAAGGTTCCGGACCAACAGGTGTCCGCCGTCACGGGCCTGACGATGGTGGCGCCCACGCTGGAGCAATGATGCTCGTCCTACAACCGGCTGAAGTCCCTGGATTTCAGCAACTTCGTCAGCTTGGACACCATCGAGCTATGCCGCTCAGCTTTTCTGACTCGGATGTGCTCTGCTAAATGGGGCCACTACTTGGAAGAGAAGTAGTTGGGTGAGCGGAGGAACAGTGGCCTGGGTAAAACCATGAAAAAATCCCCGCCCTGCCCCTCGATGCGACGGCGTCG
>Ga0302237_1001650_pt1 | contig 15173 bp, 15 predicted proteins | sample AAG_UR_Ala_MG_FD_193530 | JGI IMG/M metagenome (GOLD analysis project Ga0302237, IMG submission 193530) | Enriched activated sludge microbial communities from anaerobic digester in WTTP, New Holstein, Wisconsin, United States - AAG_UR_Ala | ecosystem: Engineered > Bioreactor > Anaerobic >... | reverse complement strand
GGTCTCTTGTAGAAACTTCGGTAAATACGTCGATAGGCTTATCTCCTCTTTTTGGATCATCAGGAACATTAGCTTTTTTAATTGTATCAACTACTTCAGCCTTAACTTTTCCTTGTCTTAATGCGTTAGAAGATGTTTTTAAATTATCTTCGGCATTATTCTTATAAATGTTTTTATTTTTTTCAATATCAAGATATGATTGAATGATTGCATCGCTTGAATCTCTTCCGCCATCTTTGCCGCTCAAAACTCGAATATAATTCTGCAAAAGATTAGTTGCAACATTTTTCGGATGAATAAGAAATACATCCGTAACATATCCCTTTTTGTGGAGTTGTTTTAATCCTCCTACAATTTTTGCGGGTTCATCTCCAGATTCATCATAAGATACATTATACTGTTTTGTAATTGCGTCTTCTTGTTTTTTATTTTGAAAGTAACGAACAACTCTTTTAAAATCTTGATATTTATTGAGTTGTTGCAAAACTTCTGCAGCATTTATGCTTTTATCTTGCAACGCTTTTAAATTTCTAATAGCGGGTTTTCCTTGAAAATATAACTCATTATCTTTTACTTGAATTTGTAATGAAGGCATTAATTTTGAAAGTTTATCAGCCCATATCAATTGTATATCTTTAAACCATTTGCCATATTCTTTAGGGTTTTCTTCGGCCTTTCCTTTTATGTAATAAAATGCGTGCATAAAACCTCTAATTTGTTCAATAGGTTTTTGACTCTTAAATTCGTCTCTTAATACGTCTACAGTTAAATTTACTCCATGCTTAATCGTATCTTCAATTCTAGCATCTTTAACTGCTGATATGATGCTGCTCATATTACTTGATTTTCCTCCGGCGGGAGCGCCTAAAACTGCAAGAGCAAGAGGTTCATCTTGTTCTAAAAGACGAAATTCTTCAAGTGATTCGCATAAAAGCTTTCTTTTCATAAAGATATTATGATTTTTTATATTTATTCTTCCATTTTTCATCAGCAATATCTTTTCCGTATTTTTGAATCCATATATCATAAACAGATTTATTATACATAGGATTCTTTTTTCCTTTCATTTTATTTTTTGTTTCTTCAGATACAGGGGTTTCTCTTCTTTTTTGTTGTGATATAATCATTTTCTTCCTCGTTTTTTCGGTATGCTTAGTTCCTAATTTTGCTTGTCGATTTTTTTCAATATGTTCTGGAGTTCGTTTAATTCCCAAATTTCTTCCTTTGTTTGTTTCTTTTTGTTTTTTTATAAAATTTTCATATCGTTTAATACCTTCTTCTTCTCCATATACGTTTATCATTTGCTGTTTTTTCTTAATTCCTGTTTGAGATTTACGTATTTTATTTTTTGTATCTTCATTTAAAAAAGAACCGGGAATTCCATATCCCCCTTTAATACTTATATTATATCCATTTGGTATTAACGTATTATACTCTTTAATATATTTTTCTTGCGCATTAAAAGATTCTTCCTTAGTATTAAAATGTTCAAGTATTTCTTTTTTAAAATTTTGCTTTCCGTATTTTTTTAATGCATTTTGAAAATACTTTCCACTACCTAAATACTCATCATTTAAATTACTAGTTGTGTGATCACCCACATATTGTTTGCCTGTAATTACATTTGTTGTAATATAAACATAATGGTAATTCTTCATAAATATATGTTTTATTTATATATTCATAAAAATATGTTGTTTAATAATGTATGGTATAATTATCGCTGGCGAGTTATGTATGGTAGTCTAAGCAGCGGATCTGCATTATCTCCAATTATTAATTTATCACCATCTTTACTAAAGTACGATAATAATTCGTTTGCTTGTCGTTCTTCCTCAATTGTTTCTGTAAACAATCTTAAATTTGTTAAGAACGCAGGAGATTTATTAACTGTATATTGATCAACTGCAATATGTTCAGGATATAATCGAAGAGTTTCGTAAAATACATTTTGTAATTTAGCGTTTTTGTCTGTATCATGTTTTTTCCAAACATAAACGTTATATTGCTGCCAACTATTTCCTATGTTAATTACTAAACCATACCATTTATCATCCTCGAGTTTTTCATCCATACGAACAACGTAAGCATCATCATTTGAATATGTATGAGCATAGTTAACCGCAATATATTGATTTGCAAAAACATTTACAGATAATACATGATCGCCAAAATCATTAACGCCATCAAGGATAGAAATAGGTTCTTTAGCTTGCATTTTGAATCCTTTTTGTGTTGCCCAATCTTCTTTAATAGCTTTTAAATCTTCAAGAACAAATGGATTTATTACACAATGATAAGTTAAAGGATTTTCTGTAATTGTAACAACTTTAGCGTAAAAATTCAATGCGCCTGGACGAGATATCACTACATTACTATTAAGATCAATTTCTTTTATAGAATTTGTTGAATCAACTCGGATGCTATAATTTGCTGTGCCATAAGAAGGATCTCCGGATTCAATTTTAGTTATTGATATAACGTTGTATGGAGTAGATGCAACGGGTTTAGGTTGTATCCATGCAGTTACACTTCTATTTGTATTAACATCAATAAGATCTTTAGCGTTATATGTGATAGCATCATACCATATTGGTGTTCTCATATCATAAAATGATTGAGCAACTACAGTTCCAAATATGTTAATATCTTGTGTAATCGAACTTAATGAACTATCAATTTTCTTATACAGATCTTTTGATGTGCCATTAAATGCGCTGAATTGTTTATCATCAACTAATTTTGCAACTTCAGCATCTGTTGCTCCACCAAATATTTCTTCACTACTAACTGTGTAAATATCGATAGTTTCTTGTAATGCTGGGCCTTCTCTTCTTGCTGCTTCTGGCATGTATTTACGAAGATTCAATTTCCACGTTGTTTCTTGTTCCATAAATCCTCTATATAAATATGCAGATTCAACTTGATAAAGTTTATTTGCAATAACAAAATAAACGATATCTTTTTTCTGAGGTGCTGTTCCAAATCCGGCAATTGATTCCCAATATTTTTTATCAATATGAACTTCAAGAGGAACTTCGTATTCAAGCCCCATTAAATCAAAATTATATTTACTATCAGGAAATTGACCGTTAGGAACAACGACTTTAACATCAAGCGGGCATTGTTCAACATTATAAAGTGTATATTCTTGAAAGATAACGTCTTTTGATCTTTGTTGAGGAACCGCTCTAAACCATTTAACATCATAACCAAACATTTCATTTGCAACTTGATTTATTGCAAGATAATTTTGAGCTGCGGCTACCATCTTGTTTACGTCAAAAACTGTAGTTCCACCAGCTCCAACACCTCCAGTAATTCCCTTTGTATCATTATTAATTAAAGGACTTTGACCCGTAAGTTGTTGAGGATTAGCACCCGATAATGATTCATTATTTACTGCACTATCAGCCATACACTATTATTTTATTTATATATTCAATAAAAAAGAGGACCGTAGTCCTCTTACCATTTCTTTTCCATACATCCATCGATGCTTTTTCCGTCTTCATCGAGTTCAAGTTCCATTTTTGTTTTTACATCCATGAAACACCCACAAAGCATACAGTTTCGCCCAGGTTTCCAAAAGAATTCACAAGATTCGCAAATTTCTATTCTTCTTTTTGCTTCTGCTTCTATTCTTTTTTGATATTTTTTGTTAAAGTGATATTTAAACCATTGATAATATCCCTTAAGTATTTGTTTTATAGTGTCTATCATATTTTAATCGAACAGTAATTTTAGTTGGTTTTCATTTTTGTTTGTTTGCCACCAATTAAATACAAATAATGAAGATTCTAAATGATTTGCTTTGTGTTGTTCTTTAATTGATCTTTCAAAAAAAGTTGAAATGAAATTAATATTCTCGATAAATAGCGGTATAACATATGTATTTCCCAATCCAAAGATAATATTTTCTACGAGGGGAATTATTCTTCCGTAAGGTATTGTCAATAAAAATTCATCATTTGGATAATATTGATCTAATACGCGCTTAACATATTCTCTTTTAATTAAATATGCAGTGGCCGCCCAATCATCCCAATATCTTTTCCTAAATTTTATCTCGTTTAAATTTTCTCTAATACATAATAATTGTATACAATCAAAATCTTTGGGAAATTTTACTATTAATTCATCCCATGAAAAATTCCAATATTTAATAGTTTCTAATGATACATCATCTTCTAAAAATAAAACTTGAGGCTCATCACAATTATTGTACCATTCTTTTAGCGCTCTTAAATGAGACATTGCACATCCTAATGTAGGTTTGTCTAACTGATGTAAAAATGGACCACTAACTTTGCTTTGTGTGTCCATTTCTGGAGTAGTTATTATTGATTTGAAATTTTCTATCTCATACGTTTTAAATTGAGATTCCAATTCTATTCTTCTGTCTTTTGAAGTTTCAAAACTTAAATAATAAACTTGAGGAAAATTTTCTAGTTTTTGTATCATAGTTTTCCTAACATATATAAATCTGCTCTTTGTACATTATCCGATATTGATTGCATTTTTTGAATTAAACTTTTATCAACTAAATCTGGATGAACATACCAATCTTCAAAGTCACACCAATTATCCTCTGCGATATTATTTGCTACTAACACATATCCAAAAGATTCAAGATATTTTCGAGAATTTTCCTTTATATCTTTATATTCAGTAACATAATTATCATGTTCAAATGTTATCACGGCAAATTTAACTCTTTGTAAAGGAATTTTTTTAAGTATTTCAAATGTCGTTGAAGCAGGTTCACAATCTAATTGAAGATAATCATATGAAGATTCTGTTAAAAGCTCATCGTAATTTATTTTTAATGCATCTGCTAATAACGGTTTTGACTTTCGTTGTTTTGAAAAATCTTCAATCATTTTTGGATTTATGTCAATTGAAATTCCTGTCCAGTTGTAATTTGTTTCTAAAAGCGCAGTGTTATTGTTAAAAAATGGATCCGCGCACCCTATTTCTATAAATGTTCCATTTTTCTTTCCATTTAACATACTTAAAACAAACATATCTTGATAAGCTTGAGAATAATTCTCTTCTATTTTTTCAGAATCATTAAATTTGAAACGCAATTCAGGATATAGTATTTTATCATATTTGATTGGTCTTTTATAGGTTTTTCCTAAATTATTCAAATTATTTTTAATAGCTTGTGAGTACATGGGAAGTACATCTACTTTTTTAGCCAATTGGCGAAATAGGCCGATTGATTCATCAAATAATGCTATCCACCACGCAGAAACTGCACGTTGAAAAGTAAAAAAATATTTTCCAGGATATCCCACACTCATATTAAGTGATTCCTTTTCTTCAAATTCGATGGATTCTCCTACACATGAAATTGCATAACAATCATGCCATTCTTTAGTATACTCATAAACTTTAGCTAACAAAAAATATGCCTCAGGTCTTTTAGGATATAATGATATTGCTCGTAATAAAGCAGCTTTGCAACTTGAAAATCGATTTCCTTGTTTTTCTAACATAATATTGATTCTCAATAAAGATTCATACGCCAAAAGACTTTCTCTTTTAAATTCAGCTGCTCGTAAATAATATGATACAGCAGAAGACCATTGGCCTTGTTCTTCATATAATTTTCCTAAAATGAAATTATTTGTAGGATTTTTAGGATCATTTATTAGATTTATTAATTCAGCTTTCATATTTCATTATTTATGTATATCATTAATTGCGAATAGCCATTTCCAAATTTTTTCATATATTCATCAATAAATTCTGAAGAAAATATTCTGTCGGAAACGTTTTCATGTGAATGAGCATTTAGATTATAAGATACTTCGACAATAAAATTTTTATGATTTTTTAAATACAGATCTCTAAATTCTTTAAATTTTTCAATGCCTGTCATTCCTAAATGCCACTCGATTGCTATGTGTTTAACCTTTGATGATATAAATTTAAAATTTTTCTTGTTAAATATGTATTCTTCTCCGCCTTCACAATCAACTTTTAAAAAATCAATTTTTTCGATGTTATATGTCTTCAAAAAATCGTTAAAAGTAATAGCATCATAAACATTAGATTTATCTTCAAATATTCGGCAGGATTCATCTCTTTCTTTATTGTCAGCTGTAACATCTGATATTGCTTTGTTGATATATGTTACGGGCATATTTGCAGTATTCTTTTCTAAAGTTTTTAATAATGTTTTTGAAGGCTCAACACAGAAAACATGTGAAGGCTTTTTATTTTTGATCGAATAAGTGAAGGCTCCAACGTTTGCGCCAATATCTACAACCACATCATCTTCTTTAACTGAAAAGTATTTTTCATAAATTTGAGTCAAAAATATTTCATAATTAATATTTAGAACATCCTCTTTGCTGGATTTTCCCCAATCAAATAATACATTTTTTAGCCCAAATAATTCTTCGATTTTTTCTTCCGGTATCTTTAACAAATACGATGAATTATCTTGAAAACCGAAAGAAATGATTAAACTTCCTTTATATAAAGCCATTCCGCATGCAAATTCTATTTCTCCTGTCATAAATGAAAATGGCTCAGAAAGTGAAACAATGTTCCAATTGTTATCCCATAAAATCATTCTATGAGTATACGTAGCATCCTTTTGATTTAATTTGTTTTTAAATAAGTTAACTTGATGAACAATTGCCAATTTAAGTCCCATCCAATTAATTACTTGTGAGCCTCCTCTAAAATCAGGAAGATTTGGTATTTTAACATTGCTTAAAAATGTTGTTTCGCATTTTCCTGTATTTATATCAGCTTTAACAACTTGTGTAGGATTACACCATTTAACATAACTATATGGCGTATCCAATATAGGCATCCAATTTTTTTCACAATAAGATGGAGGACCGGGAGGTTCAGTTCGAAGTCTTGAGATTTCTTTAATTTCATTATCTAAAATTTCTATTCCTGATAGTTCTATTCTTCCCTGTCCATTTGGAGTAGTATCTCTTCTAACTCCACTCATATACAATTGATTGTTCCAATTCACTAATCTTGCATCTTCCAATCCGTGAAATTCCCACATCGGATTTGAAACATCTAAAGTCATATGAACTTTGTGAAATTTCTCAATTTCAAGATTATCATTCAAAAAAGCAATAAAATTATGTGTTTTTAAATGAATATCATTTTCAGGGTGTAAATATGCAAGAGGACCCCATTTATTACTAAATAATTGTTCTCCTTCAGAATGCCAAAGAGTGTAATTGATATGGCGTATATTGACGATTAATTTGTCATTGTAAATAAACAATGACGGATTCATTAAACCTGTACCGCCAGTGTCTTTATTCGGAATAATTAACGGCACAATATCTCCGCCGGCGTCAAGAACTCTTTTACATAAATTTCTTTCCATTCATGTTTAGTTTTAAAATATTACTATAGATTTTATATGTAATAATGAATGTTGAGTTTTACCATTTTTTAAGAGGACAAACATAACCAAATTTTCCATCTTTAGTTGTATAGAAAAAGGCATTTCCGTTTTCATCTTCAGGATATATTCTAGTTAATTTAGGTGCTAATCCACAACATCCACATACTTGAATAGAATTTCCTGATACATCTCTTATTGCAAAATTTTCACATGATCGACAAAATTTTAAACGATGTTGTTGAGTATCAAGCTGCAATGCTTCATCAACTTCCTCAAAAGAAGGAGTACATCTAAAAGTACTTGGGTCAAAAATTATTTTTGTAGCTATCATCTTATAAAATATTATTAAACACAACCCCCATAATATGCTTCAAAATAAACACTTTTTGCTAAAGTATTATCATTGGACCAATAAAAATGTAAGGATCCTGAATAATCAGTCAAAGACTGCATATAAACCTGAAAATTATTATATGAACCACTGTAGGAGGAAGGATATTTATAAAATTCTCCATTATCGGGTGCAAATTGACAATACCATGAATTCGGACTTCCCGAAACAACAATATCAAGATATAATGGTGAAGCATAGGTAGGATCACAACAATATCCTGAATCTGCATCCCATATTGTATAATTTAATGAACTTGAACTATATTGCACATCTAAGAATCTTCCCTGAGGCTGATCAACTGGTATAACTTTTCCTGCCGGATAAAGATTTGGATATGATGTACACTTTAATACAATGTTTCCCGAACGATATGATCCTGTATTTTGTCCTGCATATGCATAAAAAGAACCATTTCCATCTTTTCCTACAAATGAATAAGTACTTATCCATGCAGGATTAGTACTTACATCCCAAGGAACATTAGAAGTTACAGTAAATTGTTTTGCTTCACCATTGCCATCAAATGTATACGATGTAGGAGAAACAGACATTGCAGGAGTACTATAACTTTGTCCTACGGCGATTTTATTGTGTACTCCAGATCCTAACTTAGGAATATTAAGATCAATATATCCATATCGGGAACTTCCGGTATTATTTGCATTACATGAAGCGTCAAATCCTGAAGATGTTATTCCATACGTAATCCAAGCTGGAACAGTATCTACATTCCAATCAGCATATAAAGTAGGTGTAACTTTAAAACTTTTTGAGCCGCCAGCCATTCCATAACCATACTCAGAAGGGTCAACAATATTGACGGATCTGGAATTGCTATATAGTAGTCTCCAGCTTTAAAGGCATTATTTGATGAATCTACAAATACAAATTTGGTCATTACTTTTCTTTATATTCAAATACTTTTCCGCTGTATCTGTCTATATGTTTGCATCGTATATTTGTATCTACTAATAATTTCCATCCATGTTCTCTAGCTAATTGACTAAAGAAACTATCTTGACTTAAGTTTGGTGTTGTAACAAACCATGGATAGGGAATTTCCATAAACATTTCTATAGGAAAAATCGAACAACCCATTGGTAATGTATATACTTCATGAATTTTATTATCTACCTCTAAACATTGTCTTTTTCCATCTTTAATAATTATTGGCACCCCTTCTAAGCTTTTTTCTCTTTTTGGGTACCAAGCGCCAACCGCACTCTTTGGATTTTTTCTTATTAATTCCATTAATTTTACAAGAGCATCTTGAGGAGGGAATGTATCATCTTCAACTGTAACTATATAATCTACTTTATCAGCTATTGCTGTTTCGGCTATGTGATTATAGGCTTCATCTATTTTTCTACCCCAACAATTAAACAATTTAAATTCGCATCCATTAGGCACTGTTAAATTTTCTACACAAGGTAATCCATTTTCAGCCTTTTTTTCTGTAGCTACTGCTATTAATAATCTAGATTTTCCTTCTTCTAAATATCTTCTTTCAACATCTCTGGCTACATCAAGTTTAGGATAAACAACTTTTCCTAATTGCCTTAATCCTTCTTGATTTCCAACACTTATTCTTCCGTGTGCATTCAAATCATGTTGTGCTTGTGTTTCAAGCATTTTTGTATATTCTTCTTGTTGTGCAAGATTCAATTCTTCTCTTGTATATTTTTTAGGAAATTTTTCCCACATATCATAAAGAAATTCAAATTCTCTCATTGCTCCTACAACAGCACGTTCTGTTTGTTCAACTTCAATCTTTTTCATTTCTTTATCAATCTGTCCTATTCGTGTTGTTGTATCAATTTCATCCATTTCGATTTGTTTTTTCTCTAAGGACAAATTTGCCATACGTAAATTATCATATGCTATAGATAGCTCTAAAACACATTGAGCATATCGTTGTTGATCTGTAAACTTGGAATTGACTACAAAATTTTCAAGAGCAAAAGGGGTTCTAGGCATTTGTATTTCAATAAATGCCTGTTGTAATTTTGTTAAATCTCGTTTTGGAATTTTTTTATTTTTCATATTTAATAATTGACTATTAAATTATTCATTGAAGGATCATTTATTTGATCAGCTATATCATATGCTGAATCATGATTAGATTCTATTGTTCCAACATTTGGGTCAGCTCCTGCTTCCAGTAAAATTTTTGTAATTTCATAATTCAAGTCTAAAACTACAATTCGTAAAGCTTCTCCACCATTATAATTTATATCAAGATTATCACCGTTAGTTTCAATAAGTTCAATTATTTCATTAATAGAACCATCCTGACAATATTGTATTAAAAGTTCTTCGTTCATAACTTTTTATTTTTTAACTTCCATATCCATTTTCAACTACAGCAGCATAATTCGATCTCGCTAAATCTAAATTGGATGTAGTTGCTGTAGCCATGGTTCCTGAAGAAAATGTTAATCTATCTGTTGCGAGAGTTAATGCTGTGCTATAACCTCCTGCCGCATATCCATAAGTTGCTCCATCACTAATTCCTTGACCATAATATTTGGCGGTTGTTAAATTACTTGCTGTATGAGCTGCACAAACGCCAGTAGAAAAAGTCATTCTATTGCTAGAAGTAATAGCTGCTCCTGTGTTACCTCCTGAATAATATCCATATGTACTGCCACTGCTAATAGCAAATGCCATACCTTTGGCTAATGATAAATTATATGTTGTACTAGCCGATGTAGTACTTGATGAAAAAACTAATCTATCATTAGTTACTACATAAAAATTTGTAGACCCTCCACCTGTATATCCATAAGACCCTCCACTACTTATTGAGAAATGATAACGTCGTGCTTGAGAAAGATTAGCAGAAGTTTGTGCTGCTGATGTGCTTGAAGAAAAAGTTATTCTATCTGCAGTATTATACAAGGTGTTTTTAGTTGTTAATCGTCCTCCTAAAGAATATCCATAACCATAACTTCCTCTATCGCTCATTCCTTCAACCCATGCTCTTGCGATTGATAAGTTAGTTGCTGTATTTGAAGCAAATGTGGAAGTTGAAAATGTTATTCTTTCTGAAGTATTAACGTGGGTTCCTGTGCTTCCTCCATTTACATAACCATAAGCCGCATTATCACTAATACCAGCGGCTTCTTGTCTTCCACCTGATAATGCAGGTGTCCCAGCAGAAACTATGCCGGTTGAAAATGCCATAACTGAAGAAGATGATGCATAAGAAGTGGCTGTTGTTCCTCCGCCAACAAAATAAGCTAAATCTCCTAATGTCCATGTTACAAATGGTATGCTGTTTATTGCTGCAATTTTTGAATAAACGATCGTATTAACAGCCCCAATTTTGCTAATATCAATTCCATTTAATGATCCTACTTGATTTGCCATCCTTAATCATTATTTAAGTACGATATAATCAGGAGAAGGATTCCAAATCATTGAGTCGGGAGATGTTGCAATACCTAAAACTTGAACACATTGTCCTGCACTTGATGGAGGTGTTTGCCATAAATATCCATCAATTGAAGCATAAAGATATACTGGACGTCCTGGAGTCCAGTTCCATCCTGAATTATAAACAACACCATTTAATAAGAATCTTCCAGTATTTCCTGAAGATACTGCTCCGGAAGCTGCTAAGGCAATAACTGGCATTCCATATACAGAAGCATCTGCGTCAGCCATATATACTTTTCCATCAGATCCGCACTGCACCGCATAAAATGCAGTAATCGCTTCCCCAGCAACCATTTCTATCCAAGTTCCTTGAGCTTCATAATTTGATAATCCAGTTGAAGGATTAGGAAGTACTCGATACAATGAACTTTCATAATAAGATGAAGGATTAATATATGATTCAATCGAAAGTGTTGATATATCTGCTGCTGGTCCATAAGTTAATTCTCCATCAGCTTGATAATAAACAGCATTAGAAGATGTAGCAGAATCCATTCCGGTAACATATAAATCTCCTGTAATACTTACGTCTCCAGTTATCTCAACTTTGTTCGAACGCCAAGTTAATATTGGGGTTCCTGTAGTAGTTAATACACCTCCAGATGTTCCGGATATACCTATATAATCAACCCAGTTCCATCCAAAGCTCATAAGTGCTTGCGCATCTCCTATAGATCCAGCTCTGCCATCATCGGTGTTTTCAAATGTTATGTATGGATAATCACCGTATATTGATAACTTATTAGCTCCATCAAATGTTAAATTTGATTCTGCTACGATTGATCCATCCCCGTTTGCTGTAATTGCTTGATTATTAGAACCAACATTTCCAGAAGCCCACGATACTGGTGCAATTGCCGCCGCGCCCGTTGTACCTTGTACACCTTGAGTTCCTTGACTTCCAATAGCTCCTTGAGAACCAATTGCTCCCTGAGAACCGATAGTGCCTTGAACACCTTGAGTTCCTTGACTACCTATAGCTCCTTGTGAACCTATAGTACCTTGAACTCCTTGAGAACCTGAAGTTCCTTGTGTTCCTTGTGAACCTTGAGTTCCTTGAGCACCAGCAACTCCTGTGCTTGATTCAAGATAGCCATTGTTAAAATAAACTGTATGAGATGAAGAAGTACCTACTGATGCGCTTCTCACAAAGACGCTATATCCATCAACAACATTATTTAGCGATGCCTCAATTGGCATTAACTCATAATCAACGAAATCATAAATTGCTTTTCCTGTTGCTAAGATTGAAGAAGCATCTGTTGTGATTTCAACAGAACCATCTCTAATTGCAATAACAGGAACTGAATTGGTCGATGCGTCAATAAGCAGACCATTTTTTATCTTAAATTCGTGTGCCATTTAATTAATTATTTTCTTTCACTATCCAGAAATAATTCCAATAGCTTTTATATTGTATTTATCAAAAAATTATTTATTTAAGGTGTAAAGGGATTTCCATCTCCTTGATGTACATACATTCTACAATTTGTTGCAGAAAAATTTACATTTGTAGGATTGCTTCCATCAGAATTAATAAATCCAAATGCCCAATTTCCACTTAACCCAGAACCTAATATTTGTATAGGAACTGAATAATCCCCAGGGCCTAAATAAGAAAAACCAAATGTTCCATTGACAACTCCATTTCTCCAAGATTGTACTCTAGGTGCTACTCCACTATTTACAGTTAAATAAAAAATAAATTGAGCAGTACCATAATCAGGATCTCCACCTTCAATATAATAAGTATTAGATCGACATCGTCCATAAGATGCATTTGTTTCAATAGCGCTTGTAATGTCTACACCACTTGATATAAATGTATTAAAATCTATATTATTCCATTCTGTTAAGCGATTTATAAGTTCTGGAGAAATTTGTATTTTAGATACATATTTTCCACCATCTGCAGCAGAAATAACTCTTTTTCCATTATAAACTAAGTATGACATATCTTTTTGTTTTATTTATTCATTAAAAAAGGGTTGGCTAAACCAACCAACCCTTCCTTATTAAGTTATAGAATTTTTATTATCCCATTATAACATATTTACAGTTAGCACCAAGAGAACCTGGAGCCCAGTTAATAACGATGTTACCATTAGCATCGCAATCTATATCAGGATATACTGCTTGATTGTTTTCGTAAACTGTTACATCAAGTGGTCCAGCTCCGAGATTGTGTGTCGATTCAAGAATTCCTAATGAAGCACTTCCTACTCCACTAAACGTGTTAGTGTATTTTGCTACAGTTGATGCAAAGTCACCAGCAATTGTTATCGTTGAAGTATCTTCAGTTATAACTATACCTGAGCCGGCAAGTAATTTCTTAAGATACGCAACAGTTCCAGTTTCATATGAGAATAGTGATGCATCACCGACTACATTTATGTTGGCAACTGCATCGAGTTTATTCGTAGAAACATTAGCAATATCGCTTGTATGTTGTTGAGTTAATAAATCTAATGCATTAATGCTTGCGTCTTGTGAAGCGTCTTTAGCAATGAGTCTGTTTAATGAACCATCAACATATGTCTGCCAATCATCAATTGTTCCAATTCTTGTTGAAAGGTCTTGTACGTAAAGATCTAACGCTGCAATGCTTGCATCTTGAGAAGCGTCTTTAGCTCGTAAAGCTACTATTGATGCGTCTTTTGCAAGGTCCCAACTCCAAAGGTAATTTATAGAACCATCTATTCTAACTATAGATGCATCAGTGGCTGTTTGCCATGTCTCAAGATCATCAACTCTTGATGATACATCATCTAATCCTTCATACAATATATTTAAAGAAGCATCAATAATCTCTGTTATGTCAACAACATCATTTAATGAAGCATCTATTCTAACAATGCTAGCTTCTAAGTTTTGAGTTAGAAGATCTAACGCTGCAATACTTGCGTCTTGCGAAGCGTCTTTAGCACGTAATTCAACTATTGAAGCATCTTTAGCTAAGTCCCAATTGAAAAGGTAGGTTATAGAACCATCATGTGTTTGAATTATACCGTTCAAAATTCCTACAGAAGTCTCAAGATCTCCTACTCTTGTAGAAAGATCCGCAACATCTAATGTAGATAATCTTGTCGATATGTCTGCGATATCTGTTGTGTGTTGTTGAGTTAACACATCTAAAGCTCCAATTGAGGATTCGAGATTATCTACAATGCCATCTACTTCTGGTTTACTGTAATAGTTAGTAGAAGTCTCGAATGCCATTGTGCCAAGTTGCTTGGCTTTAATTTCGACATCTGTTCCAATAGATTCTACTACCAAAGCATAGGGTGTTCCAGCTACTGATATTGAAGGATCCGAAATGTGTGTTACTCCTTGTAAATAAACGGATGAATCAAATGTGGTGTTTCGCAAAAACGCTACACTGGAATCAAAAACCGTATTCGGCGCTACATATTTACTTGTATTCATTATAACTTAATTATTTTATTTTATATATCTTTATGTGATATGAATTTCTTGCCATTAAAATGCTATTATGTTTATATTGTAAATCGTTCCAGTTAAAGGTGGCGTATAGAATGAAATGTAATTCGTACTTGCTCCTTTAGTTATTCCGGGATAAACTGCGTCATTAGTTGATGCATCCCAAATTTCTATGTTTTGTTTCATTGTGTTCAAATTATGAACTACTGGGAAAATTGTTAATGCGTTATTTCCTTCAATAGATCCATCATAAGTTAACAGCCCAGAAGTGCCAGCTACACTTACATCGAGATATCCACTTGAATCCCATACAAATGAAGGTCCTAATGAAGATTCTTTAACAAATGTTCCTGATGCACCTCCAAGAGGCAACCAATAGTTAGGTTGAGAATGTTTATACCATTCTTGAACTGTATTTCCGGAAGCATCGTAGTTTACGTATCTTGTGTTATTAGGACAGTTATAAAGAAGAGTTTCTCCCGGTGTAGAAGGCGTAACAAT
>Ga0302237_1001648_pt1 | contig 15211 bp, 14 predicted proteins | sample AAG_UR_Ala_MG_FD_193530 | JGI IMG/M metagenome (GOLD analysis project Ga0302237, IMG submission 193530) | Enriched activated sludge microbial communities from anaerobic digester in WTTP, New Holstein, Wisconsin, United States - AAG_UR_Ala | ecosystem: Engineered > Bioreactor > Anaerobic >... | reverse complement strand
CGAGTAGGATTCTTCGAATAGAGGATGAATACACGGCTTTTTGCTTTGATGAGGCGTGTTTCTACATTCAGCAAATGCTTGAGGAACGAGATAAAGAAGGAAATTTCGTAAACACGCCAACTTGGGTTGACGATATAAACCCTCAAAATAACAGCGATACAATCAAATGGATGCAGGGGCTTTAGTGGCCCCTTACTCCCAATAGGGAGGTGAATAAATGTCAATAAACGCAGGTACGGTAGTTGCGTATCTCGATATGGATACAAGCAAATACAGCTCAGCACTCAAGACTGCAGGTGCTCAGCTTGGGGTGCTGGAAAGTCAGAGCGCAAGCCTTGGGGACAAGCTCACAGGGCTGGGCAGCTCCCTAAAGACTGTAGGCGCTACCATGGCCGTTGGTTTCACTGTGCCAATATTGGCGGCAGGAGCCGCTGGAATCAAACTTGCCAGTGACTTCGATGAATCGCTCAACAAGGTGAATGAAGTTTTCGACGAGAGTGCAAGCGAGGTTGAAGCATGGTCACAAAAGACGCTGGAGGCTTCGGGCATAGCACAAGGAACAGCGCTTGATATGTCTGCACTTTTTGGAGATATGGCCGTAAGTATGGGGCTGCCTACAGAAAAAGCGGCTGCCATGTCCATGTCGCTAGTCGGGCTGGCCGGGGACATGGCATCATTCAAGAACATAAGCATAGACAGGGCGCAGACGGCGCTTGCGGGTGTCTATACTGGTGAAACTGAAGCGCTTAAATCTTTGGGGATTGTCATGACTCAGGCTAACCTCGAGGCCTTCGCTCTAGCGCAGGGCATACAAAAGCCAATTAAGGAAATGACGCAGGGCGAGCTTGTGGCGCTCAGGTATGCATACGTCATGGACGTGACTAAAAACGCTCACGGGGACTTCGCAAAAACGAGTGACGGCGCTGCAAACCAGATGCGTATATTTCAGGAATCAATCAAAGAGCTCGGGGCTAGTTTCGGGCAGCATCTGCTCCCGATATTTACGCCGATGGTTCAAAAGCTCAATGAAACGCTCAAGTGGTTTGGAGAACTTGACGAAGGCACTAAAAAGACAATAGTGGCAATAGCAGGCATAGTAGCGGCGATAGGGCCGGTGCTTATGATACTGGGCACGCTGCTCAGCACAGTTGGTCCGGTAATAGGAGCATTCAAGGCTCTTGGGTCAGCGATGGTTGTGTTCGGCGGCGGCCTAACGTCAATCCCATGGGCCATAGCAGCTTTGACGGGGCCATTAGGATGGATGGTTGGAGGACTTACAGCGGCAGGACTTGCGGTATACGGCCTTTCTAATCATCTCAGCAAAGACGCTATCCCAGCGGTGGACAGGTTCGGGAATGAGGTTTCCGACGGCACAAAAAAGGCGTTGGGGGCATTCTTTGAACTATCCGATGGTGCGACAGTAAAACTCAATGAGCTTTCATGGGGTGGTAAGGCTGTTTCTGAGGACATGAGGAATGATGTGACCGCCAACTTTGACCAGATGGCAAACCAGATAGCAACTGGCATAGACAGCGCGAAAACGGAGGCGTTGCAATCACTTCAAATTCTTGCGGATAATTCCAAGACAATAACACAAGAAGAGAAAAATGCGCTAATCAATGGGACTACTCAAGCTTATGATGGCAAGAAGCAGATTGTTCAGGACGGAAATGCGCGCATTAAAGAAATAATGAATGCTGCAGCCACCGAAAACAGGGCCATAACGCAAGCTGAGAAAGACGAAATAAAAGCCATACAGAAATCCATGACAGACCAGGCGGTGCAATATCTGACGCAAAACGAGATAGAGCAGAAGGCCATAATCGAAAGAATGAAGGCTCAAGCCAGCGAGCTGACAGCCCAGCAAGCTGCAGAGGTTGTGAAAAACAGCAAGGAGCAGACTGATAAGACTATCGAAGAGACCAACAGGCAGTATAATGCTGTAGTGGCTGAGATAGTCAAGCAAAGGGACGAAGCAGGAACCATAACGGCAGAGCAGGCTAAAAAACTCATAGATGAGGCTACAAGGCAAAAAGATGAGGCTGTAAATCAAGCAAAAGACATGCATAGTAAAGTCGTAGACGAGGCCAAGAAGCAGGCTAAGGAGCACGCGAATGAAGTAGATTGGGAAACTGGCGAAATACTCTCCAAGTGGGAGGTATTTAAAAATAAAACTGTTGAAGTTTTCGTGAAGCTGGACAAGGCTCTTGGCGATGCATTAGAGACGGCTATACGCACAGTCGGCAAGAAATTTGGAGAAATGGTCACTTATATAGGCGGAAAGCTTGCAGAGATACCGGAAACCGTCAGCAAAAATTTCAACGAAATGAAAACCATAATATCAACTAAGCTTGAAGAAGCTAAGACGGCAGCCAAGACAAAAGCGCAAGAGATAATGACATCGATTACTGGCGCAATCAAAGAGAAGATTGAGAGCGTCAAGTCTGTTGGGACTGACATAGTAAACGGTCTGGTGAGGGGAATAGGAAGCGCCAAACAGACTGTAATTGACAAAGCAAAAGAAATTGCAAACAGCATACCTGAATGGCTCAAGAAGATACTTAACATTCAATCGCCATCGAAAGTAACAACTGAAATCGGACGGTTTGTAGGCGAAGGATTAGTGCTAGGGATGGATTACATGAAAGTTGCGGTAGCCGGTAAATCCGATGAACTGGCAAGTAAGATAGGTGACTCACTGGGTAAGGTCAACAGCTACGTGCAAAATACCGTGTCCATAATCCAAAAGCAATACGAGCTGTGGAGAATCCAAAACAAGTCACTTGAAGGCAGCTCAGAGGACCTTGCAAAGCAGTTGGAAGTGCAAAAGCAGAAACACACAGCGCTTTCGATAGAGATTGCCAACACAGAAAAGGCTCTATCGCAAATAATTGCAAAATATGGCGAGACATCAAGTGAGGCGCTGAGCTATAAGAACCAGCTGCTTGACCTCCAGATTGAGCAGGCAAAGCTTCAAGGGGAGATAGACAAGACATCGGGTTCACTTGGGAGCCTCGCTAGTGCGTACAAGTATGTTGGGCAGGTCATGGACGACGGTTCTATATACCAGGGCGTAAATTCAGATGGAACTCCAGTTTACAAGATACCATCCAAGGGTTCTGGAGGTGGCGGCGGCAAGCCTAAAGAAACCGATGAAGAAAGAGAAGCAAGAAGAGAAAGAGACAGAGCAAATGGCATGCCAGACGGATATGCTACGGGTACGGATAATGCTAGAAGAGGTTGGAGCTGGGTCGGGGAACAGGGCCCGGAACTCATGTGGTTCGATGGCGGAGAGAAGGTAGTAAACCATCAAGACTCCATGGATACTCTTTTCAAAATGGCATCCGGCATGAAAATGATGTTTAGCCAAATGCAGGCGGTAGTTTCTGGAGTGACGGCAAGCCCTATGCAGGCAAACACTGCAGGAACAAACATCACAGTCAACGTATACGACAATGTGTTTAGGGATGGCGATGATGCGGGCGATAAGATAGCAAGCGCATTAAGGCGCATGGGATTGTAGAGGTGGTAGCATGAGCGCAACACAGATGGTGCCGGGTACATTGTACGGCATAGAAAAAATAAACATTAAGGCTTTGAATACTCAATATGAGGTCGTCGAGTCGATCTGGCTTGACGACATATTCAAGCTCCCAATCACATCAATAATAGAGCAAGGCACTCGAGTTGTAGACAAGGCCGACGGTGTTGGAGTTATAGACGTGCACGAGGAAGATGACACGCTTATCGGTGCAGACATGACAATAGAGCATAGCGCTCTAAATGTTGCATTGCTGCATATGACGATTGGCGGAGATACGGAAACCGACCAATACGGAGGTATAGTCTCATACAAGATGCCAACTATAAAGCAGCAACGGGATAACCTAAAGCGCTTCGAACTTGATGTGTATGTGGAATCTAGTAATTTTGGAGATACGGCAGGCTATCTGCGCCATAGATTTTTCTATTGCAGTGGTAGCGTGCCGGGCTTTCGGAATAATGACGCGCAGTTTTCGGCGCAAAACCTTACGGTCAAGGCAAGGCCAAGGCCGGATACTGGAGACGTACACAAAATAGACTTTTTAAGTGAAATACCAAACTAAGGAGGCAACGGCATGATAGAAAAGATACTAGCAAAAGGAAGGCTTTCAGCAAGGGTAATAGGTGAAAATGGAGAGGTTAGGTCGGAGCACGATTTAGGGGATAATCTCATTGTAACCAATGGAACATATGCAATAGCTGACCAGCTACTCGCTTCGCCAACACTAACAAAACCTACGCATATGGGGATAGGTACAGGAACTACGGCTCCTGCAGCTGGAAATACAGCACTTGTAACAGAGATTGGAACAAGGAGTTCGCTGACAAAATCAAGGAGCAACAACGTAGTGACGATGGTAGGCACATTCGCTGCAGGAAACGGTACAGGGGCTATAACTGAGGCAGGTATATTTACCGCTTCATCTGGTGGAACTATGTACTCAAGAATAACATTCTCAGTAATCAACAAGGGTGCCAACGATACGCTGGAGCTCACTTGGACATACACGATAGGTTAATAGGTCGGGGCTTGAGAGCCCCTTTTAGGGCGGTGAGTTAGATGCCTTACGGGTTTGATTATTATCAGTTTGATGTAGGTAGATTTGACGAAGTGCTTGTGGCCTTTGGAGTTGGGGACACTGCCGGTGTGGCAGACGCGATAATGACCAATAGCAAGCTCAAACAAAGCGAAACGGTCTCTGTGCTAGATGCACTAGCAAACAAAATCAAAGCGTTAAGTGGTGACAATCTGGCTGTACTCGATGATGCAAGCAGGAAGATGTTTGTGCAATATGCAGAAACGCTGTCGCTTCTTGATAGTGCCATGAAACTCCACAAGGTGCTGATAGCAGAAGACATTTCGACAGTAGAGGCTCCCGGACTTAGAACGTTTAGGGCATTCGCAGACAACCTGCTTGTGAGGGAAGAGCAGAATCTAGGCGAAAACATATCAATATTCGCAGAGGATTTAAGTGAATGCTTTGGGCACATAGATGGTAATCCTTTGCTGTCGAATGGTCAGAATGTATTGCATATGGGAGGAAACTGGAGAGCTGCTATGCACTATTCAGAAGAATCCGCGTATTGCGAGGTCAGGACGGATGGCAACTTCTTAGGCTCCAACTACTTGAGAATCATGGATGATATAACGCACACGTGGAAGGCATTTGTAGGACAAACCACAATGAATCTCACAAAGGGTAAGTGGTACAGAGTATCGCTTTATGCTCGTTCAAGTGTGACGCGCGGGTCATACGTCTACGGAGTCTACAACGGCTCGACCGAAACAAGGCTTAACAAAGTAATATCATGGGGCTCAACAGGTCTAGGGCCAGACAAAGGCTGGGTACGAGGTGAAGTAATATTTCAATGTCCGGAAGATGCTGCTTCGGTGTCCGTTAAGCCTTATCTATATGGACATACTAACAACAACGGCGTAGTGGCGGAAGTCGATTACTGCGGTTACAGGCTAGAAGAGTTTGATTCGCAGCCGATGAATTTGATTGACAGTGGGACGGCGGAAATCATAAAAGTTATGAGTGATTCCGTGACATATGTGGATGCTATAGGTTCAGCCATATACGCATATAGAAGTGATCTGTTATCTCTCGCCGATGCTTTGTCGTGTTCAGCGGATGCAAGTAGGGCGGATGTTTTGACGATACTTGATGGTATCGCAAGTAGCATAGCAAGGGGCTCGACAGATGAGGCGCTCGCTATGGCTGAACAGCTTTACCGGAAGGTTGGTGCGGCGGACGATTTATTGAATGATATCGAACCTTTTAGGGCAGATTTTTCCGTAGACAGTCCGCACGCAATAAGAACAAGAAAAAGTACCGCATGCACCACAACGGTGGTTGACGATGATACTTGCATAGCAGGCAAAGCATTGAAAGTAAACGGATATTATTGGGGTGCTTACAATGTGAAAATACCATATAACCCTGATATGTTGTACAAAATGAAGGTTCGGGTTAAGCAATTGAAGTATAACATGCTTGGCACGTCGACATTTTATGCGGGCGTAGAAGGCATTGCCGCGGATGGAACAACCTTCATTAATGCAAGCGGTGCAAATTCATGGTCTAGTCAGCACTACATAGCAGGCAGCGGTATAACACTGCCACTAAATGAGTGGAAAGAATATACAGGCTATTTCAAAGGCAACGCTTCAAGCAATACGCAAGGGTTGCACTCAAACCCCAACAACCCTGCTCAACTCTATACGGGTGTTTGCTATTTCAATCCGATGTTTATATTTAATTATTCTGGCGATATAGATGGCGAAGTGTTAATGGACTACCAGATAGTATCGTACAGCATGCCCGTAATCGAGGAAATATTCTTAAAAGCAGGCAAAACGCTTGACGATACATTGTCCCCAACGGAAGCTCTTGTAGCGCTTGTTGGAAAGTCCGTTTTCGAACTCTCGGATGCCCTGGATGACATAAAGGCCAAAGTGAAGGATTCAAACAGTGACAACACAGGGGCTACGGATGCTGTAGGTGCAAAAATCACAAAGATATTTGACGATACAATTGCAATAGCGGATACAATATCAAGGGTAATGAGATATGCGGTCCCATCGAGGGCTTTATTTGACATCGCACTTTTGGACGTTGGGCTGTTTGACGAAAATACAGGCTCAGAACATACTGCGATGGCTGATGATATAATTGTGGCCCTGACAATCAGGAGACTGCTTGATGATGTGGCAAACCTTGCTGATGAGATAGGAAAAAGTATAGGCAAAGCGGCAGCAGATACAGGAAATGTAAATGATGCAGTATTTGCAGCAACAGATATATTAAAGGGCGACAGTATCGGCATTGTTGATGCTTCGAATCTGAATGTGGCCTCCAAGTTTGCAGATGTAATGGGGATTGCAAGCATGATAGCGTCTAGAGCGGCTTTATTCCATGGCGACAGCGCAACTGTAGATGACGGATGTATTCTTGACCTGAAAATGCTGTCTGCGGAACTCATCGCCACGGCGGATTGGGGAGCTGCAAAGATTGGCTCATATCTAGCCGAAGTGCTTTCGCTCGGTGATGAAAAGGTAGCCAGTATAGGTGCGATAGCCCAAGATACAGCATTGCTTGTAGACTGGCTTTCAAAGGCTTTGAATATGCCACAAAGTGACGCGGTGGGCCTTGCATACGTAATATCTGCAGCAATTGGCATATCAAAAAATGACGGTGTTGGCATTGGTGACGGTGCAAATCTTGACGTAAACTCAAAACTTGCTGACGCAATGGGAATTGTAAGTGCGATAGCTTCCAAGGCATCAGCGGTCATTGGAGATAGCATGGCACTAGATGATAGATATGCTCTCGGGCTAAAGATGCTGTCGGTGGAGCTTCTTTCTATTTCGGAAGCAGGATCTGCAAAGATTGGCTCATATCTAGCTGAGGTGCTTTCGCTCAGTGATGAACATGTAGCCATGGTAGGCGCTCTTGCACAAGATACGGCATCGCTTACAGATGAGATTGCTACTGCTCTGGGTTTATCAAAAGGTGACGCAGTGGAGCTTGCCTATGCAATATCCGCAGCAACCAGCATATCAAAAGACGACAATGTCGGCATGGTTGACGCTATAGAAAGAGTATTCAGGTACATGCTTGCCGGTACATTTGATTATGCGATATTCGGCGGAGATGCTTTCGATGGTGATGGCGTGATGACAGTCGATGACATGGCTATTCGAGTATGCGCCAAGCTTGCTGATGTGCTGGGTATATCGGATGATATCGCCGGATTCTTTAAGGGTGAGATTCCGGATGTTTCAGCGGCGATTGACTCAATCAACGCGAAAATCGGGTCTATCATGGGCGATGCGCTTGGTGTCTCGGACGAACTGGCGCAGGCAATTGCCAGACTATCCAAGGCAGAGGCAATGTCAATGCTTGATAGCATAGTAAATTCGGCAGGAAGCGCCGGCAACAACGATTCAAGCAGCGCTATCGACAGCATAGAAGCATCACTATCTATGCTCAGAGCGTACAGCGACATGGTCTCCATGGCTGATGCACTCAGACTGCACTTTGAAAGCATAGTAGATGATATGTTGCTTGTGAGTGATTCGGCATACTTTGCAATGAAAGCGGCTAGACAAGAGGCTTTGAATATTGCAGATGCACTGGGTCTCTCACTTGAGCGGCCGCTTTCGGGCGACATGGTCGGAGTGATAGACGAGAAATACATCAGAGCACTGGCAGGCTTTGACGAGCTCCCACAGGAGCTTGCAGACAGGATAGAGGGGAGGAAAATAAGAGTGCTACAGCAGGTATTCATACAGGGCGTACAGGTCCCGGTGACAGGGCTCACGATACACCACAGCGCCAACAGCAGGATTTCAACATGCACTTTCAACATTCACTCCCCGAGCGCTCGGGTGCTGAGCCTGTCGAGGCAGGGGGCTGACGTGAAGGTGTATATGGCGGACGGTGAAGGTACAACCGACTATTTCGCAGGCAGGATAGTAGGCAATCCGGTTACATCAAGAAGTACAATTGCAAACGAGATAAGCATTACGGTAGACGACTACACAGGTGCAAGCAACGACGTGTATGTGAGCGAGGTCTACACGGAAACCGATGGTACTCTCACAGACATATTAAAGGACCTGTGGGGCAAATACTATGGCTATGACATAGACCTTTCGCAAGTGATTGCAACAACAAAGACGGCGGATATAATCGTTTTCAACTACGACACGCTTTTTGATTCCACGGAGAAAATAGCGCAGCTGCTTGGCTGGGTATGGTTTGTAGCGTGGGGCCCATCGGGACTATCGCTCCAGTTCTACCCGCCTTCAAGTGCAATTAAGCCTGTAGTTCTAAGCCGCGAGAATAGAAATATTTCAGCTGGTTCGCTCAGGTTTGGCCAGGGCGAGACCATAATCAACAGCGTATACATTTTCGGTGGCGAAGAAAAGAGCGAGGCCTACACTGACAAGCAACTATCAGATGGTCAAAAGACTGAGTACACGCTTCAGTACAAACCATACAGACTCAACGACACCGACACAGGCGGTGTAAGTGTGATAGTGGGAGGCATTGCCATGGCTGTCGGAGTTCAGTATTTGCATGATGCTGAGGACTTTGATGTGCTTGTCAATTTCAATGACAAAAGGCTCATATTCCGCGAGGACAACAAGCCTGCAAAGGACATGGTAATCGAGACGATATACAGCTATGGTTATCCCATACTTGTACATCTGACCAACGAGGACAGTATAAGACAGTTCGGTATAAGGGAGAGAAAGATACACGACACGAGCATTAGGAGCGTCAAGGCGGCAAGGGAATACGGCAGAAGCATACTAAGAGACAGTGCCATGCCAAAAGGCTACGGTAGTTGTGAGGTATTCGTGGAAGGTCTGCGGGCAGGCGATTTTGTGACCGTCGACCTTCCAGCGTACAATGTAAGAGGGCTTTTTGAAATAGCAGAAATAAAGAAGTGGATAGCCGGCAACACTATCAAGAGAGCTGTATCGCTAAACATTGCAGACAATGCCGAGAACAGGATAGCGCAAAGACTCAAGGAATTTGCAAAGAGGCTTAAAAAACTAGAAACTGCTCAGGCATCTGAAAATCTCACTTTGCAAAGACTTGTAAGTAACGCTAAGAACATTGCAGTTTTGGCGCCAGGAACGGCTAAGGGCTCAATATACGAAAATGCAGGTAGTGGGGTTACTACGTCTGAAGCGCAGCTATTTATTCACAAGCAGCTCGAAAGGGCCGATGTGTATGTGCGTGGCAATGCGGCTGCTTGTATGGATTCAGTGGTAGCCAAGGCAAAACTGGCCAAAGCAGATTTAGTGATCGGGCATGAAAAGGTCGTAATGGGCATGACGTTTTTCGACAAAAGCATATTCGGTAGCAATGCCGGTTTCGGACAGGAGGTGGTTTCGTGATAAAAGTGCAGCCGAACGTCGTAATAATCAGTGATGGTAATACAAGAAGATACAAAAACAATATGGTACAGGGCGGATTCGATTGGCTAGTTAATTTTATAGTGAGCAATAGCGGTGCAGTGCTAACGCATATAGCAATAGGCGACAACGCAAACCCTGTATCACAAGGAGATGTGGTGTTGCATAATGAGCTGACCAGAAAAACGATATCGCTACTTGAAAATGACAACGGCACCGCCTATGCAGAGGTGTTCGTGGATATGAATGAGGCGAACTTTCATTGGCGGGAAATAGGGCTTTTTGCTGGTGGCACGGCTGAAAAAGACAGTGGCACGCTCATAGCAAGATGTCTGGTTGATGAGGCTAAGGACAGTAGGAGAACGGCGACAATATCATGGGAGATAGGGTTTGCAAATGTATAAGGAGGCCAAGGGATGGCGTTTATTAAACAGACAAAAAGCCCCGGAGAGGTAATATCCTCTGATTGGGCAAATCATATTCAAACGCAATACGATGAAATAAATGCACAAATATTTGAGGGTAATCGAACATCAACTGAGAGAAAAATTTATATTGATCAAATAAATGGCAACGACTCAAACGACGGTTTTAGCGCAGCCACGGCACTAAAGACAGCTAAAGCGGCTTTTGCTAAAATCCCTAAGTATGTCGAAGCTTATTATACGGTTTATTTTATAGGGGATTATACGGGGGATATTGTAGTCCCCCCTTTCCAGGGCATGGACCCCGATGGTGCGCAACTACTGATAAGATCACAATATACAGCAACGCCTTCAACTATAAACGGCACTCTTACAGTTTGCGGCGCTGGCGGTTGGCTTGAAGGTGTGCGCTTTGATAGTATCACATTTCAAGCCGTCACAGGAACAAATTCAGCGGTGAATGTGGTATCTTCTCCTATGGTATATTTCTATAAGTGCAATTTTAAAGGTAGTGCTGGAACTGGAAACGGACTAACGGCTTTTGGCTCAAGCGTATACCTGAAAAATTGCACTGTCGATTCTGGATGCTACGGTGGTCTAAGCGCGCAATACGGTGCGCATATAGCTTCATACGCCACGACGGGCGCTGCGGCTTATTATGGATTGATGGCCTCTTTTGGTGGAAGAATAAGTAAAATCAGCACACAGCCAACAGGTGGCACAGCCGCAGAAAGTGCATCGTTAGGGGGAGTGATTAGTTAATGAGGAGATTGCAGGTAGGTAGCGAATTTTTCGAAGCCGAAAGAATAACGATGTCAGATGGGAATATAATTGGCACAAGTGGAGGAATCGAGGTTTTTAGATTTAGTGGCGTTAATTTTGACAAGTTTACGATTGAGGACGGCAAAGACTACGACGCAGATGACAATTCCGTAAGAATAGCTGAATTAGAGGGTGCGGTCATGGAGTTGGTGTCATTGCTCGCATCTCTGGGGGTGTAAAATATGTTTACTGAAAACAGTTTTTTAGTTAAAATATACGTTCGGAAAATCCAGGCGCAAGAAATAACAATGGATAATGTTCCAGACTTAGGAAACTTACGCCAAATAATTGAAGGTATGCTATAAGGAGCCGAAAGGCTCCTTTTTTATTGGAGGTGAAATATGACAAGCAAGAATAAAAAGGTATATGACAGGTTAAATATAACAAAATGGCATGACATGGACTACACAGGCAAGGATGTGAAGGTGGCCATAATAGGTTTTGAGAAAGGGGCGCATCATAACGGCGCTAGCATAATAAAAGAAATTGCTCCAGGCTGTGAGACAACTGAAATCAATGTAATGAAGGGCGGCGTAAGCTTCGAATCGGCGTTTCAGCAGTGCCTGGACATCGGGGCAGACGTCGTGTGCTGCTCGCTAAGAAAGAGCAGCTGGAGCAGCGAGCTGGAGAGGCTGTCAAAGGCGCTACGAGACGGCGGCTGCATAATGATAGACTCTGCCGACAACGAGGGCGAGGAGATAGACGCGTATCCTGCGCTTGACCCCTCGTGGATCGCCATAGGTGCATACGACCAGTTCATAGACGGCAAGGCCAGCTATTCGTGCTACGGGGAGAAGATGCTGGGGCTGTGCTACACAGGGCTTGACAGCATAACAAAAAGCGGCACGATGGTACCGCTAACGCACACTTCCGGCGCGGTGCAGATCCCAAGCGGCATGGCGGCTCTGCTCAAGGAGCACAACGACATGACTCCGGAGGGATTCGAACGCATGGTTAAAAGATGCGCAATAGACTTGAAAGAGGAAGGCAAGGACATAAAAACTGGATGGGGGCTGATATACATGCCAGGCAGCATTGAAGATGCATTCGAAACGGAAATAAAGCTAGTGATAGGGCTAGACATCGCCAAGGTTAATGGCGAAACTGTGAGGCTGGATTCTCCGGCGAAGATAGAAAATGACAGGACGATGGTGCCGCTAAGGTTCATAGCTGAAGTGCTAGGCTGTGAAGTGAGCTGGGATGGAGAAAATCGAGTAGTGACTATAAAAAAATAAGGAGGAGGGAAGTGTATTGGAAAAGACTATTTTCGACATGGCAGTAAATCAAGGACTTACAGCCGTACTTTTTGTGGTGCTCCTTTGGCACACGCTTAAAACAAGCGGAGAGCGTGAGGCCAAGCTACAAAACATAATCGACAATAACCAAGCTATCATGCAAGAGATGGTCGCAAAGCTCGATACTCTCGAATGCATCAAAGACGATGTGGACGACATCAAGACATCTCTCAGCACCGTAGCAGCCACAAGATTACCATAGGAGGTGGTATCATGGACTACATAATAGATCATATTTCTAAGAGCAAGACCAAACGGCCAGGGGTAGCAATATCCCCTGGCTTTATCACTATTCATAATACGGCCAATCCAAAATCAACGGCGCGCAATGAGCGAAACTGGCTGAGCAATCCAAATAACAAAGCGTCTGCATCCTGGCACATCTGCATAGACGAAAAGGAAGCTATCGAGGCTATACCTCTAAATGAAAAAGCATACCATACAGGAACGGCTGCAGGAAACGCCCAGTCAATCGGAATAGAGTTGTGTGAAAGTGGAAATCAGGCTAAAGTCTGGAAAAATGCTATTGCGCTTGTTGCGAATTTGCTCTATGAACGTGCGTGGACCGTAAAAAATCTAAAAACTCACAAAAATTGGAGTGGCAAGAATTGCCCGAGGCTCATACTGCCTGTATGGGCTCAGTTTGTTGGTGAGGTCGATAGCTTGCTTTACGAATTGAAAAATCCGGCCAAAACGCCTGCAAATGCGCCACAAGCCGAAACTGCCGTTTCTGACTTTGCGAAAGATGCAATTGAGTGGGCAAAGGCGCAAAATGTGTCTGATGGGAGCCGTCTGAAGGAAAATTGCACGCGCGAGGAAGTATTGACGATGATTTACAGGGCTATGAAGGAGGAAAAATAGATGACTGACTTTTTGAAATTGCATTTGCTAGATATTGTGACCGTCCTTGCATTTTTGATTTGTGTCGCTATCATGTGGCGAAAAGGAAAGCGGGATACTGTTAGAAGTATAATCCGATCACTGGTCGTAAAAGCAGAAAAGGAACTCGGCAGCGGAACTGGAGAACTAAAATATGCAATGGTAGTTGAGCAGATCTATTACGTACTGCCGTGGATTATCCGCGTATTTTTCACCAGGGCGGAAATCGACAACATGATTGAGGATGCTGTCGAGCATCTCAAGATATACCTATCAGATGAGAGTGATGGCGTGAAACGAAATCTATTAGGATACGAAGTAGAATAGCCGGGGAGACCCGGCTTTTTTTGTTTTTGAATAATATCCCACAACAAGAATAAAAAATTAAAAGGTTTAAAAAATCAACCAAAATAAGGTTGACATTTTAAACCTTTTAATTTAAACTATTTTTAACAAAGGAATTCGCTGCGAAGCAATACTATATTAAATTAGAGAGGGTGAGAGCATGGTTACGGCTTTTGGAAAATTCTGCAGAAAGCTACGAATCGATCATGGAGAGATTCTTAAAAATATGGCAGACAAATTAGACGTAAAATCATCTTTCTTATCAGCAGTGGAATTAGGAAAAAAGAAAATCCCTGCAGCTTGGGAAAATACAATTATTGATTTGTACAAATTAAATGTTGAACAAGCTAAAGAATTGAAATCAGCGATTGAATGTTCCGTTAGTTCAATAAAGATAAATTTAACTGAATATAATGCTAATGATAGGGATTTAGTTTTATCTTTTGCTAGGCGCTTTGAGAGTCTTTCAGAAGAAGATAAAAATGAACTAAGAAACTGGTTCAAAGATGAGTAGGAGGACTGCCTATGGCATACAAGAAAGTTTGTCCGATGTCGAGGTTTAATATTAGAAAAATAGCTAATATGTTGAGAAAAGAACTCAACCTGACAGACACTCTTTATGTTCCGATTGTTGAAATTTATGAAAAGCTTCAATATAAAGGAATTTTGGAGTTTGAAATAAAAGAAGAACATGAGATGGGTGATAATGAAGGTTTGACTTTTCCTGATAAAAATCTTATATACTTAAGAGTAGACGTTTATGATAGAGCAGCAGCTGGATCGGGAAGAGATCGGCTTACGCTCGCTCATGAATTAGGTCACTTTTTATTGCATAGCAAAAATGAAGTGAGCTTTGCAAGGAGTAAATCCAGTGTGAAGATTTATGAGGATCCAGAATGGCAAGCAAATTGTTTTGGGGGCGAGTTTTTGATATCAAAGGATCTATGCAAGGAGATGTCAGAATATGCAATATCACAAGCTTGTGGTGTGACCATTAAGGCTGCAGGCGTGCAAAAGCGCGCTTTTAATAAATAAAAAAAGTCCATCTGCAAATGGACTTTCAAGAAATAAACTCTAACGGACGAGTTTATTCGAAAACTTACTTAAATTATATTAGAGTTTATCCTTTCTTGCAAGTTTTATTTTCTGCAGCAAGGAAGGAGGTTGATCCAATGTACATATTTAGAGCGTCTAAAACGCTAAAGGATGGTACTAAGATCTACGCAAAAGATTACGGTAAAAAAGCGTTTAAGATCTGGATTGGGAAAGGCCCAGAACCTAACAAGTTAAAAAACTAGCACCCATGATAGGGTGCTTCGTCCGTTTTTGAGGAAATAACGAGACCGTTTCATAGTTTGTGTAAACCTTCAAACTGATGTAGAATAAAATCAGTTTGGAGGTTTTTTATTATGGGAAGAAGAAACGAGAGTCCAGAAAAGAAAAGAAGAAGAGCGCTTATAGGGGAA
>Ga0302237_1001643_pt1 | contig 15264 bp, 18 predicted proteins | sample AAG_UR_Ala_MG_FD_193530 | JGI IMG/M metagenome (GOLD analysis project Ga0302237, IMG submission 193530) | Enriched activated sludge microbial communities from anaerobic digester in WTTP, New Holstein, Wisconsin, United States - AAG_UR_Ala | ecosystem: Engineered > Bioreactor > Anaerobic >... | reverse complement strand
GACCGAACCGGAATAATCTACGGAATTGGTCATGCAGTTTATACAATTTCTGATCCCAGGGCTATCCTTCTCAAAGAAAAGGCAAGAGAGCTGGCAATAGAGTCAGGGAAATCGGATGAATTCGAACTGTATGCACTTGTTGAACGTCTCACTCCGGAGGTGTTCCGTAAATTCAAAGGCGAACAGACAGCTAAAGTCGTATGTATCAATGTCGACTTTTATTCTGGATTCGTTTATTCCTGCATAGGAATCCCGAAAGAATTATACACACCTCTTTTTGCCATGGCAAGAATCTCGGGATGGTGTGCTCACCGAATGGAAGAGCTTACCTTCTCGGCAAAAAGAATTATACGTCCGGCATTCAAGAATGTATACGGGCGAAGAAGTTATATCCCGCTTGATCAGAGAGCAGGTTAATAATTTTCTTCTTTGAGCTGCATGAAAGCCTTGGGGTGAAGACAGGCCGGGCATGTTTCAAAAGCTTTGGCTGATTCGTATACATAGCCGCAGTTGATGCATTTCCACCATACCTTGCCGTCTTTCAGGAAGACCTTATCTTCTGAAATGTTCTGAAGTAGTTTCAGGTAACGTTTTTCATGTTCTTCTTCAACTTTGGCGATCATCTTAAAAGCTGTAGCAATTTCCGGAAAACCTTCAGCTTTGGCCACTTCAGCAAAATGCGGATAAAGATCAGCCCACTCTTCATGTTCTCCTTCAGCAGCAGCTTTGAGGTTTTCTTTTGTGGTTCCTATGACCCCGGCAGGATATGATGCAGTGATTTCAGTCATTCCTCCTTCGAGGAATTTGAAAAATCTTTTAGCATGTTCCTTTTCCTGGAGAGAGGTCTCCATGAAAATATTTGCTATCTGTTCAAAGCCTTCTTTCCTTGCTGCACTTGCAAAGAATTCATACCTGTTTCTGGCTTGTGATTCACCTGCAAAAGACTTAAGCAGGTTCTGCTCCGTTCGTGTACCTTTCATTGATTTAGACATAATGTATTACTTTAAGTTTGACTTTTGTGATTTCAGGTTACCTACTAAAATACAATATTTCCACTTTAAGTGTACTTCTGCCTTTCTATAATCAATCATTAAACCTTGGATTTACTACGTTATTATAAATAGATCCGAAAGTATAGGAAAAACCAATACTGGTATAATATGTATAAGTTGTTTTCTGTGCTTTCCTTTGTAGCAGAACATCCTCAAGAGCCATATCACCTCTGGGCAGGAAAATCTGATCGTGAACCATAGAGACCTGTCCCTGAATATTGAATGAAATCCCTTTAAATATCCTCACGCTGGCATATGTGTAAAGCCGCAGTTTATTATATGACCAGTCAAAAAAATAGTTACTCCACGAGAGTGTGGAAGAGATTGATCCCCATTTCTGGATATACGACATATAAGCAGAGAGAGAATGAAATGCAACAGTTTCCTTTTGTTTAAACCGTGAAGTCTCTTCAGTATAATTATTGATTTCCACTCCGGCCCGATATAAGAACGTTAATATACGCCGTGTTGATTCTGCATATGGGAAAATATCATATTCAATACCCGGAGCAAATTTTATAGAAAGGTCATAATTGTTATATGGATAAGATTGAACTGTCACTGATGCTCCACCGGACCAATGGTTATTTATGCTCTTAACATATGACAGATAAGCATATTTCTGCTCATATGTGCTGATATAGGTCGTATCAGTATCTCCAAACTTATAAGAGATCTTGTCTTTTTCATTATAAAGACTAAAATTTGATTCAAATTTTGATTTTTCTGTTATCCGGTTGGCAGAGAAACTTGTTGACAGGTAATTGACTTTGCGAGATGACTGCCCGTTCAAATAACCGGAAAGAGAAGTTCTGAAAACCCAGCTGTTCCATTTGTCAGATGAAACTGTTTCAGTCAGGGGCTTATTGAAATTGATATTAATATACTCTGAAAGAGGTGTTTTTTGTATATATCGCATTAATCCCATTTTTAATGTTTTTACTTCTTTTGCTCTTCTTGTGTCAGAGGTTTCATCAGGATTGATATTACATTTTACTGTATCGGCCATCCCATTGTATTTCCCCTGGCCGACAATAAAAAAAGTTGATACGTACCCGCCGGAACCAGTACTCTCCTGTGTTGAGATAATATATACATCTGCATCCTGCCTGTCACGAACATAGTTGATATAAGGAATTTCCTTTTTTATGTAATCAGATGCAGTCATAAATACATTAAGGGCGTTTACCCTCAGAGTATCGCTCTGAGAATCCGGAAGCTGTGAAAACATCGGGATAGAAAATACAGTAAGCACAAGCGGGAGGAGGAGTTTTTTCATGGATATTTGGTTGGGTTAACAAAGTAACATAACTACTAAATTAGGCATATATTGTTATGAGATCCCATTTTTAGTGAGGATTAACAAATCATTAACACAAATGAAAAGAAAACCGGCATCAGAATTCCGATACCGGTCGTCATGGAAATATAAGGAATGAAAAACCAGGAAGCTACTTTTCTATTCTCCGCCGATGTTCGATCCGGTCCAGTCCCTCTTCTGTCATTAACCATAACCTGTTCCGCGGATCGGAGATATAATAATTTTCATCTATTGAGTGATAAAGGCTTTCTGTAGTCCGGTCCATAATTATTACAGTTCCTTCAGGAGCATATACACTCAGCCAGACTTCATCGAAGGACCATTTTCTTCCGGGGGGGATTCTGGAAAATTCATCAATTATCAGTGAATCACCTGAGATCCTGTAGTTGTATATAAGTTCTTCAGCTTTCTGAAGGGCGTCATTACGGTTTCGTCCGGCTGAACGCTTGTAAATCTCCAGGCTGACAGAGTTCTCTTCAGATTGATGAATATTTATGAATGTGCGCAGGTATAATTCTTTCTTTTCATCTGAAATGAAAATTTCATATTCTTCATCAGGAATTGCTATCTCGTTGTCGTATTTTATGTCTGACAGCCTGGCACCTGAAACAATGTAAAGAGTATCCGGAGTGATTTTAAAATAATCCCGTGTAACTGAACGGGCAGTCTCGACATAACTGATCCCTTCATTGAACAGTATTATTGAAAGAGCTGCCGCACTTAATACCCACAGGACAAACCCTCCAAGCAAAATAAATCCGTCTCTTGCCCTGAACCAGAAGATCATTTTAATCCCTCCATAGATGATTGCCAGCAGGGGCAGGGTAATTGTCAATGTAATAAGGACTTTTGCCCATGGCACTATTGCCGGGGATATTATATAGTTCAGGAAGTCCGGCAGGTAACTTAGGTGAACTCCTTCAATATTCGTTGAAAAAGCTCCGGGGTATTTGAAAATGAAAACCATAAAAAATACCAGCAATGCAAGGAAACATCCAACAACAAGTAATACTCCGGTTATTATTAAAAAAATCCGCAAACAGATAAACAGAACTCTGCCAATTGCCCTGAACACTTCATTTACCGCGTTCCCGGCTCTCGATGAGGTGGTATATTGTTGATTATAAGGATTTTCGGTTGCTGCTGATCTCCTCTGGTTTGAGAAATACATTTCCTTCTTCTGAGACTCAGTGACTGCTGAAGGAAGTGAAATCCATAAAGCCAGGTAGATAAAAAATCCAATTCCAAACATCAATGCCAGAACCACGAACAGAATTCTGAACCATACAGGATCAGTATCAAGATATGCTCCAAAGCCTCCGCATACTCCTCCGATTATCCGGTCATCGGTATTCCTGTACAGTTTTTTTCTTTGCGCCCCGGAATACGCATATTTTGTCTCCTCCTCAGCTGCCTGCCCGAAATCTTCAGGTTTGCCTATGATTGCTATCATATCTTCGACATTCTGACGGTTTATGACACCTGCGAGTCCCTTTTGAGACTGGAAAATTTCTGCTATCCGGGATTCTATATCTTCAATAGTTTCATTGCCTCCCGGAGTATGCCTGAACTTCAGATCTATAGCCTGAAGGTAATTGCGAAGGATGTGATAGGCTTCTTCGTCAATGCTGAAGAGAACTCCACCCAGGTTTATACTTATTGTTTTATCCATCTTCATCAGTATTTAAGGTTAGAAATCGGTTATCTGGAACGAATGAGATTGACAGATTCAACCAGTTCATCCCATGCCCTGTCCAGATCGGCCAGATATTCCTTACCGGCAGGAGTCAGTTCATAATATTTCCGGGGAGGTCCCTGCTGTGATTCTTCCCAGCGGTAACTTAATAATCCTGAATTCTTTTGCCTCGTCAGAAGAGGATAGAGCGTGCCTTCTACCACAATGACCCGGGCTTCCTTAAGTTCTCTGATTATGTCACTCGCGTAGCATGAACTCCTGGATAGTACTGATAGTATACAGTATTCCAGGATACCTTTTCGCATTTGCGCTTTTGTATTTTCCAGATCCATACTCTTGATTTTTTAATTTAACTTACTTATAACTTCCCGGTCATTCTTCCATTATAGTTTCATATTTTTTCTGACTGCGTCAAATTCATTTTTTACGGCTTGTGTTATGTTATGAATATTGACAGGTTCTCCTTTCATTTCAATTTTCTGAGAGGTAGTTTTTGCCTCGGGCAGAACAATATACAGTATGAGATAAATGAGAACGCCCATTCCACCCATTATGGCGGCGATTATGAATATTACCCTCATGATCCAGGGATCTATATTCCAGTAGGCACCCATTCCCGCACATACCCCTCCAATGATACGGTGTTCAGTGTCGCGGTACATCCTGTGATATCCTGGCCTGGCAAATTTTCCCCCGGCAGTCGAATCATCGTGATCCGAAAAATCTTCAGGATTACCAAGGGTTGCAATGACTGACCTGACATCATCAATATTTATAACCTGTTTATATGTTGTCAGTTTAGTCCTCAATAATTCAGCGATCCTTGATTCTATATCAGATAAAATTTCTGAAGAACTGTCTTCACCTGCAAAATGAAGCTCAAGGTTCTTCAGATACCTTTTAAGTTCAGAATAAGCATCTTCATCAATGTTGAATGAATAACCGCCAATATTTACACTTACAGTTATTTTCATGGTTCTTAATTTTATTTACTACTATATATGACAAGAAACAATACAATGCAAAGATATATAATAATTATAATAGTATGCAATACATAGTAGTAAAAAATTATAATTATTTAATTAAAAAGCTGGATATTAGATATATAGAAAAGATAAATTTTTTTACTGAAGCCTGCTCTTGTAAAGAATGTTTATATTTATGCTGATAATTATGATAATGAAGAAATACAAATGGGGAATTCTGGCCCCCGGAAAGATGTCAGCGAAATTTTCAAAAGCTTTGAAGTTTCTGGAAAATGCGGAGCTGTATGCTGTAGGATCGCGTGATTTATCGAGGTCAAAGAGATTTGCTGAGGAGCATGGTTTTAAAAAATTTTATGGAAGCTATGAAGATCTGGCAAAAGATCCTGATGTTGAAGTAATATATATAGCTTCTCCACATTCACACCACAAAGAACATACATTGTTATGTCTGAATAACGGTAAACATGTTGTCTGTGAAAAGGCGTTTGCGCTTAATGCGAAAGAGGTGGATGAAATGATTGAACTGTCGAACAAGAAAGGTCTCTTTCTGATGGAAGCATTATGGCCTCCGTTCCAGCCTTTTTACAAAAAGGCTTCAGAAATAATAAAATCAGGGCTGCCTGGCGGGATCAGGCATCTGAACGGATATTTTTCATTCATACCCCCCTATGATCCTGAAGAACGTAAATTCAATCCACTGCTTGGAGGAGGTTCACTGCTTGATATTGGTATTTACCCGGTTATTGATGCTCTGACTTTTATAGGAATCCCCGATGAGATAAAAGCATTTGCTGTATATGCTGATTCGGGGAGTGAGGTAACAGCAAATATCATTTTCAGGTATAAGGATGGGAGGACAGCTTTTTTATACAGCTCCTATAAAACTGATAATGGCATTGGATGCGACCTGCTGTGTGAAAATGGCAATATGACTGTCTCACGCGGGCGTGATATGAATCAGAGAGTCATATTGAAACTGCACGGGGAGGATGAGAAAGTGTACAAATTCAATCCTCCGGCAATGGGCTATCACTGGGAAGCAGAAGAAGTAATGCGCTGTCTTGATAAAGGATTGACTGAGAGTCCAGTAGTACCTCTTTCATTCAGTCGTAACCTTATAAGGACACTCGACAGGATAAGAGAAGCTGCCGGAATATCCTTCCCGGCAGAAAAATGAATAATTCCTGACATTTTATGCAAACATCCGGATCCGGATCTGAAGAAACATTTTACAGGAAAAAATTCTTCCTCAGCCTTATAATACCGGGGATATTCATTTCTCTGATGTGGCTGGTTAAAACCACTGAAGTGCTTTTTGAAGCGGATTTTTCAGTATTTGGGATTTATCCGCTTACGATAAAGGGACTGCCGGGAATTTTATTATCTCCTTTCATACATGCTGATTTCAGGCATCTTTTCAATAATTCATTGCCGCTTTTACTCCTGTCGCTTTCACTGTTTTACTTTTATTCGGAGATTGCACTTAAGATATTTTCACTGACATTCATTATAACAGGGATCCTGGTCTGGTTAGGCGGAAGAGAGGCATGGCATATAGGAGCCAGCGGCATGGTCTACGGTCTGGCATCATTCCTATTCTTCAGCGGCATAATCAGGAAATATTTCAGGCTTGTGGCACTGTCACTTCTTATTGTTTTTCTTTATGGCCAGATGGTCTGGGGCATTTTCCCGGGGATACATGATAACATTTCATGGGAATCACATATGCTGGGTTTCCTTTCCGGTATCGTGCTGGCTATCATATACAGAAGAGAAGGGCCCCAGGCACCTGTATATGATTGGATGGAAGAAGATGACCAGGGGGAAGGACTTTAAGAAAATATTCTTCAGTTGATCATCGGATCACTCTAATTGTTACCTTTAAGCCAATTATTTTTCATGAACCTGCAAAAACATATTTAGGATGAATAATAAACCTGTAGCAGTCATTACAGGCGCCAGCAGGGGAATCGGGAGGGCAATCGCGATTTCCCTGGCATCAGAAGGTTTTGATATCGCCGCAATTGCGAGGTCGATCGACAGTGAAGGCATGGAGTTACTGGGGCCGGAAGTTGAAAAAAGAGGAGCAGAGTTTTTCCCTGTTGGATTTGATATATCATGTACTGCATGTCAGGTTGAAGTTGTCTCTAATATACTTGACCGATACGGCAGGATAGATTTCCTTGTAAATAATGCCGGCGTCGCCCCTCTTCAGCGGAAAGACCTTCTTGAAATGACTGAGGAAAGCTACGACAGGGTAATGAATATAAACCTCAGGGGGCCTGTATTCTTTGCCCAGAAAATAGCTAAGGAAATGATCTGGCTCAAACAACAGCTGACAAACTTCAGACCTGGAATCGTATTTATTACATCTGTATCAGCCAGACTTTCCTCGACAAACAGAACTGAGATTTGTATTTCAAAAGCCGGATTAAGCATGGCTACAAAAGTATTTGCCGACCGGCTTGCAAAAGAAGATATTAGAGTGTATGAGGTCAGACCGGGTATTATCAGGACAGATATGACAATTAAGGATAAGGATAAATACGATAAATTTATAAACGATGGTCTGGTTCCGCAGAAGAGATGGGGAGTACCGGAGGATATTGCTAAAGCGGTTGCATCACTGGCCCGCGGTGACTGGGATTTCTCAACAGCTGCAATTTTTGAGGTCAGTGGCGGACTCAGTATTCAAAAATTATAGTATTTCGGGAATATTTATATGAACCTTTCAGGGCCGCTATGCAAAAAAAAGGAAAATATGGTCAGTGGATTAGAAGTTAAAAGTGAAAAGCAGAGATTTGTCAGCCCGGAATATATTATTCCTTTCATACTCGTAACCAGTCTTTTCTTTCTGTGGGGCTTTGCTCACGGATGTCTTGACGTCCTCAATAAACATTTCCAGGAACTGCTGAACATGTCGAAAGCCAAATCAGCTCTTGTTCAGTTTGTTTTTTATGGAGGTTACTTTATTATGGCAATCCCGGCCGGGCTTTTAATGCAACGGTTTGGATATAAACGGGGAATCATTTTCGGTTTATCCCTTTTCTGTGCCGGAGCATTCTTAATGTTACCGGCAACCGTCATACAGACATTTGGCAGTTTTCTGCTATGCCTTTTTATTATTGCCTGCGGACTAACATGTCTCGAAACTGCCGCAAATCCTTACACTACAGTTCTTGGACCTGCTGTGCATGCCGAAAGACGTATAAATTTTTCGCAATCTTTTAACGGTCTGGGATGGATAGCAGGACCTTTGATAGGAGGTATGCTTATCTTCGGAGATAACGGGGATGAAAACAGATTCTCTTCCATCGCGTTGCCCTATCTGCTGATTGGAACAATTGTTTTCATAGTGGCACTTCTGTTCTGGCGGGCATCACTTCCTGAAATTAAAGAAGAGACTCACTCCGCCGGAGCCAGTGATAAATCAAATGACTTAAGCTGGAGAAACCTGTTCAGGCATCCTCATTTTGTGCTGGCAGTAACAGCTCAGTTTTTTTATGTTGCGGCCCAGACCGGGATCAACAGTTTTTTTATCAATTACGTTACTGAAGAAATGCCTGCAATAACAAACCAGGAAGCCTCCAAAATACTCGCTTTTGGCGGTATGGGACTTTTCTGGCTGGGTCGTTTAACCGGCAGTACCATTTTCATGAGGCTTGCCCGTCCGAACAGGATACTTGCCCTGTATGCCTTCATCAATGTAATTACAATGTGCCTTGTTGTAGCAGGACTCGGATGGATTTCAGTCACAGCTCTTTTTACAACATATTTCTTCATGTCCATAATGTTCCCGACGATTTTTGCCCTTGGCATAAAGGATCTGGGCCCGCTTACAAAAAAAGGATCATCTATTCTTGTTATGTCAATTGTCGGAGGTGCACTTATACCTGTCTTGATGGGGCGTATTGCTGATGTCTCAAAGATGGCAATGGGATTTATTGTTCCATTGATCTGTTTTGCTTTTATACTCTATTTTGGTATTGACGGGTATAAAGTCAGAGGATCAAAGCTAAATGGAAGATAAGTTATTATACAGGATTCACATAAGCGGCTGGGTACAGGGAGTAGGATTCAGATGGAGGACAGCTCTTGAAGCGAACAGACTTGGGATAAAAGGATATGTCAGGAACCTTCGCGACGGGAGAGTCTATATAGAAGCTGAAGGATCCAGGGAACAGCTGGATCTTTTTGCCGGGTGGTGTAAAAATGGCCCGGGAGTCGTAAAGGATGTGAATGTCGAAACTTTTACTCCAGTGGGTTATACTGAATTCAGAATTGAACATTAATAAATAACTCAGAACCAGGTCTCGGCCATCACTTTTTTGTCATGCTGGAAATCGGTGAGCCTGTAGGATATCCCGGAATTATTTTCAATCTGATAAACCCAGTAACCTGAGATTCCTCCGGGAGAATAGAAAGTTCTTTTCAGGTAAAGATTATCTCCGACGGTGAATTCACAACTTCTGCCGTAGGCCGATATTTTGCCATAGATCTTTTCCATTGATGTCTTGATCCAGATCAGGTTGGGACTTCCGTAGTTTTCGACTCCGGTATTACGGTAATCGAGATATGTCCCGACGTATTTCCTGATTATCATCAGTTCATCTTCCTCAATAGTTGCAGAAGCCCTTTTTGATTGTTTGACAGGAGATGTAAAAGGGACCACAAGAAGTTGTGTTGTAACCATTTCAACAAAAGCTGAACCACCGGCTATATCGATTTCTACTTTCAGGAAGAATTTATCAGTATCCCAGGGTATTGTATTGAAATCACCTACCTTTTCAGTACCATCTCCAATCAGAAGCGAGACCATTCCTTTCTTATCGGTAGTTACTTTTTGAAATTCACTGTAAACCAGAGTCCCGGGAGATTCTCCCATCAGAATGCTAAGACGAAAATAAACGGTTTTTGAAGCTACAATCTCTCCGGCAGAATTGCGAACTACCGCCTGGTAAGTCAATGGTTCCTGGATCTGAGCTGCCAGAACATGACAGGAACACATAAAAAATAATATTAGAAATATATTTTTCATCCCACCGGGCCTCTAAGGAAAAGTAATTCTTAATATTTTTAAAGTTACAAAATAAAAGTCATTTTTCCAATAAAATAGCTAATAAGGAGTATCACATTCCAGGTGAAATAATGTGATTGCTAAAATCCCCAGGATACATCAGTATCATAGGCCTGAACATTATCAGTTACCTGAGTTAAACCCGAACCATCAGAATTTATTAAATATAGATGACATCCATTTTCTTCAGCCGGATAGGTAAAAAGGATCTTCTTACCATCAGGTGACCAGCAAAGAGAAACATCACAAACCCGGTTATAATGCATCCAGTCAACAGGTGTTTTAAAAGGGGTCACTCTTATAAGTTCTGTAAGGTTGCTCCCGTCGGGATCAATAGTTTTTACTGAAACAGCATTCCATCCATATTCTGAAGGATCTGTTTCGACCACCAGAAAGGCAATTTTTGATCCGTCGGGAGAAAAAGCCGGAGATTCAAAATTCTGGTTGACAGGAGTGGGCAGCAGCAGGCTGACTCCTGCTTTCCCAACATATGGTTCTATACTTAAAAGACCTCTGATCTGATTAATTAAATTGGAACAAACAAGCTTTTGCCCCGGCGACATGGAGAATCCGCCAGAAGGCTCAATAAACCAGGAAGGATCATCATCAAAATAGAATTTTATAAGTTCAACCCTGTCTGTAGGATTTTCCACCGGTGATTGTATAAACAAAGGGCCATATAGACTTGCGGTAAAAACTAAAATTTTTGATCCATCAATGGTCCATGATGGATAGCGATCCTGATATTCTGTCTGATATACCAGATAACTGCCTGATCCATCAGAATTCATTACGTATACATCATATGCAGTTGAAGAATTTGTAAATAATGAACAGAGGATTTTCGATCCGTCAGGTGAAATGCTTGGCCAGAGCAAAAAACTATTCAACATAAAGGCGGAAATCGTTTTTTTGTCAATATCTATCATATTAATTGAAATATTACCAGTGACATAATCAGTCCGGTAAAATAGAATTTTCCCGCTCCCAAGAGCTTCATAAGGAATTATATCCGTCGGGGGAGTAAGAGTAATAACCCTAAAAGGATCGTCCACCTGGACTTCGGGTTTACTGCAACTGCTTGCAAGCAGGCATAGAAAGCCCGTTAAGACTAATTGGAAAGTCAGGGGTCGTAATATTTTTTTCATAACTTTTCACTATTTGTAATCAAAGATACACCTTAAAAAGCTAAAGTTAATTTATTTCCCTGCTCCTGAAAGTTGTAACTGACTTGATCTGGAAATTCTCAAATAATCATTCTGTTTTATCTGATTAATAATTTATTAGATTTGAGGTAGAATCTGTATTTATTGAAAATGAAAACTTTCTGTATCTCATTGGTTTTGATTATGAATTTCTTTACTCTCTACTGCCAGGATGTAAAGGATCAGAATCTCTTCAGGTCCTTCAAACGGGACACTCATTATAATTGGCGGGGGTGAAATAAGTGAATCACTTAATAATAAGATTATGGAAACAAGCGGAGGACTTCAGATTCCGATTGTGGTTATTCCAACAGCTGATGGGAGCGATAATTATGATGAGAACTTTGGAGAGGCAGGGTTGCTCAAAAAAATGGGTGCAACCAATGTCACAGTTCTTCACACAAACGACAGGAATGTTGCCAACTCGGAAGAATTTGTCAGGCCACTATTAAATGCAAAGCTGGTTTGGTTCAGTGGAGGGCGGCAATGGAGGCTTGTTGACGCATATAAAAATACACTGACTGAAAAGATGCTTTGGAAAGTGCTTGAGAATGGAGGCACAATAGGAGGATCATCGGCTGGTGCCACAATTCAGGGTAGTTTTCTTGTACGGGGAGATACAAAGAATAACCAGATTATGATGGGCGATCATCAGGATGGATTTGGCTTCCTGACGAATGTTGCCATTGATCAGCATGTACTTGCCAGGAACAGGCAATTTGATATGTTTGATATACTCAGGAGTCATCCGGGATTACTGGGAATTGGAATTGATGAGTCGACAGCAATAATCGTAAAGGGAGATATGTTTGAGGTTGTCGGGAAAAGTTATGTCGTTGTTTATGATGGAAAATTCTGGTCGAGGGAGGGATCAGAGCTTAAGAATTTACCCGAAAAAGAACAGCTCTTCTATTTTTTCAGAGAAGGCGACAGGTACAGTCTGAAGGAAAGAAAAATAATAACCGATTAGAATCCACCGATTGAGCGGACTTAAAGCAGAGTGAGTGTGAGAGTGAGTTTTGAGGAAAAAAGAATGAGAGTGCTCGCTCTCGCTCTCACTCTCACTCTTTTTTCAGCTCCCCTGACTGCTGAAAGTTGCATCTGGCTGAAAGACTTTTTAATGATAAAAAACGATTTTCAAAATTGTAATTGTTTTTGGATCGGATTTTAGGGAAGCCGACACCAGTGCTTTAGCCAGAAAACTTTCACGGTGCAGAATGTTATTTTTGGAGCACTGGAGCAGTGTCGCGGTACAAGCTGTCACGGAGCCAGAAATCTGTCACGGTGAAGGGGGGTTTAATTGAGGGCAGGTGAGCGTTTCCGGGTTTAAGATGTTACACGAATTTATCTTGCCAGCCGAACCGAAATAGTGATCAAAAGGTCAAAAGAAAAAAGAAGGTTCGGGCCCATAAATTACTTGTGATTTTTGCACGGCTGGCCTAGCAGGTCACCAAGCAAAAACCATAACAGTCTGCCCCGCTTCAGGCGGGGAGCTTATTGACCCTGCCGTCCGCTTAGGCATTGACCTTTTTTATCAATTTTCTGATTTATTCAAATTATTTATCTGATTACTAAGTACATGACAAAAATTTACAATATTGGTTAAAATTATCTATATCGTTGCTAAAAAGCAAGTTGGCTATATAAGTGAGGCCATATTTAAACAAGCTTTTAGCCCTTCTACCATGCTTTTTGATTTTGATTGGTCTGAGTTTGTCGAGATATATTCCGGCTTTGTACACCCAGGCAAAAGCAATCAAAATCAATGACAACAACTTACTGACCCGTTCAATATCAGACAAATGAGTATCCTCGATATTAAATTCACTACTTTTCAGGGCCTTAAATGCAGACTCTATCTGCCATCTTTCTTTGTAAAGGGACTGGGCCTTGTCCGGTTTATTAAAAGATACTATGATCTGAAGCTCCGGAACATTTTCTTTGTTTATAATCCTGGATGCGGAGAGATAACAGAGTTCGCCATTAACCCGAACAATCTTGCGATAAAAACCACATTCATTGATTCTAAGGTTGTTGAACAACCACGAAGCCTTTACAATATGTCCGTTACCAGGTATCTCCACCCAAAAATTTTCACGTATACGAATATGATACTCAATGTTTAGTCGGTTAAGATACTCCAGCCATTTGTCGCCAACAAACTCCCGGTCGGCCAACAGGCATTCAATACTGCCGGATCCAAAAAGTCGGATAAAGCGGTCCATTAAATCTATTCGTTCCTGCATACAGGAGTTACCGAACTTTGGCATTATATGGAATAGTATCGGAAAGGCTACCCCCTTGTATACGATGCCAAGAGTAAGTATGTTAATGTTCTTTGTCCCGAACTTCCAGTTAGTCCTGTCCAAAACCAGCCTGTATGGTGGTTCATGGGGCAGCAAAGCAAATATAAACCTAGCAACCAGGTCCGAGTCAAGTGGGTACTCCGCAATAAACCGCTGTATCCTTCTAAGCGACGACTCAACATTAACATTGGAGTCAAACCAACAGGCCAGTTTTTCGAAGCAGACAGTCTGCACCTTGCATAACGCACTGATAAATAAGCCAAAGAACTTTATACGTGCTAAGTTCATTTTGTCTCCAAAGAACTCTTTCAACGTATCAGATAAAACTGTAACTTTGTTTTCAACCTTGATTTTCATAGTCGGAAATGGTATTGGTAACACTATTCCAACATATTGATTATCAAGGTTTTATACTAATAAAAGAACATGTATTTATTAACAATAACAGTATAATATATTAACAATCAACGCGTTAACGTTTTTTATCATGTACTAAGTTTTTTTATATTTATTTCCGGCATAAACCAATTGAGTTTCATTTTTTATGAATTCTTCCTGGAAATAACTGCATATCAATTCTATCTCATCTTGATTTAAAGATGAATCATTTTTCAAATATTCAGCAAAAACACTTTTTGAATCCATTTTGAATTTCTATTATTTTCAGTTGCAACATCCCGGTTCAGTGGATTTTTAGCATGACACCCAACTACCCGACGATTGAGGGAGATCGGCTTTTCATAGCACCGTCCGCTTAGCCTTAGTTTTTTATTTTTTTCTTTTAGTCTACGAATGTTTCCTTCAGGATAGCTTTAACCTCTTTAATCTCAGGTCTCGAGAGTTTTCCAAGATCTTTGAGTATGCGTTGTTTATCTATAGTCCTGATTTGATCAAGTACTATCCAGCCAATCTTGTTGTCATGCTTTATCTCAACCCGAGTAGGATAGTTTTTGGAACTAGTTGTCATTGGGGCAATTACAACAGTTCTTAAATGGTTATTCATTTCGTCAGGTGAAATTGCAACACAAGGTCTTGTTTTTTTGATCTCACTACCGATTGTAGGATCAAGGTTTACAAGAATGATTTGGTACTGTCTTATTTCCATTCCTCAAGGTTTTCTTCTTCGAAAATGTCTGGCATTATGAGTTTGTCATCACCGTTTGCATGCATTTCGATGAATGCTTTATCCCAACCTTTTCTGGGTCTTGAAAGGGGTTTTATGATGATATGTCCTTTATCCAGGATCATTTCTACTGTATCACGGATATTATATCTCTCAATAATGGTTTTGCTGAACCTTATCCCCCTCGAATTTCCAATTTTTACTACTGATACTTCCATGACTTGAACTATTAAGATGTAATTACAAAGTTATTACATATTATTGAAATTACCAAATTCTTATTATCATATTTTTAGTAATCTGTCTCATTGCTACAATTGTTTAATTATGAGTAGGATGCTAAGAAATTCGAATCTATGCACATAGCGTCGAGTTAAGGCTAACGGGAGTCTGTCTAATAATCTCTATTATTCCACAGAATCTGACCTTTTCTAAGCAGGTTTAAGCCTCAGGTTGATTTCTACAGTCCTGACCGGACTTACATAACATAATCCC
>Ga0302237_1001633_pt1 | contig 15308 bp, 10 predicted proteins | sample AAG_UR_Ala_MG_FD_193530 | JGI IMG/M metagenome (GOLD analysis project Ga0302237, IMG submission 193530) | Enriched activated sludge microbial communities from anaerobic digester in WTTP, New Holstein, Wisconsin, United States - AAG_UR_Ala | ecosystem: Engineered > Bioreactor > Anaerobic >... | reverse complement strand
GTCAGGCTTGGCCGTGTCAGGCTTGTTGTCTTCAAACGGCACCGCCTTCACGGCCGTTCCGGGGCGGGCCCGCTGGATGCCCTCGACAATCACGCGGTCGCCCGGCTGAAGCCCCGAGGAGACGAGCCATTGGTCGACCAGGGCGCGATCGGTCGAGATGCCTCGCTGTTCGACTTTGTCTCCGGCGCCCACGACCAGGACGAGCGGATTCCCCTTGGGGTCGCGCGAAACGGCCTGCTGAGGAACGAGGATCGCCCCCTCCTGGACGCCTTCGTCGATCGTCGCCCGCACGAACATGTTGGGCAGGAGCGTCCGGTCGGGATTGGGAACGACGATCCGCAGAATGACGGAACCGGTCGTGGGGTCCACCGTCACGTCGCGGAACTTGAGCGAGCCCTCCTGCGGATACGCCGTGCCGTCTTCCAGGGTGATCTTGACGCTGTCGGTCCCATTCTCCTTGAGGCGGCCGTTCGTCAGGCTGCGTCTCAGCCGGTTCACTTCCACGGTGGATTGCGGCACATCCACGTAAATGGGATCGAACTGCTGAATGGTCGCCAGGGCCACCGGCTGATACGCGGTGACAATGGCGCCGTCGGTCACGCTGGACCGGCCGATGCGGCCGGAGATGGGGGCGGTGATCTTCGTGTACGCCAAGTTGATCTCGGCCGTCTTGAGCGCCGCCTCGGCCTGCTGGATGGCCGCTTCGGCCGCTTTGACCGCTTGCCGATCGCTTTCGACCTGCGCCTCGGCCGTGCGCAGCGCGGCTTGGGCCCATTCGACTTCGGTGGCGGCCTGGTCTCGCTCCATGAGAGACGCAGCATTGCTCTTGAGCATGTTTTCGAACCGCTGGCGGTTCGTTGTGGCCAGCGCCAGGGTCGCCTCGTGCCGCTTAACACCGGCGACGGTCGCTTCCAGCGTGGCCCGCGCCCGTTCCGCCGCCTCGCGCGAAGCTGTGACGGTCGCGGCGGCGCTGTCTAACGCGGCTTGAAAGGGTTCCGGGTCGATCTGATACAGCACGTCACCGGCCTTGACTTCAGAACCTTCCTCAAACAGCCGTTTCAAAATCAGGCCGCTGACCTGAGGTCGAATTTCCGCCACGAGGTAGGCGGAGGTCCGGCCCGGCAACTCCGTGGTGAGCAACACCGGCCGAGGCTGGACCGTTGCCACGGCGACTTCTGCGGGAGGCGGCGGTGGCGGCGGCGCCTGGCGGTTGCAGCCGGCCTCAAGAAAGCTCGTGAGGAGAGCCGCCGCAAGCGGTGCCGCTTTCCAAAGATTCCACGTCTTCATTGAAACTTCTCTCTTCGTTCTTTCGCAACGTGAATGGAAAACCCTTCACGAACCGCACCGATCAAGATGCCCACGTATTCGGTCGCCGCTTCATCGGAATCGCTGCTCATTTGCAACTCGAACAGCTCTGTCAGACATCCGATGAACATGCGGCTCGTGTACGCTGGATTGTGCGGCCGAAAAGAGCCTTCTTTGATTCCTTGCTCGTAGATGGCGGTAACCGCTTCCAGGATCCGCGGCCGCGTGCTTCGCTTGACCTGACGGCTGTGATCCGCTTGCGCCAACAGCCGGATGACGGCTTTGTGCTTCACGCTGTCGTCCAAGGCGTGGCGCAGGATGGTATCGAGTTTCTGGGGAGCCGGCAGATCCGCCTGCACGAGGTCCTCAATCATCCTCAAGAAGGGACCGACAATTCGATCAGAGACGAATGCCAGCAAGTCCTCCTTGCTGTGGAAGTAGTCGTACAGACTGCTCTTGGACAGCGCCGCCGCCTCCGCCACCCGGTTCATGGTGGTTCCTTCGATGCCATGCTCGCACAACACCGCCGTCGTGGCCTCGAAGATACTCTCCTTCATCATCGTGTTCAGCAGCGCTTTGCGGGTCTTGCTCAGTCTTGGCATGGTCTTGATCTCACTGCGGCCGCCGCGCGTCACTGGTCTCAAAATATAGCGACCGCCGGGTCGCCAATCAATACCGCAGGTTCATTTAATTTGACCGATGGGTCACCCCTCTATCACGCACCCCTCCAAACAGGGCACCGGCCACGTCTTTCAGCGAGATGTCTGGCTTTCTGCAATCCGCCGCCACGGATTCGCCTGTTCCAATTCGTAGGCGATCTCCAGCAAAGTGCGTTCGTCACCGTGGGCGGCCGAAAACTGCACGCCAATCGGTAGTCCGTTGGCTGCCGTCCCCATCGGCAAGGAAATGGCCGGAGAACCATCGGCGTTGTTGACGGGGGTGAACGTGGCGTAGTTCGCCATTCGCTGGAACAACTCCGGAAAGGGCACTTCGGGGCTGAGATAGCCCAGTTCGGGAGTGACGTGAGCGACTACGGGTGACAGAACCAGATCGTAATCCTTCGTGGCCGTGGCATTTTGCCGAGACGTACGTCGCAGCCGAAGCAGAGCCAGCGGCAAGTGCCAGCCATGGCGGCGAAAGCGAGCTGCAAGCCCCCGGGTCAGACCGTCTACCTGACTGGAATCAAACCTCCTACCGAAACGGTGATGTCCGAAACGGATCGCCATGAAGGCGAGAAAGCCCCAGTAGTCGGCAAAATCTTCGGGAAACGACGGTGACATCGTGACAACTGCCTCTTCGACGCGGTGACCGAGGCTCTCCAACAAGGCCGCCGTTCGTTCCACTACCGTGCGAGTCTCCGGGCAGGTCGGAGCACCAACAATGGAATTGATGACCAGACCAATCTTCAGGCGCCGTTTGGCCGGTCCCTCCACCAGTTCGACCGGCGGCAATTTGCGATTGCGCCAGTAACGCTCTGCGCCGGCAAGAAAATAGGCCGTGTCGCGCACCGTGCGTGTCACGACGCCATCGACAACGACCTTAACGGGCAGTCGCCGCCCTATTTCGCCTTCGACGAGACGACCGCGGGACGGTTTTAGCCCGACCAAACCACAGCAGGCCGCGGGAATGCGCGTCGAGCCGCCGCCATCGTTGGCATGGGCGATGGGCACGGCTCCAGCGGCCACCAAAGCCGCGGCGCCGCCGGAACTGCCCCCGCATGAGTAATCCGTATGCCAGGGATTACGGGTGGGCCGCAGGCCCTGGAATTCTGTGCTGCAGTTGAAACCGAATTCCGGCAGGTTCGTCTTGCCAAGGACGGTAAAGCCCAGAGACAGAAACTGTCTGGCAAACGCGCCATCCGCTGTCGCGGAAACCGGCGGCACCGCCTGCGAACCATGCCTCGTCGGCAGGCCTGCGAGGTCGGTGTTGTCCTTGACAAAGGTCGGCACACCGGCAAAGAGCCCACGGGGCCCTTTTGCCGCCTCGGCAAGAGCCCGCTCATAAGTTGCCAGCTTCACCGCATTGAGCGCACCGTTGACCTTCTCGACTCGAGCGATGGCCGCCTCAGTCAACTCTACCGGACTGACCTCGCGGCGCCGCACCAGATCCGCCAGCGCGACCGCATCAAGGTTCCCGAGCAGATCATCATCAAAAGCATGGATTCTGTGGTTGCCCATAACATCCCTCGAGCACCATCTCCCTATCATCGCCGTTCAAAGAAGTTCTTCAAGTCACGCACGGCAAACTGTCTGCCACGGCCATCGCAACAGCCCGTCCGCGCCGGCAACCAATCGCCCTGGTCCAGCCCTCCTCGATCTGTTATCATGTTGTCTTTTCAGCACCGGAACAGGATCACCATGCATACCAAGACGGTCGTTTTTGTTTGCACTGCCAACTATTTCCGCAGCCGTTTCTGCGAGCACTGGTTCAACGCCCAGGCCGAAGCCCGGGGGCTGAATTGGCGGGCAACCTCCCGCGGACTGCGGACCTGGATGGCAGACGGCTACGGCCCGATTGCGACTTACACCGTGGAACGACTGGCCGCCCTTGGCATCCACCTGAACGGGAACATCCGCTTCCCGATTTCGCTGTCCGAGTCCGACCTCCAGAGCGCCGGCCTCGTCGTGGCCCTCAAGGAAGAAGAACACCGGGCGATGATGGCCGAGCAGTTTCCCGCCTGGACGGATCGGATCGGGTACTGGCACATCGACGACATCGACTGTGCCACGCCCGACGAGATCCTGCCCTTGTGCGAAACGCACGTCGACGCCCTGGTAGAGCGACTGGCGGTCGCGGCAACAAACAGCCCCCCGGCAGCTGAACTGCCGGGGGGCCGCGTCGATGCACGATCCCTGCGCCCTTAAGAACGACGGGAATCCCTTGCCCGCCGTGATCGCTTGCCGGGCTCGGGCACGGCCGAAAAAACCATGCTACCGGATCATGGCCGTCTCGCCTAGCCCAGGAACTCCCACTGGATGCCGGCGCGTTTGAGGGCGTAGCCGAGTTCTTTCGAGTAATCGCCGTAGGCGGTCATCCAGTGAAAGCCGGGCATGCGTTGGGCCAGCAGCAGGCTGTCGCACTGGAATCGAATGTCGATCTGGTCGCGGCAGATCGCCAGGAACGGGGCGTCCACGATCTCGCCCCGCACCCCCACCCACCGCTCGGCCTTGAAATCGGGCAGAATGTTCGTCGTCATCTGGCCTTTGCGCATCTCGACCTTCGGCGCGGCCCCGTAATCCGACTCGAAATGCGTCAGAATCCGCGCCGGCTCCAACGTCTTGCCGTCCATCTTCCGCGGACCCGTGCAGTGCGCCAAGGTAATCAAGCCGTCGTGTGGGTAGGTGGGGTCGTTCAAGAACACCGGCCGGCCGGAGATGTTGGCCATCAGGATGCCGGACGGAATGACCACGAAATCGGACTCGCAAAAGGCAAAATAGCCGTCGTCGTTCAGCGTGCTCAGAGTCAAGCAGGCGGTGGTCTCGGACATGGGCATGATTGTGCCCATACAGCCGTTGACGGTGATCGCGTGGCAGTCCGCCTTTTTCATGATCGCCCGGAAGACCTGATCCAGCAGCATGGCATTTTCGACGAACTTGACATCGGTCTCCAGCGTCGTACCGGGCAACTTCAGGTAGGCTTCGGCTCGCTGCTTCGCCAGCGCCACGGCCGCCGCGTCGGCCCGAGCCGCTTTGATCAACTCGCCCAGCTCGGGATAAGGTAGGTTTTGGATTTCGAGCTTGAATCGCTCCTTGGCCAACTCCGGCGCTTTGGGTTGCGCCCAGCCGCCGGCGCCGCCGACGGCGACGATCCGGCTGTGCATCGTGTTCTTCAGCCCGCACAGGGCCCGCAGTCGCCAGAGGACTTCGTCCAGGCTGTCAACCACCACGTCCTGCTCGTCGAAGTTCTTCGTCACGCGCTGGTCCGTGTGGCCCCGCAACTGAATCGGGCTGACGATTTCGTACCACAACGATACCGGGCCGGACTTGTGGCGGACGAAGTAGACCACGTCTTTGCCTTGGTCGCGGAACTGCTGGAAGACGTGGGAAGGTCCGCCCGCGGCGTACAGCAGGACCGTGTCGGCGCCGGCCAGGTCGGCCGCGCCCTCCAACTGCTTGGGATCGCGGATGGCCGTCACGCTCAGGAACTGAACGGGGAAGTCGGCGGACGCTTGCAGCTTTTTCAATTCGTCTTGGATGCGAGCCACTTCGGCGTTGGCATCCTCCTCCGTCTGGATGCCGCCCCAAGGCCGCCAACTGGTCTGCGGGGCTCGTTGCGGGGTCGCGTAGGTCAGGATCGGCTTGACCACCAGCGGCTTGCGAGTCGGCGGCATGGGCAACTGATCGTCAGCCCCGGCGATCTCGGACCAGGAGGCCCAGGCCAGCGCCATGCCGCCGAGCGCCGCGCCGCTCATGCCACCCAGGAAACTGCGACGAGAGATCCCATCTGCGTCGCTGGAGCAGTCGCAATTCGGACAGCAGTGGGCACGGAATTTCGAGCCGTGATCGTGGTCGGGCATGGCAGATTCCTCCTCGACGAAAATGGAATTCGGTAGTTTACGTCCGGAAGTCAAAAGGCCCCGGGAAAAGGCGTCTGTGGCTGATCTTGCCACTCTGGAATACGACCTGCCGGCCTTCTGGCCCGCTGGTGATTTCGACTCGTTCGAAAGTCAGATATAATCGCCGGTATCTTTCTACCCGATCCGTGTTTCGTTTGCAACTGAAAAAGCCGCGATGTTTCATCAACCGCGGGGAGCAAAACCAGCGTGATGACCAACGAGTCAGTTGGCTCGCGCTCGCCAGGCCGCGGAACAACTTCGACGCCAGGCCGCCGGGCTGGACGGTTCGCCGAGAGAATAGTCGACAAGCCCAAAGTTGACGGCGCGGGCATATCTTGGAGTGCGGTGCCTTGTCACCGCTTTGCATTCACGCATGCGGCGGTTCTGCCGGCATGTGTACACAATGCTCAGCGGACTGCGGGCGTCCTCGAAAAAGCGGCGAGAGGGCGCCGCAGTCCAAGAGATCGTTTTCTATTTCAGGTCGACCAAGGCTTGCAGGACCTTGACACGCACGGCGTCGGCAAGCGTGCGGTCTTTGGGGTCTTCCCAGCGCAGCTTGTTGACCGCCTCGGCGGACAACACCCGGCGCGCGCCGTCGGCCAGCAGCGTTTCCGCCGCGGTCACGGGCCCATCGCTCCGGCCGGCGGCCTTGGCGCGATCCACGGCGCTGCGGAGCATCACGAAGCACTCGTAATCCTCCACGCTTTCTCGGATTGCCTCCATCTGCTTGCCCGCCGTCACCGAGGTATCGTCCAGGAACAGGGGCGTAAACGGTCCCGCGACGGCAAAATACTCGTTCCACGAAGAAGCCCCGCAGTTGTCGCTGAACGCCCAGAAGAAAGAGCCCGTCGCTCCTTCCTGCCAGCACTGCCAGGCCTGCAGGCGGTAGTAGGCGTAGGGGTCCAGCAACCGCGCCGGGCCGGAGCAGGAGTAGAACTGGAGCGTGCGTCCCGCCGCCTGCTGCCGATGGTAGAACTGGGCGAAGGACTCGCCGCGTTCCAGCCACATGGGACGGTTGGGGCACAGAACGCTGCACGCCTCGAACAATTCCGGCGGCGCCTTGGCCGGGTCGCGGTACGTGGCGTCCTCCCAGATCAACACGTCCGGCTCCGCCGCCCGGATCGCCCGCGCCCAGGCCAACAGCGGGCCGATGTCCGAGCCTTCGTGCGGCTCGTCGTGGATCAGCAGTCCCAACTGGTCGGGCCGGATGCCTTGGTTGCGCAGGTGGGCGACCCAGGCTTTGATCCACGTGCCGACACGCTCGCCAAACTCAGGGGTACCCAGCTTGGCGCCGCCCAGCGAACTCTGTATCGCCCCGCCGTAATCCGCCACTGCCAGGAAGACCATGTACCGCTTGGCCTGCGGCCAGAGCGCGATCCAATCGTCCAACGCCTTGGTGTCCAGGCGGATGACTTTCGGATCGTTGCGGTCGAATTCGAAGGACCGCAGCACGCCGCCGGTCGCCCAAGGCGCGTTGACGAACCGCTGCCGAAGGTGCTCGACCAGCGCCGCGCGGTTCTGGGATGTCACGCCGCGACCGCCGCCGCTGTTCGTGTAGCTCCACCCGCCCAGGCACAGCGAGGTCTGCTGCGGAAACTCCATCGGCCAGACCTTCAGCCGGACCGGGATCTCCAGCGGCGGGTGGCCCGGAGATTCGGCCGACACCGAACCGGCATACTCGCCGGCCGGCACATCCGTCACGTGCCACGTGATCCAAACCTGCCGCACCAATCCCGGCAACACCGTGACTGTCCAGCCGTCGCCCGTGCGGCCGGCTTCGGGAAGCGCGGCGGCCACCGGCACGCCTTGCGACGTGTCGGTCCACTGGACCTCATGCACGGTCACGTACGGCGGCAGCGGCGACTGCGGCAAGCCGCGGAAGCACAACCGGACCGCCAGCGGCCGTTCCGTGCTGTTGGCCAGGTTAAACGCCCCCGCGCGGTATTCGCCCAGCATGGTGTGGATTTCAAGCGGCCGGGCCGGGTCCCGCTCCGGGAGTGAGGTCGGTTCGAGCGGATCCCAGAGCACGGGAACGCACGCGGACAGCGGCGCGCGTCCCAGGCTTCTCCAGAACGCCGCCTGGACTTCGAACAGCTTGGCGTGCTTGGCTGTGAGCGGCAGTACGGCTCGGAACGACGCGTCCGGAACGATTGGTTCGGGGGACGCCAATGCGGTGGTCAGTTGAGCCGTGAGTTGGGACCGCACGGCGCCGTCGATATCGGCCGCCTCGATCTGTTTTTTCAACGCCGCGCCGTCCAAGTCCAGACGCTGCGTCACGGCGCGCATCAGGCGGCCCTGCTCGTACAACGCTTGCGCGGTGGTCGGCTCGCCACGCCCGCGCGCCGGGTCGATTAACGACGGCGGTCCGCGGAACACCTGCACTTCGTCGGTAAACGTGTACGGCCCGCCTGGCAGGGGGACAATCATCAACTGGACGTAACGCCCCCAGGTCTGCAGTTGGCGAGTCACCAGCCGCCGAATCGCGTAACCTTCCGGAAACGGGCCGTTCTGCTGGCGGTCCAGGGACACCAAGTCCCCCGCGCCGTAAAATGCTTGCCCATCGTCGCTGACCAGCACGTACACGGCCAGCGGCCAGGTGACCCCGGCCGCGCCGGCCGCCGTGGTCATCGAAACACCAGAGATCGGCTGCACGATTCCCAAGTCGATCGTGATCAACGCATACCGAATCGACTGCCAGCCAACGGTGCCGGATTGTGTCCAGAAGTATTCGGCGGTCGTTTTGCCGTCGGTCAATTGCTCCCGATCGCCCGGGTCGGTGCAGAGCGAGTAGTTCGGCTGTGGGTACAGCGTATACGCTTTGCCGCGGGCGATGTTCTCGGCCGCCTCCGATGCCGCACCGGTTTCGGCGGCAGGCAGAGGCGGATCGCTCGTATGAAGAACCGCAATCAAGCAACAGACAATCACAGCCCAATCGTGTCGAAGACGTTCAGCGAAATGGCGGGGCGTCATGGTGGGGTCTCCTGGGGAAGAAAGCGGAAAGTCTTGAATCGTTCGCCTGGGCACCGTTCGAGCAACAACTGTCTGATCATACGTGAGCGGCAAGGCGCCAGCCGCCGGTATTGCCGCCGATCCGGAACCGGTGGCTGGCGCCATTCCGCTCGCTTATTCCGCGGGCGGTTCTTAGTCCGCGTCGATGGTATCCTGCGTATCGATGTCCAGAGGGCCCTTCAGACGCTCGGTGACATCGACCGGCGGCAGCGTGAGCACTCGGTACAGGCAGAAGGCCGCCAGCGCCAGCACGGACGCGACCGACACAATCATCACTGTCCAGCCTCCAATCGTCATCGCTAGTTTCCTTGTCGTCAATGTGGGTCGCCGAAACATCCGGCCGGTCACGCCTCCAAGTGCTCGAATCGTCCTTCCGCCTCCCAGCGTTGGCCCGCGATGTAGACCATCACCAGCAGGAAGGCCAGGATCGTAGCGACAAACAACAGCGAGGCAAGAGCCACGGGATGGTTGCCGATCTTTTCGTAGTAGCCGACTTCATGCGCGTAGACCGCCAGACTCTTCTCTGTGCGAATCGTATACGGCAGGGCCTGGTCCCCGTCGTACACCTGCCAACTGCCGCCCTCCGCCGGCCGGATCGTCGCGCTCGCCGGCAACTGCACGTCGTTGCTCGCGAATTGCGCCTGGATTGCCTCAGAGGCAGCGACTTCCTGCTGGCTCAGAGCCACGCCTTGCCCCAGGTGGAACTTGAACACATCGCGGCTGGGCAGATCCATGAAACAGAAGCCCCCGAAGATCGCCAGCAGGTACATGGGCACGATCCACTTCAACATGAACTGGAAGAACCGCGGTATGCGAATGAGTGCCCCCTCGTGAAGTTCCTCGTGCCCACGCTGGGTGCCGAAGGCCCAGCCATACAGAACCGCCTGGATCAAAGCCAGGACGAGAATCATCACGCTGCCCACCAGGAAGTCGAAGGTGTCGAGCGCGACCAAGTCCTTGGAGAAGTAGAGCACGAAACCGCAGCCCAACGCGGACAGCACGCCCAGGATCGACACGGAGGCATGACGTTTCAGCCCAAACCCCTCCTCCAAGAACGCAATCACCGGCTGCAGCATCGAAATACTGCTGGTGATGGCCGCCAGGAAGAGCATGAAGAACCACAGACTGCCGATCACTTGCCCCGCCGGCATCCGGGCAAATACGTTGGGCAAGGCGCGAAAGCCCAACGCGAACGACGAACCCGTAAACTCACTGGCGGCAACGCCCAAGAACAGGAAGGCCGCGGGCAACGTAATCAGGCCGCCCATGCAGACCTCGAAGAACTCGTTCACGCTGCACGACGTCAGGCCGCTGAGCGCCAAATCGTCCTTCTTCGTCAGGTAACTGGCGTAGTTGATGATGATCCCGAAACCGACCGAGAGGCTGAAGAAAATCTGTCCTGACGCGGCCAGCCAGGTGGCCGGGTTCAGCAACGCCTCGGGCTTGGGGTTCCACATGAACCCCAGGCCGCGCAGCACGTTCTGGTCGGGCTTGGCCGGATCCGGCGTGCCCAGCGTCAGGACGCGCACCAGTACGATAATTCCCAGCGTGAGCATCAGCGGCATGGCAACCTTGCAGAAGCTTTCGATCCCTTTGCTGACGCCTCGATAGATCAACAGGAAATTGAAGACAAAGACGATCAGCAGCACCCACGTGCCATGGCCGCTGCCTTCTTCGTAGATGAGGCCGTTTTCTTGCATGCCCACAAACTTGCTGAAGTACCCGGACGGGTCTTGCGCCAGCCGTGCATCGCCGATCAAGTACGTGAAGGCGTAGCCCAGACACCAGGACTCGATCAGCACGTAGTACATGTAGATGACCAACGGGATCACCAAGGCCAATCCCCCAGCGTACTTGGCCAGCGGGTGACGCCAGATGACGGTGAAGATCGCCGGGGCCGAATTGCAGCCGCGGGCGCCGGCATAGCGGCCCATCGTCCATTCCGCCCAGCACATGGGAATGCCCAATACGAGCAACGAGATGAAGTACGGCAGCATGAACGCTCCGCCGCCGTTCTGCGCCGCCGTGCCCGGAAAGCGCAAAAAGTTGCCCAGCCCCACGGCCGAACCGGCCACCGCCAGAATCACGCCGATGCGAGAACCCCATTGCTCGCGAGTGTTTGCTTCCGCCACGATCAGGTCTCCTTCCGGATGTTGCCGGTTCAGAAGTATAACGAAACGCGGCGCGCGGAGAAACTACCGTTGGGCTCCGCAGGCGGCGAACTTTCCAGATTCCGCCGCAGGCTCTATGATAAAAGCTAGAGGACCGGTAAAGCCGCAAGTTTGGCAGCATGGCTCTCTGAGCCGTGCGCTGCTGCTCGAAATTCCGGGAGCGTCCGCACGGCTCGGAGATCCATGCTACGGGGGGGGCAGGGCTCGGACAGCCATGCTGCGGAAAACGGAAACCATTGCAGAAGGAGATCGCCGTGTGGGTCTGTTTGCTGTTGGCGGGCGGGTTGCTGCCGGGAGCGGCGGGCGCGGAGGCTCCCGGCGGGTTGCCTCTGCAGGTGCGCCGCCTCGTCCGGCAACTGGACGATAATCAACTTGCGACGCGCGAAGCGGCCGAACGTGAATTGATCGAGTTGGGCCCGGAGGCATTGGATCTGCTGCCGTCGCCGGGGCGCGACACGTCGGCCGAAGTCCGGGTCCGCCTGGAACGCGTCCGCAAGACGCTCCAGGAGGAGGCGGCCAAAGCCGCTGCGGAACCGTCGCGAGTGACCCTGCAGGGCGAGATGCCCTTGTCCGCCGCGCTGGCCGCCGTCCAGCAGCAGACCGGCAACCGCATCGTCGACTTTCGCCAGCGATTCGGCCAGCAACCCCACGATCCCCAACTCAAGTTCGACTTTGACAAGCAGCCGTTCTGGACGGCCTTCGACGTCATTCTCGATCGGGCCGGCATGACGCTCTACAACTTCAGCGGGGAGGCCAAGGCGCTGGCCGTGGTCGCTCGGGATCAGGCGGAACTCGATCGCGCCAGCCGCGCCGTGTATGAAGGCTTGTTTCGCTTCGAAGTGCTCCGCGTGCTGGCAATCCGCGAACTGCGCAATCCAGCCCATCACTCGTTGCGTCTGGTCCTGGAAATCACCTGGGAGCCTCGCGTGCCGCCGATCCTGCTGCAGATTCCGCTGGGCGACCTGCGGGCTACGGACGATGCCGGCCGCGCCATGGAGATCGGCTCGAAACGCGCCAACCTGGAGGTGCCAGTGGAAAGCGCAATCCCGGCTGCCGAAGTGCAAGTGCCGTTGTCGCTGCCCGACCGCAGTGTCAACAAGATTGCGTCACTGCGAGGCCAACTCTCGGCCCTCGTGCCCGGCCAGGTCGAAGCATTCGAATTCAGCAACCTGGGAGCAGCCGAATCCGTCGAGCAATCACGTGCAGGCGTGACGGTGGTGCTGGAGCAAGTCCGCAAGAACGTCGATGTGTACGAGCTGCGTCTGCGCGTCCGCTTCGATCAGGCTCGCAATGCGCTGGAATCGCACCGCAACTGGATCTACGGCAACGAGGCGTACTTCATCGGCCCGGACCGCCAGCGGTTCGAGCACGTGGGGCAGCAGGCCTTTCGCCAAACGGAAAACGAAGTCGGGGTCGCCTACTTGTCCGACCGCGAGAACGGTCTGGCCGACTGCAAATTCGTCTACAAGACCCCTGCGGTCTTGATCCAGATGCCGGTCGCTTTTGAACTGAAAGACATTCCGTTGCCTTAACGAGGGCTGATGGCCGCAACCAAATCCGAGACTCGAAATCTAGAATCCGAAACAAGTTCACAGACACGAAATCCGAACGTTCAAAATACAACCGCCATGCCCACTTCCTCAACTCTCCCTCTTCATCTTTCTGTCACCCCATTTTTCTGTCAGCTCTCTTCCCTCCTCTTTCTGCCTCGCCTCCCAATCGCCCTGACTGCGCTGTTTCTGTTTGCCAGTTCGATTGTTCTGCCCGCCGCGGAACCGCAGTCCGAACGTGCTGCTGCGGTGTTGGCCACGGTGGACGGCCAGCCGGTTACGGATCGAGAATTGGAGCGCGAGTTGGCGCGCGTCGTGCGCCAGCGCGAACTGACGCCGGCCGCACTTCGGCAGTTGCGCGAGACGACGTTGGCCCAATTGATCGATCGGCTGATCGCCAGCAAGTACTTGGAGCAGAACGGCTTCGGTGCCAACGCCCAGGAGATCGACCGCGAACTGCAACGGATCCGCAAACGGCTGGAACAACAGCAACTGACCCTGGACCAGTATCTGCAACGGTCCGGATTGACTACCGGCGCGCTCCGCCAGACCGTCGCTTGGCAGATCGCCTGGCCGCGTTTTCTGGAACATCACCTGACGGACCAAAACCTGGAACGCTATTTCCAGCAGCATCGCCGCGATTTTGACGGTACGGAAGTGGCTGTCGCGCATATCCTGCTGCGCGTCGAATCGCCTGCTGACGCGCAGCAGCAAGCCGCGGCGATTGACGCTGCCGACAAGCTGCGGTCGCGAATCCTGGCCGGCGAATTGACGTTTGCCGAGGCCGCCCAACTGCACTCCGTCGCTCCGACCGCAACCGGCGGAGGGCGGATCGGCTCCATCGGACGTCATCAGCCGATGCCCGAACCGTTCTCCCAAGCCGCCTTTGCCCTGGAGCCGGGCAAGATCAGCCCGCCGGTGGTGACCGCGTTTGGCGTACACTTGATCCAGTGCCTGGAGATCAAGCCGGGGACGAAACGCTGGCAGGAAGTCCGTTCGGAACTGGAATCCGCCGTGACTCAATACTTGTTCCGCTGGGTCGCCGACCGGCAGCGCCCGCAGTCCAAGATCGAAGTCATGAACACCGAAGGGGAGCGGAAACCGTGATTCTTGGAGAGATCCCCATTCGCCGATGACCGACACATCCGTCCGGCTGCCCGACTCCGCATGGAGGACTCGTTTCCGCCGTCGCCTGACGGCCTGGTTTCGGCGCAACGCGCGCGATTTGCCGTGGCGCAGGACGCGCGATCCGTACGCGGTCTGGATCAGCGAGATCATGCTCCAGCAGACGCAGGTCGTCACGGTCGTCGGCTACTATGAACGCTTTCTGGCCGCCTTCCCGACGCTGGCCGATCTGGCTGCAGCCGACGAGCAACAGGTCCTGCGGTTGTGGGAGGGTCTGGGCTACTACCGGCGTGCGCGGCAACTGCACGCGGCCGCCAAGATCATCGTCGCGGAACATGGCGGCGAGTTTCCCCGCCACCCGGAGCAGATCCGCTCGCTGCCGGGCATCGGCCGTTACACCGCCGGCGCGATTGCCTCGATCGCTTGGGATGCCCGCGAGCCGATTCTGGAGGCCAACACGGTGCGGGTCTTCAGCCGGCTGCTTGGCTATCGCGGCGACCCGGCGCGAAACCACGGTCAACAACTGCTGTGGGACTTCTCCGCCAGCCTCTTGCCCGCCAGGGACGTGGGGCTGTTCAACCAGGCGCTCATGGAACTGGGCAGCGAGATCTGCGCCCCGCGCGGCCCGCGGTGCGCGCAGTGTCCCGCCGGATCGCTATGCCCGACGAAGCGAGAGGGACTGCAGGACGTCATCCCGCCGCCTAAACGCAAGACCAACTACGAAGACCGGCGCGAAGCGGCCGTGATTGTCCGGCGTGACGATCGCGTCGTACTCCGCCGCTGTGCGTCCCACGAACGCTGGGCAGGCTTGTGGGACTTCCCGCGATTTCCTGTGACGGCGCAGCGCGGCGATCCGTTGCGCCGCCAAGTGGAGCAAGCCGCCGCCCAGCTGACGGGCTTGGCGGTCGCACCGGGACCAAGACTAACCACGATCAAGCACGGCGTGACGCGATTTCGGATTACGCTCGACTGCTACGAAGCCGAGTGCACGGGCGGACGGCTCAAACGCGGCGGCGATGTCCGTTGGGTGAAGATCGGCGAACTGGAGGGCTATCCGTTGAGCGTCACCGGCCGCAAAATCAGCGGGTTGCTGCGGTAGGCTTGTCTGTTTCCACGACGATTTCCGGCCCTCCGGAGGCTCGCACGGTCACCCGGTACGTCTTGCCCTTTTCCACCTTGATCGAGACGGCGTCACCGTGCAGCGCGCGAATGCCCAATTCGGCGGCCTGTTGCGGGTCGTTGGCGATCTTCCAGAAATCGTCCCAGATCTTTTTCTCGAAATCAGACATCACGCTGCCGCGGGCATAGTTCCCCGGCCGCTGCCCCGGTTGGTCCAGGGTGAGGCCCTCCTTGGGCTTCTGCAAGTCGCCGAACACGCGGCTGAGCATGCAGATGGACATGCCCCGCTCCAGATCCGCTTGTTCGACGTACTTGTCCTCGAATTTCACCACCCAGTAGTCGACATATACCATCTCGCCGTCCAGGGAGAATTGTCTGGCCTCGCCCACCGGGTCGCTCAATTCGTTCAGTTCCACGAATTCGATCTTCGAGAACTTCTTCCCGCTGTCCGGATCGACGCCCGCGTCCAGCACG
>Ga0302237_1001631_pt1 | contig 15338 bp, 17 predicted proteins | sample AAG_UR_Ala_MG_FD_193530 | JGI IMG/M metagenome (GOLD analysis project Ga0302237, IMG submission 193530) | Enriched activated sludge microbial communities from anaerobic digester in WTTP, New Holstein, Wisconsin, United States - AAG_UR_Ala | ecosystem: Engineered > Bioreactor > Anaerobic >... | reverse complement strand
AGGGAATAGAAGTGGTAAGCAATTCTTTAATCCTTTGATTAAGTTCTCTGATTCTTCTAGAGAAGACAATGTTCTTAGATTCAAGGTAGTAGGATCTGAATGTCCTCTTCAAGCATCGGTCAATGCTAAGAAGATAAGGCCTATTTGGGTAGAGTAGTGCTTTAGCAGCCTCTTTTAAGGGGCTGTTTTTGAAATAAAAAAGCAACTAGGTAGTTGCTTAGCAGTCGATGATATCAAGAATAGTGTTGATAACTTTCTTATTTGATATCATATCATTATGTTTTCTTACTCTAATGGGATATATAGAACCAAAAAGAGAAGCGATGGTGTCTGGGGAGTAAAAAGATCTTTCGTCTTGGATTATTCCCTTACTGTCTTTAGGTAAGAAAAATATGTTTTCTCCTTTCATGCCCATTTCGAAAATTGACTTGATAATCTTTTTTTGAAAAGATTCATTGTCTATGTCTCTTAGAGCAGAGAAGCGATTTTTAAACATGGATTTAATCATCTTTTGGAAGATTGTGAGCTTAAGAGTACTTCTTCCAATCATGGGTGATAGGAATATGTTCTTATCAGCTTTGATGTCTTTTTGAAGGCACCCTGGAATGGTTCCATAGCCATAGAAGAAAGCGATGTTGGTATTCTTAATCCAGGTAGAGTCCAGGGATTTTTCAACAGTGTTGATTATATCCTGAGTGGTGAAATCTGAAATAAGTATATTTCGAAATAGCCAATCTTTTCTTTTTTCAATAAAGGGATCAATAATTACTATTTCGTATCCTCTAAGGTGTAGTTCTTTGGATAGCTGGAGCTGGTTTACTTGAGTGCTGGTTTTACTGTAACCTGTAATGATAAGGGCATTCTTGGACATGATAATCCTCATGGTGTTATGTTAAGGTACATTTTAATATTGTAATATATGTTTTATGATGTCAAATCTTTGACACACATATGGGGCAATGTTATCATATGTTTAATATAATAATATTAAGGAGGAATGTCTAAAATAGTTATTGGTATTGTAGGAAAGAATGGGAGTGGGAAAGATTCAGTAGCTGATTATTTAGTGGAGAAGTATTTAGCTCGTAAGTTGGTTTTTTCGGATATGTTAAGGGAGGCATTATCAATATTTATTGATAATGAAAAGATTGGCAGGATGGATATGGCTTGGTTTGCTACGGAAATGAGAGAAAGATATGGAGAAGGTATCTTGGCTTCAGGGATGAGAAAGAGAGTGTTGCTGAGTCAGGAGGATATAGTGGTGTTATCTGGCCTTCGTGATTCGGGAGAGCTAGATATGCTAAGGTCTTTTGAGAGTAATTGCTTAATTGCTATTGATACAAGTGCTGAGATTAGATGGAAACGCCTTCAGGGAAGGAATAAAAAGGCGGATGATGCAGGAAGTTTTGTGGATTTTATGAAGAGAGAAGATTTGGAGACGGAGAAAGGGATAGGGGATTTAATTACTAAGGCTGATTATTTGATTCGTAATGATGGTACTCAAGAAGAATTGTGGAGTGTTTTGGATAAGCTGATATTAGAAAAGAAAAAGAGGTTATAATAAACCTCTTTCATGTCTGAATCAATAAAGATTCGACTCTAGAAGAGCAGAGTTGGTATATTTCAGGGTAGGCATATGGATAATTAATTAAATCCATGCAATGGTAGGCTATGTTCCACCAATCGGTTTCAGTAAAAGCGAAACGGTTAAGGATGTTAGCCATGGCGGTCATATCCTGTTTAGTCTTTTCTGGTATCATAACTAAAGTAAGTAATCCTTGTTTCCATTCAAAAAGGGTTTCGTACTCATGTCCGACAATTGAACATATTAAGGAATCATGATCCTTGCAAGGGTCTTTAATTCCAGTTCTCATCTCAATAATTCGGTATTTGCATTCCCTGATTAATGGATGTGTGTAGAACTTTACGAGGATGTCTGACTCAAGGTTAATAGAAGATAGTTTTTTGGTGGCTTTAAAATATGCTAACTCTAGTCTTTCGAATTCTTGCATTTCTGGTTTATCAAGGTACATAATAATTACCATGTATATTATATCATAAAGATGAAGAATGAAAACCGTTGACGTGATAATATTATTATTGTATGGTGACGATGTGATACTTAGAAGGATTTTTCTATTCTTACTGATAGTAATTGTAATAACAGGGTGTGTTGAAGCGGTAGAAAAGGGTGATGGGTATTATTTGAAAAATACAACAGCTAATTTGTTGGCATTAGATAGGGACATTATTACTACTTTTTCTCCAGTTTTATTTTCTTCGGAGGAGCAAGAAGAGCTTAATGTTATTCTTGGTAATAATGATATACTTCTTATTCAGGATAGATTATTAAGAGAAAGTGATCTTTCTTGTTATAGTTCCGGAGATGAAGATTTGGGTAGTACATTTGCTCATTATCAACAGGTCGTCCTGTTAGATGATTATTTTACTGGATTTGATTTTGTAATCAGGCAGGCGAATAAGGTTATGGTGGCTATTAAGCCATTTTTTATTGACTAATGATGATATTATGTTAAGGTATTGATGCAAGGAGGAAGAGAAGAATGTTTTATAGGCGGAAGTTCATTGAGAACTGTGAAAGGAATTTCGATAATGGCATTGTTCCTGCGACTAGCATATCGATATATGCAGCTGTTTTTAAGGATGAGAGTGTGCTCTTGGTTCAAGAAGAGAAGCAAGGGGGTATACCTGGTAAATGGAGACTAATCGGTGGTTATGTGGAAATCGATCAGGTTAGATCCTCTTATGGAGGATCATGTTATCAGGCAAGTGTTATTGATGCTTTGAATAGGCAGCTATTCTTTCAAGCAGGGATACAGCTTGATTTTAGTCATGAGAATGGGATGCAACTAGTCCTTTTGCCTCTTTGGCAATGTGGAGATGATTCATTCGACATAGCGTTTGTCTCTCCATTTGATTGGATAGATATCAAGGACTGTGGCCCTAATAATCTTTTTCAAGGAGATTGTTTGAAGTTTTTCAGCCTTGCAGAAACTAAGAGACTACAGATGACATCTCCGAGCATGAAGTTCATGATTGACGAAGCCTTTCATTTCAAGGAAAGGCAATTTATTTTATGATGCCGATATAATAGGCATCTTTTTATTGACGAATCTTTAGAAATGGAGTAGTTTCTGCTTATGGAGAGGTATGCGGTAGTCGATTGTGAAATCAGTACTTCCCTGAATGAAGCATGGTTTGCTTCTTCGGGAGGCAAGAGAACAGTTCTTTTTATAGTGAATTATTGTGGGCATATGGTCGGTATGAGTATATTGATCACTTCAATAAAGTGGGACAATAAGTTCTTTTTTACTTTTAAGGGAAAGTTTATTCCTGATGATGGATCAGAGGATCCAAGAACTTGGGATGGTTGTTTCAATGTTCAACAGAAGAAGGGGCTTATTAGTACCAAAGAAAGTTTATAGATGCTAAGGCATCTTTTTTATTGACTAATTTTATATTTTAGTTTATAATATAGGTGTAATCATTGAGGTGATTATAATGGCAGAAAAGGTAAAAAAACAAGAATGGAAACAGTTTGTATTGTTGTTGAGCATGATCTGGGGTATGGCTGTATTTGATATCCTAGATAACCTGACAAGTATAGTCTTGTCGGTAGTTGTTATGATAGCGGTTCTATTTAGGGAATATGCTATTGAGAAGAAGTTGAGGGTCTGCTTCTTTGACGAAGCAATAGACCCTGATGTTCATGAATACTATATTAAATATTTTCATGGGTTACGCTGGGAAACCATGTTTATATGGATTCTGGCTGTAGCAGGACTAAGAGTAGCGGACATATTCGAACAAATATATTTCAGTTCGAGTATGGCAACAATTCTATTAATCTTCGGAACAATATGCTTATTCATGCCGGAGATGAGAGATTACCGTGAATATTGGTCATTAGGCAAGGAAAAATATATGTCTAAGACTGTAAACTACGAAGAAATAGAGATCGACATGGTAAATGCACTATATCGTTCTCGGGCAATATTCATGGGTATTGTCTCGACTATAGGGATGTATTCCTTATCAGTCAGACAGATAACCGATCCAATACCATCAATTATCGTATATTCTATAATAGTCGGAATAATATACTATACTTATAAGGTGTCGAGAACTGATAGGTTTAAGACTCCGATATTCAATCGCAACAGCAATAGTTGTTGCTATAGCATCTAATGATGCTCTTTTTTTATTGACTAAATTGGAAAAATAATGAATAATATTGATGCACCAAAAGGTGATAGAAATGACAAAAGTAAAAGGCAGTGAATGGTTTTTATTTGCATCGATGTTGACCATGGTTTCGATAATGCATTTGACTGACATTATTGATCAATCTACCAGTTTATTTCTGGTAATCATCTTTACGGTAGCATTGCTCTTTAAAAATTACTTCATAGAGGATGTTACTAGAGTATCATTTGATACTGATATCGATTTTGAAAAACATGAGAAGTTCATTGATTCGTTGAATTTGAAGAGATGGATGAATTTGTATGCGCTAATTATTGCCATTGTATTCTTTAGGATACTGGATATGGCTAACTATTTCAGGTTCGATTCGTCAATGGCTTTAACTTTGATGATGTTTGGTTTAGGCTTTGTTTTCCGAAAGGAAATTGGAGACTACCTCGACTATTTTAAGGGTAGAAGCGCTATTAAGTCTTATGAAGAGACTGAGATGGCGATAATCGATTCTATATATGCATCACGGACTGCGTTCGTGATTCTGGTATCGACATTCTTCCTAATATTTGCATCTTCAGTAGGTATATTGACTGCTTTAGAAGGATTTTTTACTTTCATATTCATAACTGGATATGGATTATACTCATATAGATTCTCATTAAACGCTGATACGAACAGAATATACGAAGAAATATTCAAAACTTCTAATACAAGCAGGAGAAGGGCCTGTAGCTATGTTTAAGGATATGTAACATTTCTTAATGATCAAAATTGCACTTTACATTTATATTAATGTCGAATACGTAGTTTATTGTCGTATTGTTTAATAATCGATAAATCTCAAATAGGTAATAACTTATCATTAATATTCGAATATAATAGTACTTTCATATGATATCAATAGCGGATAGATAATAATCACCGAATAAATAATTAATCTTGATAAATTTCTAATACAATATCAATTCCGATATAATATATATCATAAATATTACAACACCAGATGATGGTGTTTTTTGTTAATAAAAGCTATTGCATATTTTGTCAATATGGATTATAAGGGAGGTATCCAAATCGTATTTGGATAAAGGTGGTCAAGATGACTAAAAAATACGTCATTAGACTCCTAAATGAGGAGTTGTATAGTGTATTGCTGATGAGTATCACATTCCTGGCTTTTGCAGTGTTAGCCGGTGGAATGGGTAATGTGGGGACATTTTTTGCATCTGCAGGAGTGTTCTTCTTTGGTACATGGGCATATACTTCGTTTAGGAAGAATATTCCTCCTAGGTTAGTATATGGCATCCATGGGTCGTTTAAGAAACTTGAAAAAGAAGTCTTATCATTGAATGCTATGAGGCTCTTTTTCTTCACCAAGTGCGCAGCAGCATCAGTTTTGTTCGTTGTGCTTGGAAAGAATGACTGGATATTGTTTCCAGTAAATTTCTTCCCAGTGTTAGTGGGAGCACTATTTATCCTTGTATTTAGGGAGGAGATAGCAGATCTATTCGGCTTGAATAATGTCAAGATGTTAATGTTGACCTGTCAGGGGTATCTATTTAATCTGATAAATCGGATTGAAAACGGGAAAGTTGCATTCTTATGTGGCTCTCTCGGAATGATAGTATATTGCTATATCGCTAAGGGTACTGCAAATTATCCTGAACTATTCTTTGGTGGTATGATTATTGCCGCTATTACGGCCTATCTATATAATACTTTTGTGGGAGATGGGTCAGAATATGATAATTATAATGGATATAAATATCGCCATCTTAATTATCAGGGTAGGACATGTGCTTATTCTAATGGTAAAAGGTATGAGGCAGTACCTCAAGAAGAAAGTTGTGATTATATCGATAGATATGGTTACAAGAGAGATTCAAATTATTTTCCGCGCAGAGCAGTGTAAATATCGAATATAGTACATTCCAAATACGATAACAATATTAATATCTGATAATATATTAATTATCGAATAAATCAAATCTTCGAATAAGATAAGATATCGAATATAATAAAGCTTTTTTAAAGCTTATTTTTTTATTTTGACATTTGTTTTTCTTTTTGGGATAATATGTTTATAATAATAATTACTAATTTATGGATTCAAAGCTTAGTCAGGCCTTTACTCTCATCGAACTCCTTGTCGTCATCGCCATTATCGGTATATTAGCCGGTATCATTGTTGTATCTATGGGAAGTGCTCAGGGTTCAGCTGATGATGCTAGGAGGAAGATGTTAATCAGTTGTCCAAGTCTATTATGATTCATAAGGTAGATTATCCTGAAACTCCTCTTCCTATTGAGACTTGTACTATTGGAGGAGGTGCTACTCCTTGTTCTAGCACTGTTCTATCTGTCTTAAACAACGCTTCAGTCTTAAGAGATCCAGATAGTAGTAAATATTATTACTATTCTTCTACTGATGGTAATCATTATACTATCTCTACTAAATTATCAGACAGTAATGATTATTGTTTTGATTCTAGTACTGGTAAGTATGGTACTTGTATCTTTTCTGGAGAATGGGTAGATACAGGCTTAGGCTTTCAAGTGATGAAGTATGAAGCCAGAAACGTGGATGGGAAGGCTAACTCTACTCCTGAGGGGCTTCCTTGGAGAAGCATTAGTCAAACTCAAGCTATTCTTGAATGTAATAAAATAGGAGCCCATCTGATTACTAATACTGAATGGACTGCACTTGCAAGGCACATCGCTGCTCAACCTTCTAATTGGAGCACTGGAGTAGTGGGTGATGGCGTACTTTCTAGAGGGTATTCGGCTAGCACTACTAATGCTTCAGATGGTTTTACAAATACCGTTGTAGCTCCTAACACTGGAATAGGTTATGAATATAATACTGGGGCTAATATTGTAGGCCCTAGCGGGGTTTTTGATTTAAAGAGGACTCATAATCTTGCTAATGGTCAAACAATATGGGATCTAGCTGGAAATCTTTGGGAGTGGAACAGTGATACTTGTACCCCAGGTTCTGGAGAGGGGAATTGGTATAATAACGCAGCATGGATAGAATGGAATGATACTAATCTTGATGATTATGAAAGACCAATAGCTGGTCCAAATCCGTTATATACTTCTACTCAAGGTGCTGGAATATATTATGGTTGTACTAATGCTGGTAATGGACTACATCGCGGTGCTGCTTGGCGTAGTGGATTTTACTCGGGACTCTTTACAGCGAGTTTGAACGATCTCCCTTTGTACACTGACGCGAGTCTTGGTTTCCGTTGTGCTAAATAGTATTGTTTAGTGATTTTTTTAAGGTATTGATGTTTAAGTGTGATGTTAAGCTTATTTTTATTTGCTAATATCATTATCTTATTGTATATTATGAAGTAGTATGAATAAAACAGTTCAATTAGTTTTTGTATCATTATTATCTTTTTCTTTTGTAATAGTTACTATATTTGTACTATTAAGTGCTCAAGGGTATAATTTTGATTTAAATAAGAGAAAGATAATAGAAACAGGAGGTATATATGTTAAGACGGCTCAACCAGGGGCGGCTGTTTTTATTGATGGGAAATATGCAGATATAACTAATTCATTTACTCGAGATTTGTTAGTGCAGAAGCTATTACCTGGAAGTCATAATATAAAAATTAGTCGGGAAGGGTATTTTATTTGGGAGAAGGATTTGAGTGTTGATGAGAAGATGGTAACAAAAGCTCAGAATATAATACTTTTTCCTCAGGATATATCATTTAATCCTTTGATGTCTGATATTGAAGAGGTTTTTGAAATAGGAAATAATGTTTTTTTGATACAATCTACTGATGGAAGATTGGTATGGTTTGATAGTGCTAAGGATTTTAGGAAAGATGTTTTATCTGCAAAAGAGTTTAAGGCAATAAAGGGTATTAAGAAGATTGAGTTTTCTCCTGACAAGCAGAAAGCTTTGATTTCTGCGAAGGATGGTAAATACTATCTTCTTTCTCTCGATGTGAATTCAGGTAATCTTCAATTAATTGAGGGGCTTGATAAGAATATTTCTTACCCTGAATTTAATGGGAATAGTAATATTTATCATATGTCAAAAGGGTATTTATATTCTTTGAATTTGATAAATAAAAAGAAGGAATTGGTTAAGGAAGAGCAGGTACAAGGTTTTGCTTTGCATGGAGATGGTTTATATACCCTTGAAGCTGGGTTGTTAATTAGAACGAATGTATATATAAAGACAAAAGAAACTTTAACAAAAACTGCTTTTGATTTTAAGAAAGGGAGTGATTATAAGTTGCATATTATTGAGGGAAGGATATTCTTAATAGAAGATGGAAGAGTTTTTTACTATTATAATAATGAATCAAAAGGGTTTGAGAAAGTCATAGAGTCAACTAAGGAGGTAAGGTATAGGTCATGGTCGGATAAGGTGGTGTTCGTGACTGGTAATGAAATATGGTTGATGTTACTTAAGGATTTTGAGAGTCCTTTCTTTAGAAAAGCTGATTCATTTATATTTCTATCAAGGTTTTCTGAGAAGATTGATGATATTGCTTGGATTGATGATGATTATTTTGCAGTAATAATAGGAGGGAAGATTAGGATAAGTGAGATAGACATAAGAGATAGGATAAACTTCTTTGAATTAGATGAAGAAAATCATTTGAAAGTGTGGTTCAGTAAAGATGAAAAGGCTCTATTGGTCTTAACAGGAGGCAATCTTAGTAAATCAACTAAGATATTGCCATAATTTCTTTTTATAAGAGCTCACTTGCCAAAGTGAGCTTTATTGGTTAGAATTGACTTGATTGACCAGAAGAGGGACATTATTATTAATAACAATGCAAAAGAATGAAAATTGGAATTGATTTAGGTACGAAGAACTCCCTAGTTTTCATACCGAATAAAGGGATAGTGATGAATGAACCCTCTGTGGTGGCTGTTTCGTTGACTGACAATAAGGTGATGGCTGTGGGGTTAGCTGCGAAAGAGATGATTGGAAGAACTCCTGATACGATAAGGGTCTATAGGCCGCTTAGAGAGGGGGTAATTGCTGATTATAGGACGACGCAGGCTATGCTGAAGCATTTCATTAATACGGTTAATACTGGATTTATGAGGTTTTTTAAGCCTGAATTGCTTATCGGAGTGCCAGCAGGAGTTAGTTCGACGGAAAGGAGGGCTGTGATTGAATCTGGGATATGGGCTGGGGCACGAGATGTTTTTTTGGCGAAGGAGCCAATATTGTCAGCTATCGGAGCGGGAATACCAATTAATTCTTCTTCGGGACATATGATTGTTGATATAGGTGGAGGGACTACTGAGGTAGCAGTGATATCTCTTGGCGGTATTGTAAATTCCTATTCTTTGAGGGTGGCAGGTGATAAGTTGGATATTGCTATTACTGATTTTATAAAAGATAAGTATAATTTAGCTATTGGAGAGCAGACGACAGAGGAAATAAAGATTAAGATTGGTACAGCGATGCCAGAAAAGGATCAAAAGTACTTAGAGATTAAGGGGCGTGATTTAATGCTTGGATTGCCTAAGACGATAAAAGTCAGCTCTAATGAGATATGTACTGCTATTAGTGATCCATTGAGGGATATTATACAGTGTATAAAAAATGTCTTAAGAGAGACTCCACCAGAATTATCAGCTGATATTATGGATAAAGGGATGGTGATTGCAGGAGGAGGGGCTTGTTTGAGGAATGTGGCATCGTTGTTTTCAGAAGCTACTGGGGTACCGTGTTTCTTGGCAGAGGATCCTTTGTCTTGCGTAGCTAAAGGTACTGGGGCGATGTTGGATAATCTGGATGTTTATAAACGAAGCATAATGGCAAAAAAATAAGATCATGAATGAAAAACTGATTATACAAGGAAAGAAGAAGTTGGCTGGAGAGTTAGAGGTGGCAGGATCAAAGAATGCTGCTTTTCCGGTCTTAGCAGCAGCTTTACTGACAGAAGAAGATTGTTTTATCAGTAATGTTCCGATGATTGAGGATATTTTCAGGCTCTTTGAGATATATGAGAGTATGGGGGTTAAGGTTGAGTGGACTGGGGAGAGGAGTGTAAGGATTAATGCTAAGAATTTAAATCCTAAGAAGATGAATTTGGAATTGGCCTTGAAGTTTAGAGGGTCAGTGTTGCTTATAGGAGCTTTATTGGCGAGGTTTGGAAAGGCGGTATTACCTCAACCTGGCGGTTGTGTTATTGGAGTGAGGTCTATTGATACTCATTTAGATGTGTTTAGGCAGATGGGGGTAGAGATTAAGAAAGAGAAGAAACGTAAGAAGGGTAAAGATCACAGCGTCTATTCATTCTTCTTGAAGAAAAAGGATGCAAATCCTGTAGTTATATTAGACGAGATAAGCGTGACGGGAACTGCTAACGCAGTATTGTTGTCTACTTTATTTGATAAAGTATCGATATATGGAGCTGATGTTGATTATCAGAACATGCAGTTATTAATGATTTTGGAGAAGATGGGAGTCGGTGTTTCTGGTAAAGGAGAGCATAATTTTCAGGTATTTGGAGCAAAGAAATTGAAAGGATTTACTCACTTTGTGATGTATGACCCTATTGAGGCTGGAACCTTTATTGTACTTGCTATTGCCACGAAAGGTGATATTTTGGTGAAGAATGTACCGCATGTTCATCTCAAGTTTCCTTTGAAGAAGTTGAAATCATTTGGAGCTGATTTTGATATAATTCCACGAGAGGATGGGTTGATTGATGTTAAGATAAGGCCTAGTAAGAATGTGGTAGTTACTAAATTAAATGCTCTTCCTTATCCAGGATTTCCTTCTGATTTGTTGCAAGTAATGGGGGTGTTAGCTACTCAGACTAAGGGACAAACAATAATACATGATCCATTGTATGAAGGAAGGTTGAAATATTTGGAAGGCTTAACTTCTATGGGGGCAGACATATTTTTAGCTGATCCACATAGGGCAATCATTAATGGTCCAACAAAGTTATATGGACAGGATGTTGGTTCTTTTGACCTTAGAGGAGGTGCTTCGTTAATTATAGCAGGATTGATAGCTGATGGAACTACTAGTATTAGTAATATATATCAAGTTGATAGGGGTTATGAAAAGATTGAGGAGAGATTAGCGAAGATTGGTGCGGATATAAAAAGGGTAAAGTAGATTATATGGATTCGATTGGGCATAAGACAGAGAAGTATATTTTATTGAAAATGATTGGTAATGATACGATTCCTCATGCCTTACTTTTTTCTGGACCGAAGAAGATTGGTAAGAAGAAGGTGGCAATGGAATTCATTAAGCTCTTGTGCTGTAGTAATGGGGGGAAGGGATGGGTTCCATGTAATCAGTGTTATTCTTGCAGAAATATAGAGATGAATACTTTTCCTGATTTAGTAATGATTAGCCCAGAAGAAGGTGATAAGGATATAAAAATAGAGCAGATTAGGGATTTACAGGAAAGATTTGCCTTGACTTCTTTTAGTGGGGGGCATAAAGTGGTGATAGTAGATGATGCTCACTTGATGAATCATCATACACAGAATTCTTTTTTGAAGATATTGGAGGAGCCGAAAGGAAAAACCGTCATTATTCTTGTTTCAGATAGGCCAGATATACTATTATCAACCATACGTTCAAGGGTTCAAGAGATAAGATTCTCAATATTACCGAAAAGGGAAATAGAAGAGTATTTAATGAAGGTAGGAATGGGTCAGGAGGAATCGAAGCAAATTGCAGCCATATCGTCTGGACAAATTGGGAAAGCGATGGATTATCATGATAATTCTGAGAAAAAGGAGCAGTTTGATAAGGCGATGAGTGATTTGAATTCGATGATATATGCTAATCTGGGTAAAAGATTTGCTTATTCAAAGGATAATTCAGAGGATTTAGATCAATTATTGGAAATGTTAGAGATTTGGGAGAGATTCTTTAGAAAAGAGATGTTGATTAAGATATTGAAGCCTAGTGAGTCAAGAATGACAAAGTATACTGCAGTTAAGATAAGGGTAATATTACAGAAGATAGGGCAGGCGAAGAATCTATTGGAAAGTACTAATTCAAATAAAAAGTTAGTCCTTGATGGGCTAATGATGGAGTTGTAAGGATTATAAATAAGTAATAAGTATATGTATATAGAAATCATAAAAGCAGTAGAACCAGAATTTGAGAAAGCATTAGATTTTGCCCAGAAGAAAGTTGCTTCTTTTAGAACAGGGAGAGCTAATCCGGCTTTAGTAGAAGATATTAAGGTAGAGTGTTTTGGAGATATGCTTCCAATAAAACAGGTAGCGGCTATTTCCGTAGCTTCTGCTAGACAATTAATGATTCAACCTTGGGATAGGTCATATATTGAATCTATTGAGAGAGCTATTTCTAGAGAAGTTGGAGGATTGTCTCCGAAAGTAGAAGGTAATAGTATTATTATTAATTTACCTCCGATGTCTGAAGAGTTAAGAAAAGAGCTTTCTAGGTCATTGTCTCAGATTGAGAATAATGCTAAGGAGACAATCAGGAAGTATAGAGATGAAGCTTGGTCTGATATCCAGGCTAAGACTAGAGAAGGATTGATTAGAGAAGATGATAAGTTTAAAGCTAAGGACAAGTTGCAGGAAGTGGTGGATAAGTATAATAAGAAGATCGATGAGTTCGTCTCAAGAAAGAGGACTGAAATCGAAGGATAATAAAGATATCAAACAATGTTCATATTAGATATAATAATCTTCTTGGTGATATTAGGGTTAGTGGTATTAGTCCATGAATTGGGTCATTTTTGGGCAGCTAAACTGACTGGAACTAGGGTAGATGAGTTTAGTATCGGTTTTCCTCCAAAGATATGGCAGAAGAAGAAAGGAGAAACTAATTATGTTATTGGAGCAGTTCCATTAGGAGGATACAATAAGATATATGGGATGGAGACTGAAGATGATAATAGTGATAATGATCCTCATAGTTATAATGCCAAAGGACCTTGGCAGAAAGCTGCAATTTGTTTTGGTGGAGTTTTTATGAATGTCGTCTTTGCTGGGTTAGTCTTTTATATTGTGATGTTTTCTTATGGATTTAAGACATATATGCCTTTGATAATAGATGGTTTTCAGTTTAAAGCAGGGCAACAGGAGAACAGAGTTTTGGTAAATTATGTAGGGGCTGGTTCTCCGGCAGAGAAAGCTGGAATCAAGCCTCATGATGTCATTCTTTCTGCTAATGGAGTGCAGATATATAGTTATGCAGAGGCACAGAGGGTGATGGATGAGAATACTGGACAAGAGGTAGCTTTGAAATATATGGATTGGAAGTCGAAAGGAGAGATAGAAGTAAAAGTAGTTCCTGAGGTGACTGAGCAGTCAGGTGGAAGGGGTATAATGGGAATAGGGATGAGTGAGATAGCTGTAATTGATTACAAGGAAGCGGCAGTGTTTTCAGGATTCTTGCACGCATACAACTATATGGATTATTCTTTATCTGCTATGGGGCATATGTTTAGCAAGTCAATCAGCGAAAAGAGTACCGAACCTTTAGCTAATTCAATGGCAGGTCCGGTGGGAATATTTGCTGTAACTAAAATTATTGTTCAGAATGGACTAATTGAGGTGATTAATCTAGTAGCTGTATTGTCTTTAGCCTTAGGATTAACTAACTTATTACCTATTCCAGCATTGGATGGAGCTAAGCTTATATTCATAGCTTTGGAGTCGATTAATAAGAAGATATTCAATAAGAATGTTCAGGAGAAGTTGGAAATGGGAGGATTTGCGTTCTTAATTCTTTTAGCGGTAGTGTTGTTAATTAAGGACGTAGTTCAGTTCAAAGATATTATTTTCAAATTGTAAGTTATTTATCATTATGATTAAGGAGTCATAATGATAAAATGGGGTTATTATTTTTGAAAAATGGTGCGTGATGAACACCATTGGTGAAGCTTTAATAGTAACCCCATTTTATTATTATGACCGTGTATCAAAATCATGAAACAATCTCAACTTTTTACGAAAACGCAGAAGGAGAGTCCTTCAGGAGAAGTTAGTATTAATGCTCAATATTTATTAAGAGCTGGTTTTATTTATAAGGAGATGGCTGGGGTTTATGCTTTTTTACCTTTAGGATTGAGGGTGATGAATAAGATTGGCAAGATAATCAGGGAGGAGATGGATGCCATTGGTGGTCAGGAGTTATTAATGACTGCTTTGCAAGATAAAGAAACTTGGGAAAAGACAGGGAGGTGGAGTGATGACGTAGTTGATAATTGGTTTAAAACTAATTTGAAAAATGGAACTGAAGTTGGTCTTGGCTTTACTCATGAAGAGCCTTTGGCTAAGATGATGAAAAATTATATTAACTCGTATAAAGATCTTCCTATCTATGTGTATCAGATTCAGACTAAATTCAGAAACGAGTCAAGAGCTAAGTCTGGGTTAATGAGAGGTAGAGAGTTTTTTATGAAGGATCTTTATTCTTTTTCTAGGGATAAAGTGGAGCATGAGATTTTCTATGAAAAGATGAAGGATGTTTATATGAAAGTGTTTGATAGGTTAGGAATGAAGGAGAAGACTTATTTGACGATTTCTTCAGGGGGATCATTTTCTAAGTATTCATATGAATTCCAGACACTTTCAGAGGCTGGAGAAGATATGGTGTATATAATTGATGAGGATAATAAGGTGGCGATTAATAAGGATGATTTTAGCCAAGATGTGTTAGCTGATTTTGGCTTAGTGGCTGAAGAAAAGGATTTGCCTTTGAAGAAATCTATTGAAGTGGGAGATATATATTCATTGGGGTATAAGTATTCTGAAGCTTTTGGTTTGACTTATCGAGATGAAGAGGGGAAAGAGCAGTTAGTCTATATGGGTTCTTATGGGATGAGTCCTTCGAGATTGATGGGGGCAGTAGTGGAATTGAATCATGACCAGAAAGGGGTGATGTGGCCTGAATCGGTAGCTCCTTTTGATATTCATTTGGTTCAGATTGACGGAGGAGATGAATCTGTGATTAGTCAGGCGGAGGGAATATATGATAATTTACAAAAGGAAGGCTTTGAAGTATTATATGACAACAGGACTGGAAGGACGGCTGGAGAAAAACTTAATGATGCTGATTTGATAGGGATTCCTTTGAGAATAATTATTAGTAAAAAAACTTGGGAAAATCAGGGT
>Ga0302237_1001622_pt1 | contig 15423 bp, 14 predicted proteins | sample AAG_UR_Ala_MG_FD_193530 | JGI IMG/M metagenome (GOLD analysis project Ga0302237, IMG submission 193530) | Enriched activated sludge microbial communities from anaerobic digester in WTTP, New Holstein, Wisconsin, United States - AAG_UR_Ala | ecosystem: Engineered > Bioreactor > Anaerobic >... | reverse complement strand
TTCAGCAGTGCCTTCGTGTAGGGGTGCAGCGGCTTATGGAAGATGTCGTCCACCGGGCCCTGTTCCACCACCCTGCCCAGGTACATGACCACCACGTCGTCGGCCATTTCCGCCACCACCCCCAGGTTGTGGGTGATGAGCATGATGGCCATGCCCCGCTCCTCCTGGAGACGGCGCAGCAGGTCCAGGATCTGGGCCTGGGTGGTCACATCCAGCGCCGTGGTGGGCTCATCGGCGATGAGGAGCCGGGGGTTGCAGGAGAGGGCCACGGCGATCATGGCCCGCTGCCGGAGTCCTCCGCTGAGCTCGAAGGAGTATTCGTCGATCCTCCGGTCCGGTTTGGGGATGCCCACACTCCGGAGAACTTCGATCCCTCTTTTCCGGGCCTCTCCCACCGTCACCGGGCTGTGGAGCCTGATGGCCTCGACGATCTGGGTCCCCACGGTATGCACCGGGCTGAAGGAGGTCATGGGCTCCTGGAAGACCAGGCCGATCTCGGCCCCCCGGATCTCCCGGATCCTCCGGGAGTTGGGCGCCAGCTTCACCAGGTCCAGTTCTTCCCCGCCGGTGGTCCGGAGAATAACCTCCCCCTGGACGATCCGGCCCGGGTTCTCCACCAGCCGCAGGATCGACAGGGAGGTGACGCTTTTTCCGCATCCGCTCTCCCCGACGATTCCCAGAGTCTTTCCGGGGTACACGTCGAAGGAGGCCCCGTCCACCGCCTTGACCGTGCCCTCGTCCTGGAAAAAGTAGGTCTTCAGGTTTCTGACCGACAGAAGCGGTCCGTTTTGATTCTCCATACCCGTCCTATTGCAGCCTTTCCGCCGGGAGTCCTGAGGCGCCGGCGCTGCACGCGGAAAAAATATGCCGTTTCATCAGCCGTAGGGGTCCGCGGCATCCCGGATCCCGTCACCCATGAAGTTGAAGGCCAGAACCGCCACGATGACCGGCAGGGCGGGGATCAGGAGCCAGGGCGAGATCACCAGGGCCTGGATGTTCTGGGCATCCTGCAATAGCACCCCCCAGCTGATGGCGGGCGGGCGCAGGCCCAGACCCAGAAAGCTTAAGGAGGTCTCGCTGATGATCATCGCGGGGATCGCCAGGGTGGTGGCGGCGATGATGTGGCTCACGAAGGAGGGGACCATGTGGCGGAAGATGATCCGGACCTTGCTGCAGCCCAGAAGCTCCGCGGCCATGACGAAATCCTCCTGCCGGAGGGAGATGAAACGCCCCCGCACGACCCGGGCGAGTTCGGTCCAGCCGATGAGGGAAATGATGATGGTGATGGCGAAGTAGACCTGGACGATGTCCCAGTGGGCGGGAAGGGCGGCGGCGAGCCCCATCCACAGGGGGATGGTGGGGATGGACCGGAGGATCTCGATGATCCTCTGGATGATCGTGTCCGGCAGGCCGCCGAAGTACCCGGAGATGCCCCCCAGAAAAACGCCGAGAAACAGGCTCAGGGTGACGCTCACCAGACCGATGGTCATGGAGGTCCGGGTGCCGGACATCAGCCGGGACCAGAGGTCCCGGCCCTGGACGTCGGTGCCCAGAATGAAGAGGGACTCTTCCGGGCGGGCGTCCTCCACCGCCAGAAGATGGCGGCTGCAGCGGATGACCCCGAAGAGCCTGTAGGGGTAGCCCCGGCCGAACAGCCTGACCCGCACCTTGACGGAGGTGTCCGGAGCGTAGACCCGTTTGAAGGAAACCGGGTCCCGCATACCCTTGACGGGATGCACATAGGGCCGCAGCTTCCCGCCGTCGAACCAGTGGATCGGCTGGGGAGCCATCAGGGACCTCTGGGCCTCCGATTCGTCGGGATCCACATAGGAGAGAAAATCCGCCCCCAGCGAGACCAGGTAAAGAAGCGCCAGCACCGCGGTTCCCGCCATGGCCAGCCGGTGCTTGCGGAAACGCCACCAGATGAGCTGCCACTGGGTGGCGACGGCGATCTTTTCCTCCGCCGCGGAGATGACCCCGTTTTCTTCCGGAACCATGTTGTCCGCCATCAGCGCCTCCCCAGTCTGATCCGCGGGTCCACCCACATCAGGAGAAGGTCGGAGATGAAGGTCCCGATGACCGTCATGACCCCCAGCATCAGCACGATGGTCCCTGCCAGGAACATGTCCTGGGCGATGAGGGCCTTCAGCAGCAGAGGACCCACCGTGGGAAGGCTCAGCACCAGCGAAACGATGATGCTTCCGGACACCACATAGGGCAGCAGATAGCCGATGGTGCTGACGAAGGGGTTCAGGGCCACCCGGACCGGGTATTTCAGGATGACCCGCGTCTCGTCCAGCCCCCGGGCCCGGGCGGTTATCACGTAGGGTTTACGCAGTTCGTCCAGAAGGTTGGACCGCATGATCCGGATCATCTGGGCGGTGCCGGAGATTCCCAGCACCACCGCCGGGATAGGCAGGTGCTTGACCAGGTCCCAGAACCGGGCCCAGGTCCAGGGAGCCTCGGCGAAGTCGGGGGAAAAAAGCCCCCCCACGTTGGCCCCGAAATAGGCGAACCCGACATACATGATGATCAGGGCCAGCATGAATCCCGGGATCGCGAGACCGATGAAACCGATGAAGGTGAAGGCGTAATCCAGAAAGGAATACCGTCTCACCGCCGAATAGATGCCGATGGGGAGGGCCAGGGCCCAGGTGAAGACGATGGCCGCCAGGGAGATCACGATGGTCAGAGTGAGGCGGTCACCGATGACGTCCAGGACGGGCCGTCCCCATTCCATGGCCATCCCGAAGTTGCCCTGGAGGATGAGGCCCATCCATTTCAGGTACTGGATATAGATAGGCCTGTCCAGGCCCAGCTGGGTCCGCATGGCCTGGGCCTCCGCCTCCGACACGGAGCTTCCGGAGGCGGACATCTGGGCGATGAAGGAGGTGACGTAATCTCCCGGAGGCAGATGGATGATGGTGAAGGACAGTATGGAGATCGCCAGGACGGTGAGTATGGCCAACAAAAAACGACGGGCAATATACGATGCCATTCCCTTCTGATCCCTTTCCCGACCCGAACGGGCGGGACTGGCCGCAGGCGGCGGGCAGCCCCCTTCGGGGGCGCCCGCCGCCTGCGGCATCCTCATGTGCTACCTTTTACTTGAAGAAGAAGGTGACCGGCAACGAGCTGTGGGGCGTCCGGGTGTGCTGGGCGTTGAACTGCCTCGCGGGAATGTTCCCCATGTTGTTCTTCACCAGCCGCACTCCCATGAAGGCCGGAGACTGACCCACCGTCCCGATGCTCCAGGTCTGTTCCACGATGATCTGCCAGATCTCCTTCGCCGCCTTGACCTGGTCTTCCTCCTTCATGCCGAAGGCCGCCCGGAAGAGATCGAAGGCCCGGAGCATTTCCGGGTCGTCGGGCTTCTCGCCGGCCTTCCCGCCGGAGGCGTACCATTTGGCGTAGGCGGCCCCCATGTGGCATTCCGCCGCGTCCACCGGCAGGGCGTGCCGGGGGAAGAGATAGAGCATTTCCGAACCGTCGTTGGCCCAGGTCATCATCTGGTTTTCGTTGTTCAGGTCCCGGGTGAAGGCCAGGTTCCGCTCCAGCTCCTTGATGTCCACGTCGATGCCGATCTTCTTCCACTGCTGCTTCACCATTTCGGCGATCTGGGTGTAGGGGACGAACTGCCCACCCACGGTGATCATCTCCAGGCGCAGCCTTCCCTTGCCGTCCCGGCGCATCCGGTACCCCTCGCCGTCCTTCTGGGTAAGGCCCAGTTTGTCCAGCAGCTCGTTGGCCTGTTTTTCATCATGGGAGGCCCATTTCTTGTTCCATTCCGCCCCGGGGCTGTACAGGGTGTCCGGGGAGGGGGCGACGGAACCGGGGCTGCCCACGCCCAGCCAGAAGGCCTCGTTGAGCTGATCCCGGTCGATGCCCAGGGACAGGGCGTGGCGGAAATCCTTGTTCTTTATGAGTTTGGAAATTTCCGGGTCCGCCGTGTAGGCGTTCCCCATGTGTATCGCCACGTCCGAGCCGTTGAAGGAGGGGTCCAGATGGACAGTGTAGTTGCCCTTCCCGGCGTTCTCCAGGAAGACCGGCAGCTTGGCCAGATGCATGTGGCGTTCCTGAACATCGTACTCCCCGGCGATGGCCCGGAGGTTGGCCACTTCGGCGTTCTCCGCCAGGGTCATGGTGATCTTGTCGATGTAGGGAAGCTGGTTTCCCGCCGTGTCCACCGCCCAGAAATAGGGGTTCCTCTCCAGGCCCCAGGTGGGGGTGTTGATGGGGGAAACGGTTTTCCAGGGGGTCATCACCGGGAGGTCCGGGTTCAGGGACCAGTTGTACCGGTTCCGCAGCAGGGAGAGCCAGTTGTCGAAGCCCAGCTCCTTGGCCTTCTTGTTGACCGCCGCCTCGGAGGAGTATTTGGGCAGGAACTGCTTCAGGTAATGGGCCGGAGCGTAGGCGCCGCCCCAGGTCTGGAAGGCCCCCCGGGTGGCCAGACCCGCGCCGATGCCGGTGCTGCCCGCCAGCTGATAAACGAAGAAAGCGTAGGGCTCGGGGAACTCGAAGGCCACGGTGTAATCGTCGATCTTCCGCATCCTGCCGTCCTTGCCGTTGATCTGGAACTCGAAAAACGGCGTCGGAACGATCTGCTTGTTCTTGTAGATGTCCTCGTACCAGAAGATGAAGTCGTTGGCGGTGAGGGGCTTGCCGTCGGACCATTTGGCCCCTTTCCGGAGGTAGATGATCGTGGTCTTTCCGTCGTCGCTGACCTTCCAGTCCTTGGCCAGGCAGGGGACGATGGTGCTCCCGGTGTAATCGAAGGTGAGGATCTTATCCATCGACACGATGCGGTTGCCGTTTTCGTGGTCCGCCGGCCCGGTGAAAGCGCGGCGCCAGTTTCCGCCGTATTTCCCCGTCTCGTGCAGGGGTTTTATCACCATGAGGTCCGCCGGGTTCGGGATCCGCTTCGCCACCTCCGGCAGTTTCCCCGCTTTGACTCCTTCGGCCAGGGAGGGCGCCTCCTGAAAAGTTTTCGGGTAGGCCGCCGTGTCCCGGAGGATCGTCGGCCCTTCCAGCTTCCCGATGAGGCTGGCGCCGATTTTTTTGCCCTCCTCCGCGGCGGCCTGCGGCTTGGGAGCCTCGGCGCTTTTCGAACAGGCGGCGAAGAGCGCGGCCAGAAGAACGGCCGTCAACAACAGAAGAGAACGTCTGGTTTTCATGGATACCTCCCATTCTGGATCTGCCGCGCCCCTCCAGGCCGCCGGTCTCCTCCGCGGGCCCCGGGGCGCGATGGTCGGAAAAGCCGGCCAGGATCCGACACCCGGTCCCCCCGACTCCCCGATTGTATTCGCTTTTTCATTATGGACCGGGTCCGGCGGAAAAGCAACGATTTTCGGTCAAAACACGGGGCGGTCGGTCCTCATTCGGTTTCCGTCAGGAACCGCAGAACCTTGCGGATCTTCCGGTCCACCAGGAGGTTTAGAACCTCGGGATACCCGGACCGGGCTATCCCTTCGGCGACGGAGGCCCGAACCGCCTCCCGGGCGGCTTCGGGGGTTTCTCTGGTCTCCGGAGGGAAGGCATCCATTCCTTCCAGGAGGGCTTCGATCCCGGCGATCTCCTGCCGCACCAGGCCGGTGTTGCCCCGGCAGACATACTCGGTGATGCGGCACTCGGCCTCGGCTTTTTTGAAGCTCTCCAGAAGATCCTTCAAGCTTTCCAAAGCGTCCCGGAGTTCGATCTTCAGAACGGCGAGAAATTTTTCCCCCGATAGCGTCATGACGCCCCCTGGAAACAAGTTTAATCCGAGTCCCGGGGCATTGCAAGGGAAAGGGCGGAATGGGGCGGGAAATCGTTCCGCGGCGGCCCGTGGGGGAACAGCGGCCCCCGGGATTCCTGTTCCCCCCGGAGGGGCCGCACAGGGTCGGACCGGATTTGCAAAGCCCGGCGACATTGGTTATGCTTGCCCCAGGGGGAAGCATGGAGGACGAAAAAACCGGAAAACTCCTGCGGGAAAACGCCCGGGGGATAACTCTCACGGATCGGAACAAACTGGACGAGGCGGAGGCCTGTTTCCGGGTCCTCCAGGCGGAGTTTCCCGACAGCCCGGCGCCGCTTTTCAACCTCGCGGTGGTCCACGCGAAGAAGGGCAGGGACGAGGAGGCGCTGCGGGAGTTTTCGGCGGTGCTGAAACTCGATGCCGCTTCGGCGGACGCGCTGCTGGAAATCGGCCTCATCCACTACCGGGCGGGCCGCTACGAAAAAGCCGAAGCGGCCTATCTGCAGGCGCTGGAGATCGACGGGAACGATCCCAAGGCTCTGAACAACCTGGGGGTCCTCCGGTTCGTTCAAGAGCGCTACGACGAGGCGGAAAAGTTTTTTAAAAAATCCCTGGACATCGACCCCGAGGATGAGGACGTGAAGATCAATCTCCGGGATACCCGACAAATCCGGGAAAAAATTTGATTTTTCCCCGGGAGGGTGTTATACTGTAATTGAGCTTAAGAACCGAAGGAGGTCGCAGGGTGACTCCGCCGGGAAAGGGTGGCCGGTTTCAGGCCGGCAGCGTGGCGACGCCCCGCAGTGGGTGGATTGACCCCGGTCATGGGGTAAACAGTGGTGCGTGAGGTTCGGTCGGACCGCCAGAGGCGCCAACCGCCGAATTTCTAAAGCCGGAAATGAGTTCCGGCTTTTTTTTGTCTTCCCCGTCAGCGCCGCCTTCCCGCGGCGGTCATGGAACCCGGGGAAGGTATTCGGAGTTCACGTTTCCCATGGAGCGGAAGATGTTCCTCTTCAGCTCTCCCCGGCCTCCGGTCAGGGCCTCGATCCCGGTCCGGATTTTTTTCCGCCGGGACCGGTCCTGGTGGGAACAGGAGCATGTCACCCGGTCCAGCCCCATGGCGACGGCGAACTGGACGATCTGCCTTTCCTCCAGCAGGGCCAGGGGACGCAGGATGGTGATGGGGTATTTGCGGTAGGCCAGGACCGGCATCATCGTGGACAGCTCAGACTTCTGCGTCATGTTCATGAAAAGGGTCTCGATGATGTCGTCCAGATGGTGCCCCAGGGCGATCTTGTTGTAGCCCTCCCGGAGGGCGAAATTGATGAGCTCCGTGCGTCGCTGGGTGGAGCACCAGTAGCAGTTCATTTTTCTGCCCGGTTTCAAGCGGTCGTGGAGGGAAACCCGGGTCACCCCCAGGGGGACCTCCCATTCCGCGAAGAGGCGGCGAAGATTCTCCTCCGTTCCGGGATCGGAGTATTCGGTGGCCACATGCAGGGCGCCGATCCCGAAGGGAATGGCGGAGTATCTGACCCGCCGGGAAAAATCGTAGGCCAGGGCGGTGGAGTCCTTCCCTCCGGAGGCGGCGATGAGTATCCGGTCCCCGGGACGGATCATCGCGAAATCCTGCACCGCCTTGGCGATGAGAGAGGAGAGCATCCGTTCCGCCGGGTGAATGGGGCCTGCGTTCATGGAGGGTCCTTTCTGGGCGCGCCGGGGTTTCCCGCCGCGGCGGCCTTCTGTTCAGGACAGGGCCGCGATCCTGTCCATGGCCTGGGAGACCCGGGAGCGGTCGTTGAAGGCGCTGATCCGGATGTAACCTTCGCCGCAGCGGCCGAAACCGCTCCCCGGAGTGGTGACGACCCGGGCCTCCGTCAGGAGACGGTCGAAGAACTTCCAGCTGTCGGTCCCGGTTCTGACCCAGATGTAGGGGGAATTGTCCCCTCCGGTGCAGGTGTACCCGGCGGCCGCGAGCCTCTCCCGGATGATCCGGGCGTTCTCCAGGTAATAATCCACCAGCCCGCGGATCTCCTTCCTGCCTTCGGGGGTGTAGACCGCCGCGGCGGCCCGCTGGACCGGGTAGGAGACACCGTTGAACTTGGTGGTGTGGCGGCGGTTCCACAGGTCGTGCAGCGGGACCGCCTTTCCCGATGCGTCGTAGACATGGCAGCATTTCGGGACCACCGTATAGGCGCAGCGGGTGCCGGTAAAGCCCGCAGTCTTGGAGAAGCTGCGGAACTCCACCGCCACCTCCCGGGCTCCGGGGATCTCGTAGATGCTGTGAGGGATCTCCGGGTCCCGGATATAGGCCTCGTAGGCGGCGTCGAAAAGGATGAGAGCCCTGTTCTCCCGGGCGTAGGCGACCCACTCCGCCAGCTGCTCCCGGCGGGCCACAGCGCCGGTGGGGTTGTTGGGGAAGCAGAGATACACCAGGTCCACCTTTTCCTTCGGAGGGGCGGGGACGAATCCGTTCTCCCGGGTGGAATCCAGATAGACCAGGCCTTCGTAGCGGCCCTCCCGGAAGGCTCCGGTGCGGCCCGCCATGACGTTGGAATCCACATAGACCGGGTACACCGGATCGGGCACGGCGATCCGGATGTCCGGGGCGAAGAGTTCCTGAAAGTTTCCGGTATCGCATTTGGACCCGTCGCTGATGAAAATTTCATCCCCCTCCACCGCCGCGCCCCGGGAACGAAAATCATGCTCCGCCGCCGCTTCCCGGAGAAAATCGTAACCCTGCTCGGGGCCGTAACCCCGAAAGCTCTTCTCCTCCGCCATCTCGTCCACCGCTCCGTGAAAGGCCCGGATGCATGAGGGGCTCAAGGGCAGGGTGACATCCCCGATTCCCAGCCGGATGATATCGGAACCGGGGTTTTTTTCCGTGAATTCCCGGACTTTTTTCGCAATGGTGGAGAAAAGGTAGGACGAGGCGAGTTTTCCGTAGTTTTCATTGATCCGAATCATGTGACCTTCCTTGCAGACCGTATTGCGGATGGATTGTACCGGGAAAGGGGCTCCGGAGCAAGAAGCCGGCGCCGTGCCCCGGGGAAAAGCCGGCGCAGAGCCGGGGTCGCGCCCCGGGGTAAAGCCGTGACTGAGTCGGGGTCGTGCCCCGGGGTAAAGCCGGGGCAGAACCGGGGTCGGGGCAGAGCCGGGGTCGCGCCCCGGGGTAAAGCCGTGACTGAGTCGGGGTCGTGCCCCGGGGTAAAGCCGGCGCAGAGCCGGAGTCGTGCCCCGGGGCAAAGCCGTGACTGAGTCGGCGTCGTGCCCCGGGGTAAAGCCGGCGCAGAGCCGGTGTCGGGGCAGAGCCGGAACCATGCCGGGGCCCGCCGAAGCCGTGCCGGGGAAGATCCGGGCCGTGCCGGGACGGAGCCCCGGGGCGGGGAGCGATTGACAGACCCGGTGTCCCTCGGCACTATTGCCGGGATGAGTCCCGGACCTGTCCGCATCCCCCGGAAACGTCTTCTCCGGCGCGTCCTTCCCGCCACCGCCGCCGGGGCCTTCTTCATTCATGTCGCCTTTTTCCTGCTTCTGGCGCCCTTCATCCTGCTTCTCCGGTGGTGGTCGCCCCCGGTCAATTCCCTGATGCTCCGCCGGGCCCTCCTGTCCCGGGACAGGATCCAGGCCCAGCTCTATGTGCCCCTGTCCCGGCTGCCCGCCAGCGTGCCGAAAATGTTCATCCACCTGGAGGACCGGGGTTTCTACGCCCACGGGGGCATCGATTTTGCGGCCATGAAAACGGCCCACCGGAGAAACCGGCAGGCAGGGAGGCTCGCCTATGGCGGGAGCACCATAACCCAGCAGCTGGCCCGGACTCTCTTTCTGGCCCCGGACAAGAATTACCTGCGCAAGTACCTGGAGGCGCTGGTCTCCGTGGAAATGGAACTCCTTCTTTCGAAGGACAGGATACTGGAGCTGTATGTGAATCACATCGAATGGGGGAAGGGGGTGTTCGGAATCGGGCGGGCGGCCCGGGTGTATTACAAAAAAGACGCGGAGAAGCTCTCCATCGACCAGTTCAGGCGCCTGGCGGCGGTTATCCCCAGTCCCCGGAGGTTCACCGTGAAGAACCTGGAGCGCCACCTGGGTCTCCGACAGAGATATCTGTATCTGGTGCAGGCTTTTTCCGGGTGAAGACGGGAAAAAAATCCCGATTCAGGCTATATTTGTAAAAGGCGCGAAAAAGTGCATAACCTTGCTGCAGGAGGATTCTGATGACGAAGATTGAACGACTCGATGCGGTTCTCCAGGGCCGGGAACCCGACAGGCCGCCGGTGAGCCTCTGGTGCCATTTCGGGGTCCAGCATATGAGCGGTGCGGACTACGCGAAGATCGCCCTGGACTACTTCCACCGCTACGACTTCGATTTTCTGAAACTGATGAACGATCAATACTACCCCATGCCCCCGGGCCTGGAAGAGATCAGGACGGAAAAGGAGCTGGGCGCCTTGACCCGGCTGGACCCGTTCCGGACCGACTGGAAGGAGCAGCTCCGGGCGGTCAAGATAATCGCCAAGGAGCTGAAAAAGAAGGCCTATTTTGTCGATACGGTCTTCGACCCCTGGCAGACCCTGGCCCGAAGCATCTGCGGGGAAAGTCTCCCGGTTCTGGCGAAGAAGACCCCCCGGCAGATCCAGCGGGCGCTGAACATCGTGACGGACAACCTGATAAGTTACTGCATGGCCTCGCTGCAGAGCGGTGCGAACGGCATCTTCCTCTCCGTGTCGGCGGGCAAGGACCAGGTGGATCGTCGGACCTTTCTGGATTACATCAAACCCTCGGTGATGAAGATCCTCATGGCCGTCAGGAGCCGGGCCCCCATGAATGTGGCCCACATCCACGGGAAGAAAATCTACGCCTCCGATGTCGTGGATTTCCCCGTTCCGGTTCTGAGCTGGGAGGATCGCATCCCCGGAAACCCGTCACTGGAGGAGATGAAGTCCCGGTTCCCCGGTGTGGTCATGGGGGGGATCGATCACAACCAGGTGATCAACCGGACCCGCGCCTTCGCAAAGGAGAACGCCCGGGAGGGGCTGCGACGGGGCGGGAAGAGCCGCTTCATCCTCGCCGGCGGCTGCAGCATCCCCTCGTGGGCCGAGCCCGCGGCTCTTTCGGCCATGGTGGAAGCCGCCAGGGCGGCCGGACAGACAGCCCCGTGATCCATCCCGGGAACTCCCTGGAGGTTTGGAGGGGGGACGAGCTGGTTTACGCCGACACCGGGAAATGGCTCCACCCCCTCTTCGGCCTGGAAAAGTTCCTCTCCGGCTCCGATCATCCCCGGGAGGAGCTTTTTCTCGAGGACAAGATCGTCGGCAGGGGCGCCGCCTTCCTGATCGTCCGGATGGGCCTTCGGCGGGTGCGCGCGCAGATACTGAGCCGCCCGGGTCTGGAGGTCCTGCGGGGTCACGGGGTGGACGTCTCCTGGGCCAGTCTGGTGGACCGGATCTCATGCCGCACCGAGGAGCTGCTCCAGGACATGACGGACCCTGAGGCCGCCTGCGAACTACTGAAAGCCCGGGCCGCCGCCTCCGGGGCCTGAATCGGCAGGGGGCCGGACCGACAGCGTCCATTCCCCCCGCACCAGGCGCTCCAGGGGCAGGAATGCGCCCTTGTAGGCCATTTTCGGGGAGCCCTGGACCACGAATCCCAGGTAATACCAGGAGAGGCCCAGGCTCCGGGCGAGTTCGATTTCCCGCAGCACCGAAAAGATCCCCAGGCTCCGGTGGGCGGCCTCGGGGTCGAAGACGAAGTAGACGCTGGAAAGCCCCCGGGGCAGGAAGTCCAGCCAGCCCACTCCCAGGATCCTGTCTCCGTCCAGGTACAGGGACATCCGGGTATCCAGCGGGGAGCGGCAAAAAAGGCGGCGGAAGTCCCCATCGGCTTTTTCGGCCTTTGAGTGCCGGCTTTTCTGATATCTGCGGAAGAGGGACAGGATTTCCGCGCTGAACCCGACGGGCTCCAGGCGCAGGTCAAGGTCCTCGTTGCGCCGACAGACCCGTCTTTGGGATTTGGATGGAATGAAATCCGTCACCGGGATGCGTATCTGCCGGCATTCATCGCAGCCGGGGCAGTGGTTCCGGTAAAACACGCCGCCGCTTCGGCGGAAGCCTTGTCCCAGCAGCTCCTCGTACAGATCCCCGGGAAAAACCTCCGCGGTGAAGTACCGGGTCTTCCAGGTTTTCCCCGGAAGATATGGGCAGGGGGTTCCCGGGGATTCGGTGAGAAAGATCCCTCCATTCATTCCGGCAGGACGCAGCTTTTCAGCGGCGGAAACCCGTTGAAACCCACGGAACTGTAGCTCTGGGTATAGGCCCCGGCGGTGAAGAAATAGACCCGGTCTCCCGCCCGGGCGCCGGCGGGCATGGGCACCTTGGCGCGTTCGTACATGATGTCCATGCTGTCGCAGGTGGGGCCCGCCAGGATGACCATTTCCGTGGGGCCGGTCTTGTCGAAGTAGACCGGGTAACGGATCGATTCTCCCAGGGTTTCGATGAGGCCTCCGAAAACACCGGCATCCACGAACACCCAGCGGTCCTGCCTGCTCCTGGACTTGTTGGCGATGAGAACGATTTCCGTCACCAGGACTCCGGCGTCGGCGACCAGGGATCTCCCCGGTTCGATCCAGATTTCCGGCAGTTTCTCGCCGAAATCTTCGGTGAGAAAGCGATGGATCTCAGTGGTGTACTCCTCCTGGGTCAGGGTGGGTTCCAGGTAATTCGCGGGAAGACCGCCCCCCAGGTTGATCATCGACAGCTGTATGCCTTTGGCGGCCGCCGAGTCGAACAGGTATTTGCAGTGGGAAATGGAGGAGTCCCATTGGCCGATGTCCCGCTGCTGGGACCCGACGTGGAAGGAGAGGCCGTAGGGAAGAAGGCCCAGCCGGGGGCATTCCAGGATCAGGGAGTAGAGGAGGTCCGGGTGGGCGCCGAACTTTCGGGACAGAGGCCAGTCCGAACCGGTGCCCTCGGTGAGGATGCGGAAAAACACCCGGGACCCCGGGGCGTTTTCGGCGATTTTATGCAGATCGTCGAAAGAGTCGGTGGCGAAGGTGCGGACCCCTTTCCGGTGGGCATAGGCGATGTCCGCGGCCTTTTTGATGGTGTTCCCGAAGCTTATCCGGTCCGGCGAGACCCCCAGTCCCAGAAGCATATCGATCTCGTACCGGGAGGCGGTGTCGAAATTCGACCCCAGCTCGTGCAGCAGGAGGATTATCTCTTTCATGGGGTTTGCCTTGAGGGCGTAGAAAATCTTCGCGAAGGGCAATTGCGCCCGCAGATCCTCGAATTTGCGGCGCACCACATCCAGGCTGATCAGCAGGAGGGGGGTTTCCTTCGTTTCCGCGAAGGACTTGACGGAGGCGAATTTCTCCGGGTCCCAGAATCGGGCAAGATCGAAGTCGTAGGTTTCCAGTGTTTTTTCGGCCACATTGCTATTGCGCAAAATCGGTGTCTCCTTTATATATCAAGAGTACCCTTTTTTCACGCCAAGGTACAGGGAGGAGGTGCGTCGTGGTTGTACTGCCGGTTCACAATACGAAGATTCTGTACACCATCCAGCCGTCGAAAATCATCGCGTTGGGGTTGAATTATCTCGACCATGTCAAAGAGAGCGTCAGCGCCCAGTTCACCCAGGTCCAGCCGGAGGTCCCCACCGAACCGGTCCTTTTCGCCAAAACGCCGAACGTCCTCATCGGGCCGGGGGATCCCATCATGGTGCCCGCGATCCTTTCCCGCTACAGGTTCGAACCGCCCCGGATCGACTACGAGGCTGAACTGGCCTTCATCGTCAAGAACAAATGCCGCAACATCCCTCCCTCCGAGGCCTACGACAATATCTACGGGTTCACCTGCATGAACGACGTGAGCCAGCGCAACATCCAGAGTTCCGACAAGTCCGGCTGGTTCCGGGGAAAGTCCTTCGACACCTTCGGCCCCGTGGGGCCTCAGGTCGTGCTGATGAAGGACATCGGCGACCCGCAGAATCTGGAGATCCGGTGCCGCCTGAACGGCGCGGTGGTGCAGTCCGGAAACACCCGGGACATGATTTTCCCGATAAAGGAGCTTTTCTCCTTCATCACCCACAACTTCACCCTCTATCCCGGGGACCTGGTCCTCACCGGAACCCCCAGCGGTGTGGGGCCCATCCGGGCCGGAGATGTGGTGGAGGTGGAAATCGAAAAAATAGGGATCCTCCGGAACCCGGTGAAGGCCGAGACTCCCTAGGTTCCGCGGCCGGGGCCGGCCGGGTCAGTCCTTCCAGGGAAAAATCATCCCCTTCAGCGTCCGGGGCCCCACCTTCTCCCGCTCGTCCTCCAGAAGGAGATCCCAGGGGATCTTTTTTCCCTCTTCCCCGGGGTGTTCTTCCCGGTAGTCATATTTCAGAAGCCGCAGTTTGAACCCCCCGTGGAGCCAGAGCAGAAGCGCCGCCGGCCCCGGGACGAGGAAGGCGGTGAAGAAGGAGAGGGAGAGCATCACCACGGCGCCGAGACCGAGAAAAAGCGTGAACCCCGTATTGTCGAAGAGAAGCAGAAAGCACTTTTTCACCACCTTTCCGATGTTCCGGTCCAGCCGGGCCCGGAGAGGAAAAAAATACAGCGACGCGAGGATCCACAGCACCGCGGCCCAGAAGATGAAAACCATCGCCGTGAGGCCCAGAAAATTCCTCATCGCCCCGTAGAAGGGGAAGGCCACCAGAAGCAGCCCGGCCAGGCACATCGTGATGAGTCCGAAGACCAGTCCGGGGACCAGGCCCTCCGTGAGGTAGATTCTGAACTCCGCCGCCCCGGGCCGGCGGTAATCCGTCATGTCCCGGCACATCAGGGACACCGCCCCGGCGTAGCAGAAGAGGAGCATCCCCCCGGCGATGAAGGCCGCGACGGAGAAACCCACATGCAGGGGATACACCCAGTGGGGGACGAAAACCGGAATCCCCGCCAGGAGGATGAACCCCAGGTTCAGCAGAATGATGGTGAAGAGATTGTCCCAGAGGTCGAAGAACGCCTTCCGTATGGTGAAACCGATCATGGCTCATTCTGACATGGATGCATGGCCGGGACAAGGGGAGTGGGCCCCGGACGGTTCGGGCCTCCCCGGCGCCGGCCGGGGGCAGGCGCCGGGGCGGGGCTCCGCGCTTTGACCGGGAGGAGGTTTTTTGATAAGCTCCCCCCCGGGGGGTGGGTATGGCGAAAGTGAAACCGGCTCCGGAGAACAGGCCCTTCTCTCTACTGGTGAAGCCCGCGGCGGCGGACTGCAACCTGCGGTGCTCCTACTGTTTCTATCTGGAGAAAGCCGGCCTGTATCCGTCCAGCCCGGTGCACCGGATGAGCGATGAGGTTCTGGAGAAGCTGATTTCCTCCTACATGGCCACCCGCCAGAAGGTCTACGCCTTCGGCTGGCAGGGGGGGGAGCCCATGATGATGGGCCTGGATTTTTTCCGGAAGGTGACGGCCCTGCAGGAGAAGCACGGGCCTCCGGGGGCGGTGGTCAGCAACGGGCTGCAGACCAACGGGACCCTGCTGACCGATGAGGCGGCGGAGTTTTTCACCCGGTACAGGTTCCTGCTGGGGGTGAGTCTCGACGGCCCCGAGGACCTGCACGGCGTCTACCGGGTAGACGGGGCCGGGGAAAGCTCGTTCCGGCGCGTTCTCCGGGGAATCGCGGCCCTGAGACGGCGGGGGACGGAGTTCAACA
>Ga0302237_1001619_pt1 | contig 15476 bp, 14 predicted proteins | sample AAG_UR_Ala_MG_FD_193530 | JGI IMG/M metagenome (GOLD analysis project Ga0302237, IMG submission 193530) | Enriched activated sludge microbial communities from anaerobic digester in WTTP, New Holstein, Wisconsin, United States - AAG_UR_Ala | ecosystem: Engineered > Bioreactor > Anaerobic >... | reverse complement strand
TGACGAACCCGAGCGTCGCTTCGCTCCGAGAAACTGTCCGGCAAACTCCGGAACGCTGTCCGACATCGACCGGAATCCTGTCCGGATCAAATCGGAATCCGTGTCCGATTTCATCGGAATGCGCAGCCTGCGGCCAGACCAAAGGCTTCGCCCGCCACCGCATCGACTTCTACCGCAAGCACGACCGTCCCAAAAAGCTCTGGTTGAAGACGCTCAATCGCAATACCCGACGCATCCTCACCGCGATGGACCTGCCCCCCGCCTACCGCAAAGCCCTCAACTGCGATACCCCCGAACGCGATTCACAGCCATCCCACAGGAATTGGCGAAAAAAATGGTTGGAAGCTTGACGAAAACCTGCCACACGGCAGGTCATGAAAAAACACCAAGCCCCAACCGCGGGCAAACTCACCGTTTTGCGTCAGGTCTGCAACTACATTCCGCCCTACTTGGTGCCGAAGATCGCCCACCAGACCGGCGTGGACGAGAAAGCGAGGACATTCAGCCCCTGGAGTCATACGGTCAGCTTGGGCTATGCGCAACTGACGCATGCCCTGAGCCTCAATGATGTCTGCGACGGTCTGCAACTCAACTCCGGTCCGCTCTCGGCGATACGCGCCGCCACGGCGCCAACGCGGAACAACCTCTCCCATGCCAACAAGGTGCGCGACGCGGCGATGGCGGAGACCTTGTTCTGGGAAGAGCTCAAGTACTTGGGTGACCTCTCGCCGGGCTTCGTAAGCGGGCGAGCGGGAAAGAAGTTTCTGCGGAAGTTCAAGCGGAAGATCCACGCCATCGATAGCACGACGATCCCCTTGATCGCCTCGTGCATGGACTGGGCCAAACATCGGCGGCGGAAGGCGGCGGCCAAGTGCCACCTGCGGTTGGATCTGCAGAGTTTCCTGCCGCGCTTTGCGATCATCGACACCGCGCGGCAAGCGGACGCCAAACGGGCGCGGGAGGTCTGCGCCGGGGTGAAAGAAGGCGAAATCGTCATATTTGACAAGGCTTACGTCGACTTCGACCACCTGTGGGATATGGAGCAGCGGGAGGTGATTTGGGTGACGCGGGCCAAGGAGAACTTGCAGTTCAAGGTCGTGGGGCAGATGCCGGTTCCCGCGGAAGGCAAGGTGGTTGCCGACGAGTTGGTCGGGCTCAAGAATCCCGGGTCGCAGCAGAAGTATCCCGAGTTGATGCGGCGGGTGACGGCCTGGGTGGAGGTGGATGGGAAGGAACAGTTGATGACGTTTCTGACCAACCAGTTGACGTGGAGTCCGTCCACCATCGTGGAGTTGTACCGGTGCCGCTGGGAGATCGAAGTGTTCTTCAAACAACTCAAGCAGACACTGCAGTTGGCGGACTTTCTGGGCACCTCGGCCAACGCCGTGCGGTGGCAGATCTGGACGGCGTTGTTGATCTATCTGTTGTTGCGCTACCTGGCCTATCTTTCGAATTGGGCGCATAGCTTCAGTCGCTTGTTTGCCATCATTCGGACCGGGCTGTGGCGCAAGTGGCATTTGCTCAGTCTGTTAGAGCGCTATGGGACAGCCAATAGTCATTTTCGCTATCTGAGTCATCCGGAACAGGCGTATTTCCCAGGTTTTGCCTGAGCGGCTGTGGGACAGCCAGGGTGCCATCGTCAACCACCGAGAAATCAGCCCAGGAAATCACGCAAAAATCCTTAACGGCGTTTGGGGGAGGCACCGTCAAATCCTTCGGAAAACCAAGGGGTCTGGACTGATTTTCACCCCGCATGGGATGCCAGTGGAACCTTTAGATTCTTGAGAAAGGAAACGGGCGGATCGGCACTGAACAGTTCGTGGTTTGTCGAGATCATCGCACGCCTACTACGCACCAAACCACGGCAATTGACAAGCGTTATTTCTAACCTCAACAACAGCAACCCTTCAGGAATTTAAATGAAATAACCGTGCCTGCCCGAATGCGCGGAACTCCCCCATGCCGGCGGCCGTTGGCGGCGAGGAGCCCTGTCGTCTCGACCCCTGGAATTATGAGACCATCGCGCTTTAGAACTGCTGCATCTCGCCCTGAAATTGCAGCTTGGGCTGGAGCTGGCGTCCCATAATCCCGATGGTCCCATAACCGTCGAAGAGCAGGATCTTGAGTCGATTGCGTTGCCGATTGGTGAAGACGTAGAGGTGACCCGAGAGCGGGTCTTGCGCTAGGCGTTGCTGACCCACGCACAGAGCCCGTTAAACGATTGACGTAAATCGACCGGATCCAGGGCCACGAAAATCCGCGTCGCCGGCGTCCAGGCGAACATGGCTCAGCGCACGGGCGCCAACAGGGGGGTCACCAACTCACGTGCCAGCTCGGTCTGGAGGCGGACCGTGCAGCCACCCGGCAGGCTGATCTCCGCACCCCAGCTCGGCGTGGCGGGCCAACCGTTGACCCGGATTTCCTGCCATCGTGGTGCTGCGCTTGCCGACGCTCGACGCCAGCGCGGATGATAGAGCCAGTAGCGTAGCCGGCTCACTTTCAGGCCGTAGCGGCGCGCGAATCCCTCTTGGCTCAGCCCACTGCGATGGAACCGATCCAACCATTGCGCCCGTTGGTCGGTGGGAGTCGGAGTGCTTTCACGAGGAGTGAGTTTCTGACGAGACGATGCATTCATCGCCCCAGGTTAAACCACTTCCACCGCCCTCGACGCTAGTGCCCGTTCCCCTGACGGATACGGATGACCGTGCCGTAGTGTTCGGCCATCTCCTGATACGTGCGATGGAGCAAGGGCTCATAGCGGCAGGGGTCCACGACGGCCGTGCGGGTGTTGTCGGGAATCGTCAGCGCTGCGACCCCGCCATAGAACTCAAAGGCATGCACGTGGGCGCTGATCCAGGAATGGAGCTTCTGGTCCGCGAACGCCTCGGCGAAGATCTTGCCTGAAGCTCCCAGTGCCGCCACGAACAACGACGCCGGCTGTGTTGTGCCATCGGCCCCGTTGCGGATGGGGACACTCTGGCCGGCCCAGTCCACGAACATCTTCTCTCCGGGAACATGCACCTGCCGCAAGGTAGGCTCCAAGCTCTTGCGCCATTGTTGATAGCGCTCACAGAAGCGGCTGTACTTCAACCCGGAGGGATCGGTCCGGATGTACTCCTGCCACAGCAGGCGCAGGGTGAGGTTGGGACGGCGCAGTTCGACGTGCAGGTGCGCCCAGTCTGGGACCGAGGGCGCAGGTGTTTGCGCCGTCCGCGGGGGCGCTACCGCCGACAGACGGGCTTGCAGTTGCGCTTCGCCCACTCCTTCGGGCAAGGGCCACTCCAAACCCGCGGCCTCGGCCCGCAAGAGGTAATCGCCAACGGTGCTGGAGGCCAGGCCACAACTGCGGGCGATTTCGCGTATCGAGAGATGGTGCTCATGTTTAAGACGCAGGATTTCGATGACTTGACGCATAACGAGTACTTTTTTGGGCATAAGGCGGTCAGTTTCGGCCGCCGAGCCGCCCATTCAACGTTTTGCGCCACCTCCTCCAAGAGGACCTACTCACGATCCCTTGCCACCGCCCCACTCAGGGCGGTGCCCAGCACTGTCCGGATGCCCCGGAACGTTGTCCGGATCGGACCGGAACTCTGTCCGGACCGTCCCGGATTGCTGTCCGGATGCCGCCGGAATCCTGTCCGGCAAACTCCGGAGCGCTGTCCGACATCGACCGGATTCCTGTCCGGATCAAATCGGAATCGGTGTCCGAATGCCGCCGGAATACGCACCAATCTTCGACAAACCGAAAACTGGTCGCGATCTGGATTGCCAAAAACCCAGGTTCTGGCTATGGACACCGACGACGTTTAAGCGCCCCTTGTCTTACGGAAACGGCCGCTGGCTGTCGAGGTAGGGCAAGGGGTTTCCTTACGCCCCGGTCCCGCCCCCTCCCTGGAAAGCCAAGCCCCTCGCCGTCAAGTGGTCAACTTCCCGTGAGCAGACCCGGTAAACTCCCCGTGAGCGCCAACGTCGTCGCTCGGAATGGAAACAGATCCACGAGGCAGAAAAACGTCCTGAGCGCTGACGAACGTTGGCAGAATGGCGTGTTGCCCTTTTGCATCGAGCAAGACCGTGCGCAGTGCTGACGCTGGCAGCGAAAACGGCTGCTCCGCCTTTGGGTCTGGTGTTCCCGCAATCACAAGCATCCGGCCATTACCCCCACAGCATCAACTGGTTAGAAGGATATGACGATTCGTCTTGGGATTGGGTATTCGCAAGCAATTCAGCCAGAGGCACTTGCTCAAACGCGTTGACGCTCAGAATCTGTAGGATTTGGGACAGGCACAGGTCGATGTGGAGTTCCTTGCGGATGATCGCCACCAGGACGTAGACACAAATGGCGATCCAGACCTGGGTCTTGAGGGCGTTGTCGCTGGTGCCCAAGAAGTGTTTGATTCGCGGGTTCTGCTTGATCCACTTGAAGAACAATTCGACTCGCCAGCGTAACATGTAGAGTTGGGCGATGACTTCCGCTGGTAGATCAAAGTTATTCGTCAGGAACACGAGGACCTTGCCGTCTTCGGGGTCCCGAAAGGTGACCCGGCGAAGGCGATCAGGGTAATGAGCCGCGCTTTGAGGATTGAGAGGATGGCAGATTTTTCGCGCCGCTGCGTCGGGTGCTCAACACCTTGAGCTTCACCACCAGGGGGTCACGATGTCCCCAGCCCTTCCCAGATTCCCTCCTGTTTTGGCTGGTGTTCGTGGACACACGGCCTAAAATCTCTGGCCAATGCGCTGTCGATAAAGCGGTGCTGATCAACCTGAAGCGGAGCACGAGAGTATGCAAGAGCGATGGCTGTCAGTTGATGAAATTGTGGCGCATCTCGGCGTCAATCCAGGCACTATTTGCAAATGGATCGAGCGGAAGAAGTTGCCCGCGCATAAGGTCTGGCGACTGTGGAAGTTTCTGGCATCAGAGGTTGAGCAATGGGTCAAGGGTGAGCGGGCGGCGGCGGATGTCACCACGGACAAGCCTGACACCTTCACAAAACTGAAACAGCCGCAGCGCTGAACCACCCTGCATGCACCACGCCACCGCCACCTGCTACCTGCTTATCCGGAGAAGCCGAGTCCTTCTGGACGAGGATGGTCTTCAAATAGGGTCATGGACCGATTCCACCACCACACAGGAGAAGCAACCCCGCCAGCGTTTGGTGCTCCCAGGAATCATCAAACCGCTGGTTGCTTATCCATTTTCCCAGAAGGGAAGAACGCCATGACCGACGTGTCCTTTCCTCAGCTCCTCGACACCATCCGCGCCACCCAGGGTGGATATTACAAACTCACCATCCTCGCTGGCAGCGCGCGCGCGGGCAAAACCGACTTGCTCAAACAGGTCGCCGCCCAGCTTGACCTGCCCCTCATCAATTTGAGCCTGCACCTAAGCCAACGTTTGCTCAGCCAGAACCGCCGCCAGCGGGTGCTCAATGCGGAGGATGTTGCAACCGAAGTGATTGACGAAAACTACAAATCCGGCCTGTGCCTGGATAATACCGAACTCCTGTTCGACTCCACGCTGCAGCTGAACCCGCTGGGTTTTCTTCAAGGCGTTTCGCGCAATCGCCTCATCGTGGCGACATGGAATGGCATCCTCGCCGGTGGCAAGTTGCGCTTCGGTCACACCGGCCATCCCGATTTTTTCCGCCAGCCCGTGAACGGCTATCCCGTTGTTTCCGTTGCTGAGGACAAACTCCAACTGCATTTCACCACATGGAATATAGCAAACTGATCCAGTTCCAACCGATTGAATCGGTCATCGAACTGCGCCAGGCAAACAAGAGCGCCAAGGCGCGCGAGCTTGTCTCGACCTATGTGATTTCCGATGACATGGCCGACCGGCTTTGCGACCTGGTCTTTCCCCAGCTTCAATACTCCAAGCCGCATGACAATCACGGTCTGCTCATCGTGGGCAACTACGGCACGGGTAAATCACATTTGATGTCTGTCATTTCCAGCCTCGCGGAAAACGAGGAGTTCATTGCATTGTTGACTAATGACAAGGTCCGCAAAGCCGCCCCCGTCATTGCGGGCAAATTCAAAGTCATCCGGCTGGAGATTGGCTCAACCGAAATGTCTTTGCGCGACATCATCACCGGACACCTGGAGGAAAAGCTGGCCGAGTGGGGTGTGACTTTTCAGTTCCCGGCTGCCAATAAAGTCCGCGAAAACAAAACTTCCTTGGAAGCCATGATGGCCGCCTTCCACGAGAAATTCCCCAATCATGGTCTGCTGCTCGTCGTGGACGAACTGCTCGACTACCTGCGCAGTCGCCGCGACCAGCCGTTGATTCTCGATCTCGGTTTCCTCCGGGAGATTGGCGAGGTCTGCAAGGAACTCCGCTTCCGCTTCATGGCCGGTGTGCAGGAAGCCATCTTCGACAGCGGGCGGTTCGCGCATGTCGCCGACGCCATCAGCCGCGTCAAAGACCGCTTCCAGCAGGTGAAGATTGCCACCACCGACGTCAAGTTCGTCGTGTCCCATCGCCTGTTGCATAAGACCCCGAAGCAAATCGCAGCCATCCGCGAGTATCTCACCCCGTTTGCCAAGTTTTACAGCAACATGACCGAGCGGATGGACGACTACGCCTCGTTGTTCCCGATTCATCCTGACTACATCGAGACTTTCGAGCGCATCCCAATTGTCGAAAAACGTGGCGTCCTGCAAATCATTTCCTTTGCCATCAAGGAACTCGTCGGCCAACCCGTGCCGACTGACCGGCCCGGTGTCATCGCCTTTGACGGCTATTGGAAGGCGCTCAAGGACAATGCCGCCCACCGGGCGTTGCCGGAGGTGAAAGGCATCATCGAATGCAGCACCACCCTCGAAGACAAAGTCCAGAGCGCTTTTCCCAAAAAGACCTACAAGCAGATGGCCATTCGGATCATCGAAGGACTTTCCGTCCATCGCCTGACCACCGGCGATGCCCCCATCGGCCTGACACCGGAGGAACTCCGGGACAAGCTCTGCCTTTACCATCCCGGCGCGGCGGAAATGGGAGGCGACCCTGCCGACGATTTGCTGTCACTTATCGAAAACACGCTCCGCGAGATTCACAAAACCGTCAGCGGCCAGTTCATTTCCTCCAACAAGGACAATCGCCAGTACTTCCTCGACCTCAAGAAGACTGACGACTACGACGCACTCGTCGAGAAACGCAGCGAAACTCTCAGCGACGATGTCCTTGATCGCTATTACTACGACGCGCTCCGCCAGGTGCTCGAATGCACCGACATCCCCACCCATATTACCGGCTTCCAAATCTGGCAGCATGAAATCGAATGGCAGGACCGCAAGGCGGGTCGGCTCGGCTATTTGTTTTTTGGCGCTCCCAACGACCGCTCGACGGCTGTTCCCACCCGCGAGTTCTATCTCTACTTCATCCAGCCGTTCGACAAACCGGATTACACGGACGAGAAGCGGCAGGACGAAGTGTTTTTCCGGCTCACGGGCAAGGATGAGCAGTTCACCCAGAGTTTGAGGCTCTATGCCGCCGCGCTGGAACTCGGTTCGATTTCGTCGGGCATCAAGAAACAGACGTACGAAAAGAAGGCTCTCCAGCACCTCGCCGACCTCACCAAGTGGTTGCGCGAGAATATTTTCAAGGCGGTGGAAATCACCTATCAGGGTTCGCGCAAAAAGTTTGTGGAATGGCTCAAGGTCGCCGGCGCGGGCGGCTCGCTGAATATCCGCGACGCTGTGAACGCCGTCGCCTCGAAATGCCTCGCGGAACATTTCTCCAATTGCGCTCCGGAGTATCCGCACTTTTCCGCGCTCGTGACTTACGGGCAGGGCGGCAACGCCCAGCAGGCCGCGCAGGAAGCGTTGCGCGGTGTGGCGCAGCCCAACCGCACTAAGCAAGCCAATGCGGTGCTCGATGCCTTGGAGCTTCTCGACGGCGACAAAATCGACCCCTCGAAATCCCGCTACGCCAAACACATCTTATCCATCCTCAAATCCAAAGGGCAGGGTCAGGTCGTCAACCGCCCAGAAATCATCACGACGCTGGAGCCAGGCATTGAGTTCATGTTACCGGATAAATACCGCCTTGAACCCATCTGGGTCAGTGTCACTTTGGCCGCGCTCGTCTATAACGGCGACGGAGTGCTCGCCATCCCTGGGACGAAATTCGACGCCACCAGTCTTGCCAGTCTCGCCGGTACTCCTGTGGCTGATCTCCAGAACTTCAAGCACCTTGAACGCCCCAAAGATTGGAATATTCCCAGCCTCAAGGCGCTGTTCGAGTTGATGGATTTGTCCCCCGGTCAGGCCGTGATGGTGACGCAGAACAGCGTCGAGGCCGTCCAACAGTTGCACAAGGCCATCAACGAGCGGGTTGAGAAACTCGTCCGTGCAAACCAGCAGCTTGCCAGAGGCATCCCGTTCTGGGGCCTAAACCTCCTCAGCGAGCCGGAGGTTGAAAAAATCTCCGCCCAACTCGTCAAGGCCAAAGAGTTTCTCGAAAGCCTCCAAGCCTACAACACGCCCGGCAAGCTCAAGAACTTCAAGTACGACGCCGATGACATCAAGGGCTACCAGGCCACGTTCGGGCGACTGAAGGAACTCGAACAGCTTCAGGCGTACTGCGGTGAGCTTGCGCAGTTCACCCAATACCTGTCCGCCGCCGAGGCCATCCTGCCGGAAAATCATCCGTGGGTTGCGGAAAGTAAACAGAAGCGAACCGAGTTGCTCACCGAAATCCGCAAGCCCGCCCAGCGCGAGTCCGAATCCTTCAAGGCAGACGCCTTGAAGCAGTTAAAAAAACTCAAAGCCGGCTACATCAAGGTCTATCTCGGTCTCTACGCCAAAGCCCGGCTCAACCTCACGCAGGACAAGGAAAAGAAGGACCTGCTCCAGGATTACCGGCTCAAGCATCTGCGCCGGCTCGCCACAGTCAATTCCATCAATTCCGTCCAGCTTACCGAGTTCGACAACCAGATCGGCAAGCTACGCACTGGCACGGTGCTGACCGAAAAAGACCTGGAAAGCGATCCAAAGTCGCCCGACGGTTTCTGGCCAGGCATGGAGGACACCAGCGTGTCTTCTGAGGCGCGGCTCGCCAGTCTGAAAGCCGACTTGGAAAAAATCCACAAGAGTTGGACCAAGAATCTCCTTAAAGACCTTGATGATCCCGTCATCCAGGGCAATTTCGAGCTGCTCAAAACAGAGCAGAAGAAATTGCTCAAAGACTTCATGGCGGCCAAGGAATTACCCGATGAAATCTCGCAAGAGTTTCTCACAGCCGTCCAACAGGCACTGTCCGGCCTGGCCAAGTTGACCGTGCGGCTCGATGATTTGAAGAAAGCATTATTCCCCGATGGCAGCCCGGCCACGCCCGCCGAGTTCAAAGAACGCTTTGGGGATTATCTTGAAAAAATCCTCAAAGGCCGCGACGCCAGCAAGGTCCGCCTCGTGATTGAGTAAGGTCATGGTGAAGTAACCAAGCCCGAGAATGCAATTCCTCCACAGTTCTGATTGGCAAATCGGGATGAAGGCCGAATCGGTCGGCCGCACGGCCGAGCGCGTCCGTGAGGAGCGACTGGAGGCTGCAAAACGAGTGGTCCAAGCCGCTCGGGACAATGGGGCTGAGATGGTCTTCTTGTCTGGCGACGTGTTCGAGGACAACGCGGTGGACCGCCTGCTCGTTCGCAAAGTAGGCGAAATCCTCCGTGCGTTCCCCGGTCCGGTTTACATCATTCCCGGCAACCACGACCCCCTCGTGCCCGGCTCCGTGTGGGAGCACAGCGTCTGGAAGGATGCGGCCAACATTACAGTTCTCAGCAAATCCGAGCCTGTCGAACTGGATCAGTGCATTCTCTTTCCTTGTCCGCTGCACGAGAAATACTCGACGAAGAATCCAACGGCATGGATAGACGCCAAGAATGTCACCAAGCCAGCGATTGGGCTGGCTCACGGGAACGTTGAGGGGATTCCCAATGGAGAACCTGATTATCCGATTCCTCGGGACGCTGCCAACCGACTGGGCCTGGACTACTTGGCGCTCGGTCATTGGCATTCGTTTGCCCGCTATGACACGGGCGACGGTGTTTGTCGCATGGCCTACGCGGGCACTCACGAAACGACCAAATTTGGAGAACGAGACAGCGGCAATGTGGTTGTTGTGGAAATTGCCCATCACGGGACACCACCAAAACTGACACCCGTCAAAACGGGCCGGCTTGATTGGCGCACGGTCGAACGGACGGTTGATCAACCTCAATCGCTGGAAGCCGTCATAGAAGAACTCGGCAGGCTCGATCCACCGGATGCCACGCTGGTTCGTGTTATCATCGGAGGTGTTCTGTTTCCGGAAGACCGCCATGCCTTGGTTCGCATCGAAGAACTTCTCGCCAGCCGGTTCCTTTTCGGCTCGCTCGACACAAGCGCCCTCATTCCGGCCCCGGATGGTGAGGGTTGGATTGAGTCTCTGGCGTCCGGTTCTTTTCGTGAGGCTGCAGTCAAGCTGCGTTCCCAAGCGGCTCAATCAGCCAATCCTGCTGAACGTGCCGTGGCCACTCATGCCCTTCTCCAACTTTTCGAACTCTACGAAAGGAGCCGCGCATGATTCTTCACAGCCTGAGCGTGGCCAACTGGCGGAGTCTGCTCAACCCGGTGGAATTGGGACCATTCAGCGACCGGCTCAATGTCATCCATGCGCCCAACGGCACCGGCAAGTCGTCCCTGTTCGAGGCGATGCGCCGGGCATTGTTTGATGCACACCACGTTTCCGGCGAGGAGATTGGAGCAGTCCGCCCGTGGGGACGATCCTTGGCACCACAGGTCAAGGTGGAATTCACCCAGTCGGGCGTCCGTTATCGGGTGGAGAAGACTTTTCTCGACGGAGCGTCCGCACGCTTGTTTCGATTTGAGGAGGGAAAGTTCCGCCCGTTGGCTGACAGTCGGAATGCCGACAGCAAGTTGCGAGAGATTATTGCAGCGTCAGATGCGCCCGGTCGCGGGCTTTCCAAACACGAACACTGGGGGCTGTCTGAAGTCTTGTGGGCGCCGCAAGGGGCTCTTCACCTGGATTCGCTTTCTTCGAGTGTCACCGAGAATCTCCGCGCCGCGCTCGGCGTTCAATTGACCGGCGAGAGAGGCAGCCGCCTGGAAGAGTTGCTCGAAGAACGCTATCAAACCTATTTCACCAAGGGCGGCAAGCCACGCACGGGAAAGCAGGCTGCCCCAATTCTCGCATTGGAGTCAGCCCACGCCGCCGCCGTAGTCGAACGCCAGCAGCAACTCGAACAGCAGCAACGATTCGAGGAGACAAGCCGCGCGGTCGAAGACGCTCGCCAGAAACGCGGCCAAGCCAGAATCGAGGCTAACGCGCTTCGCGATACGGTCGCTCAAACCAGTAAACAGGCCGAAACCTATCAGCAGCTTCAAAGTGAACTGGAGCAGAAACGGCTGACGGAACAAGCCGCCAAGGACCGCTTTGATGCTATCGGAAAATCCCTGGAACTGATTGGCCATACCCGCGAGGAAATCACCGAGCTCGAAGCCAAGATTAGCAACAGCGGAACACTGGTGACAGAACTCGCAACCGAGTTGAACAACACCGCTAAGGCGGCTGAAGACGCTCGCCGAAAGCGGGATGAGTCACGCCGCCAGCGGTCTTCCTTGGTTCAAAGCACGGCTGCGGTCGAGGATGCCCAGGCATTTGTTGAGGATAACAAGGCTCATCAGGCGCTCGCCGTACGGATCGAAAAGTTGCGTCGTTTCGAGGCGGACTTGAGACAGAGTAAGGAAAAGCGGACGGCTTTGGTTGCTCCGGACGACAAGACCATCCAGGCAGTGCGGAAGCATCTGACGGCCCTTGAAAAGGCACAAGCCGCTCTGCGGGCATCCCTGATTCACCTGACCGTCAAACCTGACAAGAAAACCAAAATTCACCAACGGTCGCCCAATGAATCACAAACGGTGGCCGCTGGAAAGGCAGCCACGTTTTCGGGCTCTCCGGAAGTCACCATCGAGATAGAAGGTTTTGGAACCATTCACGCATCCGGCCCTGAAGGCGATGCTGAGGCAAATGCAGAAGCGCTGCGTGAAGCCGGGAGCAAGCTCACCAAACTCACCCAACCCTACGGAACGCAAGACCCGGACCGACTGCAACTTCTGCGCGAGCAAGCCGAGGAGCTTGACCGGAACATCAGACAACTGGAGGAACAGATTTCGGAAGTGCTGGACGAAGACAGTGCAGACGACCTCAATCAGCGAGCCGCCGAGCTTGACGCCCGCATTCGCGAACGGCTGGGACGATTCCCGACTTGGGAAAAGCAGCCGCCCACTGTCAGCGACCTGAAATCCGCTCTGGAGAAACAGCGCAAGACGATTGAGGCAACCATCGAGACAGCAGAGGACGAATATGACAAAGCGCAGTTTGCCGCCCGGGCGGTTGAAAAACGTCATGGCAAAGCAGATGAAGAGTTAAAGAACGCGCGCCTCAATCTTGAAGCAGCGCAGGAACGTCTGAAGGACCTGACCAAGGACGGCCAGTCCGATGCGGCGCGGGCGAGCGCTCGCCAGGAAGCCCTAATGGCGTGGGAAGCTGCCAAGACAAGAGCCAAGGAATGCGAGGCCAAACTCAACGAAATCCCCGGTGATCCGCAGAAGGACCTGCAAAAACTCGGACGGCAGCTCAAGGCGTTGGAAGAGGCGGAAACCCAGGCTCGCGACGAGGAGAATCAAGCGGAAGGTCGATTGCAAACCCTGGCTGCCGAGGGCGTCTACTCGAAACTGGCTGCTTGTGAAGAAACATTGGCCGATCTCAAGTCTCGCATTCAGCGCGAGCGACTCCGCATGGATGCCACCAAGCTGCTTTACGACACCGTCACATCCTGCAAGGCCGCGATCGTGGCGGCCGTGGCAGCACCGGTCGAGCGCACGGCCACGCACATGCTCAATCGCATCGCGGGTCCCCGTTTGGGCACCGTTCGCTTGACCGAGAACTTCGTGCCTGTGGGCGTTCGGCCGGAAATTGCCCCTGAACCGGTGGAACTGACCAACCTGTCCGGGGGCGAGCAGGAACAACTCTTTCTCATTATTCGCCTTGCGCTCGGGCAGGTGCTGGCCAAAGAAGAGCGCCAACTCGTTGTGCTCGACGACGTGCTTAATGCGACTGATACAGGCCGTCTCGCCCGCGTGCTGAACCTCTTGGAGGAATGTGCTGACCGCCTTCAAATCGTGATTTTAACCTGCCACCCCGAACGTTATCGGGGGCTGGACGAAGCAAAGTTCTTCGACCTGCAACCTCTCTGTAACTGAATCGCTTTTTGTGCCCAACAAAGACCGCGACGCCGCCAAAGTGCGGTTGGTGATTGAGTAAAACGCCATGACGCCGACAACATCATGCAAGGCAGGCACGCCGGTCCAAATCTGGCATCGCTCTTGCACACATTTTTGTCGTTGCCGTAGCGGCCACGTTGTGGCACATTTGGGTCTGGAAATTTTAATCCGCTACGCCAGTAGGCTGGCAAAAAACGTTGCCCACAGGCCCGCAAGGGTCTGTGGGCTTCTCCTTTCCCCATTATGAAAAAAACCGCACTGCTCATTGACGGTGGCTGGTTCAGCAAGGGGCTGGGCAAAATTCTGAGACTGCCCAACCGTTGGCCCAACGCCGCTCAGGTCGTCAAAAACGCCCGCGCCGTCCTCGAAGCCGACGAGGAATTGTTTCGCATCTTCTACTACGACTGCGAGCCATTTGACCGCGAAGTGACCAATCCGGTGGACGGCTCAAAAGTGGATTACAAGCTCATGCCCGCCTATTCCGCCCGCAAACAATTTTTCTTCGATCTTGGCCAGACCGGCTACGTCGCGCTGCGTCGCGGTGAGCTCAAGGCGCGCGGCTGGGAATACAGTGCCAGCTACCGCAAGGCGTTGTTGGCTGGCGGGGCGGGAGGCGCTCCGGCGATTGCGCCCACCGCCAAGGATGTTTATCCGAACCTCGAGCAGAAAGGCGTGGACATGCGCATCGGTATTGATGTTGCCACCCTCTCGCTAAAACGAGTGGTGGACCGCATCATCTTGTTCTCCGGCGACACCGACATGATCCCGGCTATGAAGCTGGCCCGCCGCGAAGGCTTGCAGGTCTTCGTCGTCAAACTCAATCCCTGGCCGCTCAAACACACCCTCATTGAAGACAGCGACGGTGTTCGCCTGCTCACTCCCACGCCATGAGCCAATCCAATCTCAATCTCTCCGCTAAAGCAGCCGGGCCGGTGGAATGTCTCGGCCAGAAATTTCCCAACGACGCGGCGCGGCGCGAGCACTTCCTGAAATTGCTGGCGCAGAAGTTGAAAGACCCGGAGTTTCGCAAGATTGAGGGCTTCCCCATCGGCAAGGACGAGGACATCCTCGCGCTGTCCGATCCGCCGTATTACACCGCCTGCCCGAATCCGTGGTTGGCGGATTTCGTGAAAAGCTACGGCACGCCCTACGACCCAAAACAGTCTTACCATCGTGAGCCGTTTGCTACTGACGTAAAAGAAAATAAACATCATCCCATCTACAACGCACACACCTACCATACCAAAGTCCCGCACCGCGCTATAATGCGCTACATCCTCCATTACACTGAGCCAGGAGACTTGATCCTTGACGCGTTTGCTGGAACTGGAATGACCGGCGTTGCGGCTCAACTATGTGGTGACCGAGCGGAAGTGCAGGCACTCGGTTACCGCGTGAAAGATGATGGCACAATTCTTAACGAGGAGGGGAAACCTATTTCCAAACTCGGTGTACGACGTGCAATTCTCAACGACCTTGGCCCGTCTGCGAGTTTCTTGTCCCAGTGCCACAACTACGGAGCACAGTGCGCGGATTTCGCGGCAGTGGCCTCTACAGCGATGCAACAAATCGAGCAAGACTTTGGTTGGATGTTCCAAACCCTTCATTGCCCGAAAGAAAAGGACATCGCAGCTGCTGTTGACGTGATAAAGAAGAAAGGTGAGCACAAACCACACCTTGGCCCATTGGCCGGGACGATAAACTATACGATATGGTCCGAGGTATTCGTTTGTTCGCAATGCGGGGTTGATGTGGTGTTTTGGGATGCTGCCGTTGACACAGATAACGGTCTTGTTCGTGATTCCTTCCCATGTCCGCACTGCGATGCTCGATTGACTAAGCGTAGCTTGGATCAGTCATTTGCTTCCAGACTCGATTCCGCTCTTAACACAGTTACGAAACAAGCCAAAAGTGTTCCGGTGCTCATTAATTACACATACGGTGGCCGTACCTACGACAAGAAGCCCGACCGTGCAGATCACGCGTTGGCAGAAAAAACAGAAGCACAACGTATTTCCCATTGGTTTCCCTCTGAAAGAATGCCGGAAGGTATAGAAACCAGACGCAATGAGGTGGACCCCAAGTGTTGGACCACGGAATCGAGAGTTTAAGTTAGGCTTTCCGGGGTCGCTGAGATCGTTGTTGTTGTCTTCTGTTCCGTTCTTTTCGATCCAGTTGGAGAAGAGAAAGTGATA
>Ga0302237_1001617_pt1 | contig 15499 bp, 13 predicted proteins | sample AAG_UR_Ala_MG_FD_193530 | JGI IMG/M metagenome (GOLD analysis project Ga0302237, IMG submission 193530) | Enriched activated sludge microbial communities from anaerobic digester in WTTP, New Holstein, Wisconsin, United States - AAG_UR_Ala | ecosystem: Engineered > Bioreactor > Anaerobic >... | reverse complement strand
AATCTTTTTTGAAAAACTTCCGAGATGGAGGAAACCAATATATGTTCTCTTGTTTATGGCCATCATATTGGTATCGCAACCTACCTTCACAGGCATCAGATATGATAATAAGTCCATTGTAGAACAGATCAGGGAAAATTTAAGGGATGGAAAACCAAGCAGGCCAATACTTGCTGGACATGCTTCATTAGGAGTTTATATTTTTAAGAGTGAATATGAGTCGATTCCTCTAGGGTCTGTCAAGATTGAAGATCTCATTGCAGGCAGATACGATTATTTCATAGTAGATGATATAATAATGAATTCGATATTCTGGAATAAAAACAAGGATATCCTTGTAAAATTCATCGAAAGTCCTGAGAAATATTCCTACAGAAAGATATGTCAATATCATTCCCCTGGGGAGAACATTGTTGTATTCAGGCATTATACGGAATCATCGGTAAATTGATAGAAATTATTTAAGGGCTTTAGAAAATAATGAAGATATTCCTTATAAATCCATCCCATGGAGAAGTATATGGCAAACTGACTCCACCGGATCATCCCCATCTTGGACTGGCATATATTGCCGCTGTCCTTGAAGCCGGGAAACATTCCGTCAGAATAATAGACATCGATGCTGAACAGCTGGATAAAGAAAAGCTAATTGACATATTTGAGCGTGAAAAGCCTGATATTGCCGGCATCACGGCTACAACCCCGGTGATCGGTGCTGCGCTTTGCATTGCTGAACTTGTAAAGATCCACACAAAAGCACTTACAGTAATAGGGGGCATGCACGCCACATTGATGCCTGAAGAATGTGCCGGAAATGAATTTGTTGATATCGTGGTGTTCGGGGAGGGAGAAAAAACAATTATCGAACTTCTTGAAGCTATAGAGGGCAGGATGGATCTTTCTGGCGTAAAGGGGCTTGTTTTCAAGAAGGATGGGAAAATAATCAGGAATGAGGGTAGGGAACCGATACAGGACTTAGACGCATTGCCATTTCCGGCAAGGCATCTTTTCAGGAACCAGAGATATACTTATCCGGATGCATTGAGATTTCCTGCATTTCCAATAATAACAAGCCGCGGATGTCCTGGTAACTGTACGTTCTGTACCGCTAAATTCATGCATGGAAAGAGATTTAGGAACAGAAGCGCGGAAAACATTTTGGATGAGATAGAACTTCTTGTTAAAGATTACGGAGCGAAGGAAATCCATGTATGGGATGACAATTTCATTACCAACCGCAACCGGGTATTCAAATTCAGAGAGGGGATCATCCAGAGGAAGATAAAGGTGCTGTTCTCATTCCCGAACGGGATACGTGCGGATTTCATCAACCGGGAAATCCTGCAGGCGTTAAAGGATATTGGCACTTACAGCATCGCAATAGGTGTAGAATCTGGGAATCAGAGGATACTGGATGGTATACAGAAGGGCATCAAGCTTGAACAGATAGAAACCGCCTTCAAGCTTGCAAAGGAATTGAAACTGGAGACATGGGGGTTTTTCCTGCTCGGACTTCCCGGAGAGGATGCCGGGACTATGAAGGAAACCATAGATTTCTCCATAAAATTGGATCCGGACATCGCCAAGTTCCATATTCTCAAGCCGTATCCAAAAAGTGCCGTATATGAACAACTGAAGGCGGACGGACTTATCATAGATGAAAACTACATACATTATGGAATCCATACCAAGCCGGTACATAAACTACCGACAGTATCCCAGGATGAACTGCTTGAGTGGCAGCAAAAGGCATACAGGCGGTTCTATATGAGACCTTCGAAGATTCTGAAGGAAATATTGAGATTGAAATCCTGGAACCGCATGAAACTCAATATGGTAACAGGAACTTCGGTGCTGATCAACAAGATCTTTTCTCGATGAAGAGCTTTAAAGATAACATCCGGATCCATATAATTCTGATAATCCTTTTGTCGGTAGTCCTAAGGATTGCCGCAGGTTATATAGTTGGACACAAGTTCCATCCACAGGAATGGGAATATGAGATACTTGCTAAGAACATGATTGAAAAGAACGAGTTCTCCATGAATTTCCGGGAATACGGTGTTTACAAGGCAATAATAGCTCCGGGATATTCCTTTATCATTTACACTGTCTACAAGGCATTTGGTGTAAATCCGCTTTTTATGTTATTCTTCCAGTTTGTTACAATGACATTTTTAGCAATTATCATATATCAAATATCCTGGATCATTTTTAAGAACCACATGATTGCATTCATTGCTGGTGTCATGGCCGTGCTACATCCAGGAATCCTTTATTACAGCGTTGCAAACATTCATAACTTCAACCTATATCTGCCTTTATTCTATGCATGTGTCCTTCTATTTTGCATGGCGCTTAGGGATCATCAATGGAAATATTACATCCTAATCGGCATCACAGGAGGTATTGGGATACTTACGAGAGGAACCATCCTGCCATTCCTTATAATGGGGCTTATCCTGTGTCTTGCTTATCCTTTTCCTGACAGAAAATCTTTCAAGGGACGCCTTCTCAAGGTCTCTATTGCCTTCATCATTGCCATCGCTATAAACGTTCCTTGGACAATCAGGAACTATATGGTTTTAGGCAAAGTGATCTATTCCCAGTCGACAAAGTGGGAGCAATTCTGGGTGGGCAACAATCTTGAAGCTACTGGAAGTCATTACAGACCTGATGGTACAACAGTGCTTTCGCACAAGCCCCCTGAGATGCAGAAGGAGATAGATGAGTCAGATTCCGAGATCAAGGACGATGAGATATTCAGGAAATATTCACTTAGATATGTACAGGATAATCCGGGCGATTTCATAAAAGGTATTTTTAAAAAAGGCGTTTATTTCTGGTGGTTCAATCCACAGACCGGGCTTTTTTATCCAAAGTCATTCCTCATTGCATATATGATCCTTTATTTAATATTGCTTGTCTTTACAGGTGCAGGATTATGGATCTGTTGGAAATTGAAACTCTTTTGCATGGAGATGGTTTTTCTGTTTCTTCTGGTATTTGATATTTGGGGAGTCCATACCCTTAATTTCATGGAAATGCGGCACAGATGGACCGTTGAGCCGGTCCTACTGATCTTTGCGAGCGTAGCCATATATTCGTTGGCGGGGAAAATATACTTGAATTTTTGTAATAGAAATAAGTCATCAAATCATACTGACCCAAGTCATCCATTAAAGGATATCCTTTGACCTATTCCGTAATCACAGCCTGCCTGAACTCAGCAAGGACCATATCCAGATCTATTGATTCGGTCATGCATCGGGGCATTGAACCCTCTGAATACATATTTGTAGACGGTGGTTCTTCTGATGATACCCTTAGGATAATTTCAGAAAAAGAAATCCAATTTAAAAACAGCAGTACTGTCTTCAAAGTAATTGCGCAGAAGGAAAAAACGGGTATTACTGGAGCCTGGAATCTCGGACTCAAAGAAATAAAATCTGATTTGGTATTCATATTAAACAGCGACGACTGGTATGAGACAGATTCAGTATCAGAAATTATAGAGTCTTTTTCCAGGAATCCAGATGCTGAGATAATCTATGGTCCGATCATATTTCATAGGGGAAATGAAAAATATATCAGGACTTGCAGACCGCTTTGGATGTTTCCAGTTATGATGCCGTTAGCCCATCCATCTTGTTTTGTCAGGAAGAGTATCTATGACAAAGTTGGGAATTTTGATCAGAAATATAAAATTTCCGCAGATTATGAATTCCTCTACAGATGCTTTTCCAAAGGTATAAAATTCTGCGAAGTTCGCAAACCTCTTGTGAACATGGAGCTGGGAGGTACGGCGAACAGCAGCAGAGATATAGCCAGACGAGAGACCCTGGAAATAGCCAAAAAGTACTCTTCTGTTCCGCTTCTGCCGGAAATGGCATATCTGACAAGATGTATTACCGGTCGCTGATTATATCTTATAGTGACCTTTGATCTTCGCCACAACCTTCTCCGGGGTGAATCCGAACTTGTCCGCAAGCACCTTGTAAGGTGCTGACGCTCCGAAATGATCCAGCCCTATGCAAAGGCCTTCGTCTCCGGCGAATGCCTTCCATCCAAAAGTTGATCCCGCCTCGATCGTGATTCTCTTCCTGCATGATGAAGGAATCACTGACTCCCTGTAGTTTTTGTCCTGAGAATTGAAAAATTCGATGCAGGGCATGGAAACTACTCTTATTTTCCTTCCTTCCTTCCTCAGAATATCCGCTGCTTTCAAAGCGAGGTTTACTTCCGATCCAGTGGCTATCATGATCATATCGAAACCGGTATCTTCGCTAAGCACATATGCTCCCTTTGAGACATCTATCTTCTTTGCAAGATCCGCAGGAAGAGGTTCAAGATCCTGACGTGTAAGCAGGATGGCAACCGGGCCCTTTGCTTTGAGTGCGGCATTCCAGGCATGTGCAACTTCATTTGCTTCTGCAGGTCTTAGAACAGTCATCCCGGGAATTGTCCTAAGCATGGCCATATGCTCGATCGGCTCATGAGTGGGACCGTCTTCTCCGACATAGAAGGAGTCATGCGTGAACACATAGATCTCATGGAGATTCTGGATTGCCGCAAGACGCAGCGCCGGCTTCATATAGTCTGAGAACACAAAGAATGTAGCTGAATAAGGGATTGAAGCGCCATATAGGGCCATGCCATTGGCAAAAAATCCCATTCCAAGTTCACGGACTCCGAAATGAAAGTTTCTTCCCGCCCTGTCGGTGGCTGTAAAGCTTGTAGTGTTCTTGATGTTGGTTTTTGTCGAAGGAGTTAGATCTGCAGCCCCTCCCATGAGCGCTGGAATGAGATCTGCAGCCTTGTTGAGAATGGCTCCTCCAGAGGCCCTTGTTGCCGCTGGCTTGTCGACAGGAGCAGCCTTTATAAGTTCCTGGAGGATGTTTTCAGGAACTGTCTTGTTCAGGAGGCTGGATATGAGTTTTGCAGATTCGGCATTTTTCTCAACAAATGACTGGAATTCCTTGTCCCATTTTGCAGATTCCGCTACAAGCTCATTGCAGCGTTTCCCTAGGAAATCCTTAACTTCCGCAGGAACAGTGAATGGAGGATTGTTGGCGAATCCAAGGTTTGCCTTTGTCGCCGCAACTTCCTCTTCCCCCAAAGCCTCGCCATGGCACGAGTGTTTGCCGGCTTTGTTCGGTGAACCGAAACCTATGACCGTCTTGCAGATGACAAGAGTAGGTCTTCCATCGCTTTTCAAAGCTTCGGACAATCCTTTGTCGACCTTTGCCAGATCATTTGCATTGTCTATTTTCACTACACGCCATCCATAGGCCTCATAACGCATGCCGACATTTTCCAAGAAGGCAAGGGAAGTGGAACCTTCGATGGTAATAGAATTGTCATCGTACAGGCAGATGATATTGTCCAATTTCAGATGTCCGGCAAGCGAAGCGGCCTCGTGAGTGGTCCCTTCCATCATGCAGCCGTCACTGGAAAGTATGTAGATCTTGTTGTTCATCAGGTTCGTCTTGTCAAGACCAGTCCTGGCAGCAAAATTCTTTGCAGCCATCGCCATTCCGACTCCGGTTGCGAAACCACTGCCCAGCGGACCGGTGGTAACCTCTATACCTTCAGTATGTCCAAATTCAGGATGTCCGGGGGTTTTGCTTTCCCACTGACGGAACTTCTGCAGTTCTTCCATCGGCATGTTGTATCCGAAAAGATGAAGGAGGGAATAGATCAGGGGGGAACCGTGTCCGGCTGACAATACAAAACGGTCGCGTCCAAGCCATTTGGGATTTTTCGGATTGTGTTTCATATATTTGTACCACAGCATGAATGCGAAATCCGCACATCCCATGGGCATGCCAGGATGACCTGATTTGGCCTTCTGAACTCCTTCTGCCGACAGGACTCTTATGGTATCAGATGCAAGCTTTTCCAATCTGTAATCGCTCATTTTTCAAAACCTTTCTTTAAAATATGTTAAATATGCTTATCTTACTCAGGTGCATCGGAAAATCCTTTTTCGGAACGCGGAAACCGATACGATAATTTCCGTTGCAGTTTTTACAAATGGGACAATAGCGAAACTGGAAATCAGGATAGATGGACAAGGAAATAGAAAAAGAGCGGTTCATAACTTCCTCCTTGAACAAGAAGGATACGGAGTTCGACAACAGCCTTCGGCCATCCTCATTCAATTCGTTCCCCGGACAGATCAAAGTAAAGGAACGGCTCCAGCTCTTCATAGATGCCGCCAAGAAAAGAGAAGATCCAATAGGGCATATTCTTCTCAGCGGTCCGCCCGGACTGGGCAAAACGACCTTGGCCCATATAATTGCCAACGAAAAAGGTTCGAAGATAAAGACTTCCAGCGGTCCAGTGATCGAAAAACCGGGTGATCTTGCAGGCCTTCTCAGCTCATTGGAGAAAGGGGACATCCTTTTCATAGATGAAATCCACAGGCTAAACACGGTTGTAGAGGAGTTCCTATATAGCGCCATGGAAGATTTTTATATAGACATAATGCTTGACCAAGGTGTTGGAGCAAGGGCTATCAGGCTGAATCTCCAGCAATTCGCGCTCATCGGAGCGACGACCAGGTCGGGGCTCCTTTCATCGCCATTGAGGTCACGATTTGCTCTTTCCTGCAGACTTGACTATTATATCCCGGAGGATCTGAAGAAGATCATCAATAGGTCGGCCAAGATACTCAAGATCAAGATAGACGAGGAGGGCGCGATGGAGATTGCCCGAAGAAGCCGTGGTACCCCCAGGATAGCAAACCATCTGCTCTCGTGGTCCAGGGATTATGCACAGGTCAAAGCAAACAACAAAATCGACAAGGAAGTGGCGTCTGCGGCACTGGAAATGTTCGACATAGACAAGGATGGACTCGATGAGATGGACAACAGGATCCTTGAGGCTCTGGTCCATAAGTTTGGGGGACGTCCGGTCGGAATAAAGAATTTAGCTGTTGCGGTCGGTGAGGAGGAGGGCACGATCGAAGAGGTCTATGAGCCCTTCCTGATCCAGGAGGGATATATACAGCGTACACCGCAGGGTCGCGTGGTGACGCCGAAGACTCTCAAGCGGCTTGGCATCGAGAGTCTTCCGGAATTCAAAAACCGGAAGCCTGCCGATGACAGGCAGATGAAATTTTTCTAAACGGGCTTCGGCCCGTTTTTTTTTGGGATGCAACCACAGAGAGCGCAGAGGAAAATAATTTATTATTAAATGGGAAATATTGCTCCGTGAACTCATAGAATGAAAAATATCCGTTAAAGGACATAACTGAAAAAAATTATATCGTCGGCAATAGAAGTCCATTCAACCTTAGGGCCAGGTCTTCTTGAAAGCGTATATGAGGAAGCTTTGGCATATGAGTTTGATTTAAGAAAAATTGCATATGAACGGCAAAAACAGATAAATTTAAAGTATAAGGGAAAAGAAATAGGAATTCACAGGATAGATTTTTTAATTGATAAATCTGTGGTATTAGAATTAAAAGCCGTTGAGAACATGAACAAGATTTTTGAAGCACAGGTACTAACATATTTAAATGCTGCGGACAAGAAAGTTGGATTGCTGATAAATTTTAATGTTCAAAGGCTTAAAGATGGCTTAAAGAGATTAGTTGTTTAGAGGACACAGAGAAAAGATGTTTTCAATTTAATATATATTTACTCTGAGCCCTCTGTGGTGAATATTCCGATTAAAAACAAAAGGAGTTGATATAATGAAACAATGGATTACCGATTTGCTGGCATTGCAGGAAGTTGATCTGAGGATGCGCGGGCTTAAGACAAGGCTGACAATAATTCCCGATGAGATATCCAAGATTGAAAAGGAATTTGAAAATGAGAAGACCAAGGTTGCCCAGGCCAAGGAAGCTGTCCTGGCAATTGAACTGGAGATAAAGAAAAAGGAGTCCGAGATCAAGGAACAGAACGAGCTGATCAAGAAGTACCAGACCCAGTCGGCGATGATCAAGAAGAACGATGAATACCGTGCAATGATGAATGAGATCGAGGGTGTCAAGAACAAGATCAGCGGGATCGAGACGGAGGAACTTGTCCTGATGGAAAAGCTCGAGGCCGCGAAAAACGTATTCAAATCCGAGGAAAAGATCTACAAGGACAGGGAGAAGTCGGTCAGCGACGAGAAGAACGAGCTCAAGGAACTTGAAGGAAAGCTCAAGGCTGAGATTGAGAAGCAGAATGCCATGAGAGGAGAAGTATCCCAGAAAGTTGCTCCTGAACTCCTTTCGGTGTATGCAAGACTCCTCAGTAAAAAGACCGGAACTCCGCTGGCAGAAGTCCATCAGGGAATCTGTGGGAACTGCAACCTCAAGCTTACGCCCCAGACGATCATTTCCGTCAAGAAGGAACTCCAGGTCTATTGCGACAACTGTGGGCATCTTGTATATACTAATGAAACCGGTGCAGCCTGAAAATGGCCGATCCCCTCAAAGATATACATTGGTTCATGGAACTTGCCTATGACGGCACAGACTATGCCGGATGGCAGATACAGCCGAACGGTTTGACCATCCAACAGGTGCTTGAGGAAAAACTGGCGATTATTTATGCAAACCAGATCATCCGCACAGATTCGAGCGGAAGAACGGATGCCGGAGTACATGCACTTGGTCAGACAGTCACGTTTTCTGCGCCTGGACGCCCGATCGTGCAGGACTGGAAGCTTTACAAGGCCTTGAACAGAATGCTTCCGCAGACCATAAGGATCAGGGAGGTCAAGGAGGTCGATGGGGAATTCCATGCAAGATTCTCGGCAGTTGGCAAGGCTTATACCTATGTTATCAACAGGGGGATCCCAAACCCGTTTACCGACAGATGGAGTTGGAACATTCCCGAATTTACGGCTCTCCATGAACTTCACAAGGCTACGGACTGCCTGTGCGGAGAACATGACTTTTCATCGTTTACCGTTGACAGGAAGGAGATTGATGATGCAGTGAGGACGATTTACAGGATAGACATTCATGAATTCGGGGATCTGGTATGCATGACTTTTGTCGGTGATGGATTTCTCTACAAGATGATACGAAGTCTTATGGGAACTCTGGCATTTGTCGGTACAGGGAAAGTTAAGCCTGCTGAAGTCAAAGAGATACTTGAGAGCAGGAAAAGGACTTCAGCCTACGATACAGCTCCAGCCCAAGGGCTTTTCCTCATGAAAGTGTTCTATGATGAGAAATCGATGAAGAAGTTCAAGCTTGAGAAGCCTCCGTTCTGGAATTGAAGAATTTTCGGAGCGAAAAAATATGAAAATATCAATACTAAGCATTGGCGATGAACTCCTCCGTGGTTCAACGGTGAATACAAATCTTGCGAGGATCGGACAGGAACTTGGTGCAGTGGCTATTTTCCCAGTGATTGAAATGGCAATCAAGGATACAGCTTTGGAAATCAAGGATGGGCTGGACGTTCTATTCAAGAGATCCGATCTGATAATATCTACAGGTGGACTTGGTCCGACATCGGATGATGTGACGAAGACCACAGTTGCCGAATATTTCAGACTGGAGCTCCACGAGGATGCGAGGATCTCAGACAGGATCAGATCCTTCTGGATGGCCAGACGGTTCGGGAAGATGCCGGAAAGTGTCCTTAACCAAGCGCTTGTTCCGGACGGGGCTAAGGTAATTGAGAACAAGACAGGTACTGCGCCTGGACTTATCATTGAAAGCAAGAAGCTGAAAAAGACGATAATTATGCTTCCAGGTCCACCCCATGAGATGTATCCGATGCTCATGGACCATGTGATCCCATATCTGAGATCAATCTCAAAGGAAAAACTTTATACCGAAATAATCTATCTTTCAGGAATTCCTGAATCCTGCGTCGAGCAGAAAGCTGCGCCAATTGCAGCTTCCGCCAAAGGGCTTTCAATAGCGTACTGTGCCTCTCCAGAATCAATAAAGGTGTTTCTCAGCGGCAGGGACAAGGCACTTGTATCAAAGAACATGTGCCAGATCAAAAGGAAACTCGGGGATTTCCTTCTTTCCGGCGATGCAAAAACTGTTGCGGAAGAAATAATCACCCTTTTGCGAAAAAGAAAAATCATGCTTGGTATTGCTGAGTCATGTACCGGTGGAATGATAGCATCGGCTATAACCGATGTTGCCGGTTCTTCAGATATCCTGATGGGTTCCGCCGTGGTCTACAGCAATGACTGGAAGAGGAAAATCCTTGGCGTCAAGAAGGCAACACTTGAAAAATATGGTGCGGTAAGCGACAAATGCGCAAAGGAGCTGGTCGAAGGTGTCTGTAGAAAATTCAAGGCTGGTGCCGGCATTGCTGTCACCGGTATTGCAGGTCCCGGAGGGGGAACAACCGAAAAACCGGTTGGACTTGTCTTCATAGCTACAAAATATAAAGGAAAAACTGTTGTTGAGCAGTATAAGTTCCCCGGTACTCGTGACATGGTACGCAGGAGGGCAGTTTCATCCGCCCTCAACCAGCTCCGTCGCCAGATAATCTTCTAGGAAATAGAAATCAGACGCCTTTTGTTTCCGGATGCCAGATATACTTATGGATCTGGAGCTGGAGACGGGAGGGAGATTTGTTCTTGATCATGAGCTTTGCGAGATCTGCAGGTGTGATCTTTCCGAAGACTGGAGCAAAAAGAATATTTCTCGTCTTTTTAGTGATCTGGTATTTATTCATCTTGTCCATTGCAAAATTGAAATCCTTCTCATCGGAGATGACGAATTTCACTTCGTCGTAGGGTTTCAATTTATCGAAGTTGGAAATCAACATCTTGTCGGATTCTCCGCTGGAAGGGCATTTGCAATCTACGATCCTTATTACTCCATCCGGAAGCATGTCTATAGGCTGGCTTCCATTGGTTTCCACCATGACTATGAATCCGGCCTCCTGCAGCTGCTCGCAGAGGATTGAAACCTGATGCTGGAGGAGGGGTTCACCGCCGGTGATCTCAACTATCGGTACGCCCTCTTTTTTTGCGAGGCTGACAAGCTTGAGGATTGATATATCTGTGCCAAGATCAGGATTTCGGGCATATTTGGTGTCACAATATGAACAGTTGAGATTGCAACCTGATAGCCTGATGAAGAAGCAGAGTTTTCCGGCATGGGTGGATTCACCCTGGATGCTCGTGAAAGTCTCGACGATTTTAAGTTTCATGAAAAGCCCTTGGATGATTGGATTAATGGATGGTTGGATGACTGGGTGCCAAACACAAGGAAACGAAAAACTTTGAAATAATGCCACGCTAAAGTTGTGAATTCCAATAAAAAGATTTTGAGTTTTGAATTTTCCACTGTTTTTGCCCCAATCATCCATTCATCCAGCAATCCATCCATCCGTATCATGCCCTCATGTCTCATAGTAGCTGGCTCCGGTATCCTTAGACTCGGACACCCTGACCTTTGCCACCTTCACGCGGCTGTCGTTGATTTTTGCAGAAAGCCTGTCATAGATGAATTTTGCAATGCATTCACTAGTGGGATTCGGGGAGCAGATTATGTTCAGGTCATTGAGATTTGAATGGTCCAACTTTTCCAGAACGGCATCGAGCTCGGTTTTGAGCTTTCTGAAATCTACGGCAATGCCGATCTTGTCGAGTTTTTCGGATTTGACGGTTACTGTGACAGACCAGTTATGGCCGTGCAGGGAAGCGCAGTTTCCCTTGTAGCCCTTAAGCCTGTGAGCGGCGGAAAAATCCCTTCTGATGTCCACTTCAAACATGATAAAACCTCATATAAATCAGGAAGTCAGAATACAGGAGTCAGGATTCAGAATGAATTCTCCGGATTCTTTTTCACATTTATTCTGACTACTGTCTCCTGAATTCTTTTTAGTTGAGGGGCTCCGCCCTAGGTTATTTGAAGGTCGCTAGGACCCTGATGCGTTTTACAGTATATGTGCCGGCGTTCTTTGCGAAAGTCCAATCCGGTTTGCCTTTTTCAGGGCTGTTTCCAATGCCAAGGTCAGCATTGTTTCCTTCAGTCCAGTGGTTGAAAGCAAAAATGGTTTCCCTGTCGTTGTAGTTGTGTATCTGCATTGAGCCATAGCCTTTTTCAGGTTCATACATCTCGTCCCCAGCATCGTATTCGCCGTCATAAGCATTCGGCACGGCCTTTGCGTTCTTTTCCCTATAGTTGTTAGGCCAGAATTCAATGTTGCCCTTGAGATCCTTGCCGTTGGTGAGACCTTTTACTTTTGAAATGACAGTCATTTTATCAACGAGCTGCTGGAATTTGGCTTTCGACTCATATGTAGGAACCCCGATCTTGGAAAGGTCGTCGGTAAAGGGATTCATAGATACGAAGACCCATTGAAGGTCGCCGGTCTCGGTCTTTAGCTCCACATAATAGGCAATACGGCTAAGTTTCTTATTATATTTCTTATGATCATCGACCTGATACTTGACCGAGCCTTCACTTTTGACAAGATCAAGATCATAGATGAGAGTATACTTTTTTGAATCGGGGACGTTTACAGCAAGAGTATCCTTTGCCGGTTCTTCCTTCTTGGCAGCTTCCGCAGACTTCTTCTCCTCTTTCTTTTCTTCTTTTTTCTCTTCCTTCTTCGGTTCCTCCTTGGCGACTTCAGGTTCTGCTGGCTTGGGAGGTTCCGGAGCTGGTGGCGGTTCCGGATCGATCCCTATTATCCCTTCCGCAGGAACCTTGCTGGCAGGAGTGAAATTCCTTGTTATCCTTACGAAGGGTACTAGCACGTCTTCCGACTTGGCCTTGTTCAAGTTGAAGTGTAGGACATACTCGTTTTTCTCGTTGAAGCTTGGGAGCTGGACCTTGAAAAGCAAGGTATACAGCTTATCAGACTTCGAACCTGTGGTGAATTCCCACTTTTGGGCGTCATACCGGCCGTCACCATCGCTTATCCCCATGCATTTGAATTCATCCTTTTTTTTGTTCATAAGGGAATAATCGTAGACGCTTAGGCTCCTGTTTGGATCAAGTTTGACTGTTATGGTGGCGAACGCCACATCTGTTGTTATTCTGGACGGGGGTTCGAAGCTGCTGACATTTAGGACGACCGGATTGAAGAATCCTTCAGGCATCAGTTCTGCGGCAAGGATGGTTCCGGAATGGAAACGTATGGAAGTAGTTTTCTTTTTTTCCTTCTCAGAGTCTTTTTTTCCCGTTTCCTGGCAGAATACGTTCATCCCAGCCGCAAGGATCAGGGATGAGATCAAAAATGTTTTTAAAATTTTCCTCATGTCTTCTTTCCCGATAAACAAACAATATATGCTATTTTTAATTGAAAAACAAATGATTTAGTGTTTGTCGGCATTGAGTAATTTCTGCATGGACATTCCAAATATTTCCAAAGTCCATTCAACGTCAGTGAATGCCCGGTGGGCCTGTCCGTCGCCTGTTCCCAGGCTGAAGTGCCTCTGCAGGAACTGCAGGCTGTAGCTGGAGAGGCCTGGATAGGCATGTTTTATTATCGTAATCGAATCCATCGTCTTGCCATTCCATGGCTGAATACCTGCCCGGTAAAGGCTCTCCTGCAGGAAGCCGAGGTCAAACCGGCCATTATGAGCGATAAGAACGCTTTTCTCCGCGAACGAAGTGAATTCCCTCCCCACTTCCGGGAACGAAGGCGCCGTTTCGACCATCTCATTCGTGATCCTATGGATCCTTATTACGCTCTCTGGGATTTCAACTCCGGGGTTTACGAGGGAATGGAACCTGGAATGGACTCCGTCGAGATCCACCCTGATCGCCGCTATCTCTACGATCCTGTCGTCAACAGGAGACATCCCAGTGGTCTCCACGTCGAAAACAGTGAACGGTCCGAGCTCATGCCATTTTGAAGGTTTGTTTTCCATGGTGCACGTACCCTAGTTCCAGATTCCGATTTTAAAAACGGCGAATAAAATATTTTTAAGCGTGCATTCAAGCACTTATGGAAAATCTTCCGGTTGCTTCGCCAAATCTGTTTGAATTTGATGTCTTGAAAAGGAATAGTTCATAAATTCCATGTCCAATTTGATAATGGAAATATTTCTTTAACCGTTTTGGAAGATTTACATAATATGCCAACGGAATTCGTACATCTACATGTGCATTCGGACTACAGCGTGCTTGATGGCGCATGTTCCATATCCGGTCTTGCGAAACTTGCTACCCAGCACGGCATGAGGGCGGTAGCAGTCACCGACCACGGATACATGGGCGGGGCCCTTGAAGCCTACATGGAGATGAATGCCAGCAATGTGAAGCCAATCATAGGCGTTGAGACATATGTCTCGCCGACGACGATGGCTGACAAGGACAACCTGAACGAGGACATCCGCGGATACCATCTTATCCTTCTTGCCGAGGATTTCACAGGATACCAGAACCTGTGCAAGCTTGCTACCGCATCGGTGCTGGAAGGTTTCTACTACAATCCGAGGATCGACAAGAAGATCCTAGCAGCACACACCAAGGGGCTCATCGGCATGAGTGCTTGCCTAAAGGGGGAGATCGCCTGTGCGATAAAGAACGGAAAGCTGAAGGATGCCAAGAGGATCCTGTCCGAATACCTCGACCTTTTCGGCAAAGGCAATTTCTATCTCGAAATGATGGAACATGGGATACCTGAACAGACCGAGGTGAACAAAGGCCTTGTGCTGCTCAGTCAGGAGTTCGGTATACCGCTGGTCGCTACGAACGACGTCCATTATCTGAAGAAGGAGCACGCGAAATCGCATGAACTGATGCTCTGCATCCAGACTCATACCACCATCAATGATGAAAGAAGGATGAAGCTGCATGGGGATGAGTTCTATTTCAAGACCGGTGACGAGATGGCTGCCGTCTTTCCTGAACACCCCGAGGCCCTAAGGAACACACTTGAAGTGGCCGAAAGATGCAATGTGAACATTCCTCTCTTCAGCATCACCAAGATCAATCATTATCCCGTATATCAGGTCGGAGCAGGGGAGACCCAGAAGCAGGTGCTTAGAAAGATATGTGTCGAGGGTATAAAGGAAAGATATGGCTTCGATGCAACAGACGAAGCAAGGCTGGATGAGGAACAGAAAAGGATTGTCGAACGAATGGACTACGAGTTGAATGTCATAGACAATTCCAACTATTCCAGTTATTTCCTGGTTGTATGGGACTTCATAAAGTATGCCCGTGACAACAGCATTCCCGTCGGACCGGGACGAGGCAGCGGAGCAGGGAGCCTTGTAGCATTCCTTAGCAAGATCACCGACGTCGATCCCCTCAGGTACAAACTTCTGTTTGAAAGATTCCTTAATCCTGAACGTGTCAGTCCTCCTGATTTTGATATTGACTTCTGCGAACTTCGCAGATACGAGGTCATTGACTATGTCCGGAGGAAATACGGTAAGGACAGCGTCGCCCAGCTTGGGACATATGGAACGCTCAAGCCCAAGGCGGTAGTGAAGGACATAGCAAGAGTCATAGGACGGACGTTTGCAGAGGGAAACCAGCTGACCAAGCTCATTCCTGAGAAAAAAGTGGTGGAAGGCGAGGGAGAGGACACAAAGATCACCTTGGAGTCCG
>Ga0302237_1001591_pt1 | contig 15711 bp, 11 predicted proteins | sample AAG_UR_Ala_MG_FD_193530 | JGI IMG/M metagenome (GOLD analysis project Ga0302237, IMG submission 193530) | Enriched activated sludge microbial communities from anaerobic digester in WTTP, New Holstein, Wisconsin, United States - AAG_UR_Ala | ecosystem: Engineered > Bioreactor > Anaerobic >... | reverse complement strand
GGCCCCGCTGCGGCGCCCGCCGCCAGCGCTGCGGGGGCTGAGGCCACCAGCGGTAGTTCAACCGAAGTGACCGGGCCGGAAGGCCCCGGCTGGGTCATCGAGATCAAAGGGCACCATTTCTATAACTCGGACATCACCACGTGGGGTGGCACCCACGTGCGCGATACGTTCTTGAAGGAACTTCGCGAACAGACCGTCGAGTTGCCTTCGGGACCAGGACTGCCGCCCACCCGCTTTACGATGAAGGAGTTGGGAATCGATTTCCCCGTGTTGGCCGTCGATCCGCCGATCGAGCGCAACTTCCAAATTCGGAATCCCTTCTATGAAGGGCCCCCGGCGGGCACGGGCGGGTATCCCGGGGCGGCGGAGGGAATGCCCGGGATGATGCCCGGGGTGATGCCGGGGATGGGGATGGCGCCGGCCGGTGTGGGGGCGCCGGGGGCGGGTTTGACCGGCGGTGCCGCGAAGCCGGACAGCAAGAAGGAGAAAGAGGAGCCGAAAGAGCCTCCCTTCTTTGTGGCGCCCAAGTATACGTTCGTGCTCCAATTCTGCTGGCAGGAAAAACTGCTGACCGAACGGCTTCGTCAGCGGGCGGAGGCACAACTGCAGCAACAGCAGGAGCAGCAACAGCAGGAACCAGAGCAACCAGAGCAGCCGCCGCCGGCGACTCCCGGCAATAAGATGGCAGCTGCCAACACGGGAGGTTAGCGTCATGGACCAAGTGAAAGCGTTTGCACGAGCCGCGATGAAACATGTCTTCTGGATCGGCTGCGGCCTGATCCTCGCAGGCAGCATGGCCACGTGGTACATGGCGCGCGACACGCTGCACAAGGAGTTCGAGAAGAACCAGAGCGACATCAAGGCCAAGTACACCACGGTCGCGGGGCTGCAGAAGAAGCAGGATCCCCCGAACGAGAAGTCCCACCAGGAGATGGACAAGCTGTTGAACAACACGCTGAACCTGGTGCTGGAGGCATGGAAGTACCAGTATTCGCGGCAGGACATGATTCTGCGTTGGCCGATGGATCTGCGGGAAGATTTTGTGGCCGCCGTCCGCCCGTTGAAACCCATTGAAGCCAAGGTGGACTTCCCCACGCCGCAGAGCCAGGAGTTAAAGGTGGACTTCCGCCGCCGCTACTCCGAGTACGTCGGCAACCTGTTGCCCCGACTGGCGGAAGTCGTCGGAACCAGATGGCAAGTCGGCAGGACGGCCGGTGGGATGCCCGGCATGCCCGGCATGATGGGCGGGGTTACCAACCTGACACCGGAAGAGGCAAGAAAGCTGGCTCAGGAGAAACAGCCGATCATCCTCTGGGATCCGAGCGACCAGGCGAGACTGGTGGGTTTGCACTTCGATTGGTCCAAGCAGACGGAAAGCTTGCCTAACACCCTGCAAATCCTGTACGCCCAGGAGGACCTGTGGGTCCTGACGGCGTTGATGTACATCATTCGCCAGACCAACGACAAAGCCGAATCGCGGCACGAAGCCGTAGTCAAGACGATCGAGACCATCCTCATCGGCCGCCATGCCCCGCCGCGCGCCGGGCAGGTCGTCCGGCTTGGCGGCGGCGGAATGGGCGGCGGCATGATGCCGGGCATGGATGGCATGCCGGCTGGTGATATGTATGGCTCGGCCGGTGCGCCTGGGGCCGAAATGGCCGGCTCCGGCAGCGCAATGATGCCCGCGGAGGCAGCCGGCATGCCGGCCGGCGGCGGCGCTGAAGCCATGATGCCCGCGGGCGGAGACATGCCGGGCATGGGCATGGGCATGCCGGGCATGGGCATGCCGGGCATGGGCATGCCGGGCATGGGCATGCCGGGCATGGGCGCCGTGTCCCTGGATCCGGCCGAAGGCCGCTACGTGGACAATCAGTACCAGGCCTTGAGAGCGGAAACCTTGCGGTCCGCGTTGCGTTCGGACACAACGGCGGACGCCTTTCTGGTGGTCGCCAAGCGGATGCCCGTGCGGATGCGTTTGGTGGTGGACGAACGCAAGCTGCCTCGTCTGCTCGCCCAGTTCGGTAACGCGTTCCTGCCCGTCGAAGTCCGCCAGGTGCGGATCAACCGGGGCAAGGAGGCGGGCGGATCCTATGACATGGTGAACATGGGAGGCGGATACGGGATGATGGGCGGCAGCCCCGGCATGGGCGGCGAGTACGGAATGCCCGCGGGTTCTGCAGGCATGGTGCCGGCGATGCCCGGCATGGACACCGGGATGGGGATGGGGATGGGGATGGATGCGGGCATGGGAATGGGTTACACGCCGCCAGGCATGGAAGGCGCTGGCTATCCCTCGCCGGATTACGGGATGGGCATGGGCATGCCGGGGCAAGAACAGAGACTGAAGGACCGCACTACGGTCGCCTCCACATCGGCTCACGACGTGCCCGTGGAGATTTACGGGATCATTTACATCTACAATCCTGTGGACGAGAAGAAACTGGGGCTGGAGCAGCAATCCGGTTTGACCGGGACCACGCCTCCAGCGGCGGCGCCGGCGAGCTAGCGTTGGGCTTGTGTCAAGAACTCGACAGCCGATTTTGACCGCCCGTCGCGCGGATTGCCGCGAGCGAGGCAACGGCAGGAGCTGAGGCAGGGAGCCTTCGAAGTTTGGAGAGAAGACGATGAAGCTCAAGTTGAACTTCGGCAAGGGTGGCCTGAAGGGGTTTGTTGTGCAGCACGCCGAGAAGGCCATTTTCGGCATGGTGCTCATTCTCGTGGGCGTGTTTGTGTACTCCAGCGCCACGCTGGAGACCGTTGACGAAGGGCAGAGTCCCGGCAGCTTGAAAGGCAGCGCTGGCGGCGCTCTCACCAACCTGCAGAATGCCAATGCCTGGGCGACCCTCGGTCCGGAACGGCAGCGAAAAGTGGACAATTATCCCGCCCAAGCCAGTATCGCCGGGACGGCCGTCGACCCTCAGCCCTACACCGGGAACCCGTGGATCAAGGAGTTGTTCCCGCGGCAGCAGAAACGGCAAGATCCGACGATTTACCGGCCCGAACAGGTTGAGGCGGAAGCGCGCGTCGTCGCGATCATGATGAGAACGAGGAAAGTGGATGACACTTGGTCGGATGCAAAAGATGCCATTGAAAAGCCGAAAGAGGCAGCCAAGCCCAAGCCGAAGCCTCGGAAAAGGCCGCGGATGCCGGGCGGCTCCTCAGGCATGTACGGCGACGAGATGTATGGCTCCGGTCCCATGATGCCGGGCTACCCTGGCGCGGAAGGCGAGATGCCGGGCATGCCGCCCATGGGCAGTGACGGCGGCATGATGCCAGGCTATGGCGCCGGCATGACGGGCGGCATACGGCAGTTGGGCCAATTTTACATCAGCCACTACCTCGGCAAAGGCTACCGGCCGGGTGGCGGGATGGCGATGCCGACGGCCGGGCCCACGACTGCCACTCCGGGTGTTGTCGCCAAGTCCTTTGCGATGGTCGCCGTCAAAGCCTTGGTGCCGTATGAGAGGCAGTGGGAGGAATATGAACGGGCCCTGGCCAGCGCCACCGGCTACAGCACCATGCACGATATTCCCAAGTACCTGTGGTTCTTCGCCGAACGGGCAGAAGTCCCAGACGACCCAAATGAGGAACTGCAGTGGCAGCCTGTCAGCGACCGTCTGTTCGCGATGAAGACAGCCATGGAGTTTGCGGGGATTCCGGCCGAGGTCGCGGACCAAGCGTATCTCCTGCCCGGCATCCTCACCATGCCTATCCCGCCGGTGCTGCTGCAACCCTACGATTCGCTGGCGTTGCACAGCCAAGTACCCAAGCGGCAACTCGCCACGAACCTGGCCATGGCCCAGCCGGCCACCGGCGAACAAGCAAAAGAAGGAAGCAAAGAGGGAAAGAAGGAGGAGACCGGAGGCGAGCCGAAGCCGATGACCGATTTCAGCGAGGGGGTGCCGCAACTCCCCCTTGCCGGAGCAGGCGCCGCGGGGATGATGCCCGGAATGATGCCCGGAATGCCCGAGATGCCCGGAATGCCTGGAATGGGGTATCCCGGCATGGATGCCGGGTCTGGGGGTGGGGCCATGTATGCTGGCGAGTACGGCATGACGCCCGGAATGGATATGTACGGCAGCGGTTCGGGTTATCCCGGCAGCATGCCGGGCGGCTATGGAATGCCTGGGATGCCCGGCGTCATGCAGCCGGCCGTCAAGTACAAGATGATTCGTTTCTTTGACTTGAATGCCGAGCCCGGAAGGACTTATCGATATCGCGTTCGGGTGATGCTGGAGGATCCCAACCGGCCCCAGAACAAGGCGGCGGAACCGAATCCCAGAATTCTCGATCAGGCGGTCGTCGAACGCTTGGCCAAAGTGACCGCGGACGACGAAGATTTTCTGCGGAAGAATCCCGACAAGCGACCGCGCCGCACCTCTTGGCTATACACCGAGTGGAGCGAGCCGAGTGAACCGGTGACGGTGGTCAGTCCCGCGGAGTTCGTGGCGGGCGGCGCGACCGGCCCGCGCTTCATCAAGATCCCGCCCAACGGCCCCAGCGTGGAATACGAGGAGCCAAAGGGCAAGCTGGTGAGCGCCGTCTGGGACTGGCGCCGCGCGACGGAGGTGCCTGCGGAGCGTGAGGTCCTCCGAGGCGCGTTCCTGAGCTTCAAGCAAGACGCCGACGTGCTGCGCCCGCTCACCCTGCAAATCAAGCGGCTGGAGGGCTACTCGTTCGGCACGGATGCGTTCGTCGCCGACTTGCGCGGGGGTGAATCGTTGATGGTGGACGTAGACAAGGTCACGAAGGAGGAAACGCCGCTGCCCGTACCCGGCGAGTATCTGGTCGTGGATGACAGCGGGCGGCTGATCGCGTGCAACGAGGTGGACGACGCGGAGGAGTACCGAAGACTGCTGTTCATCGAAGACAAGCCTGGCAGTGCGGCAAGCGCTCCGGGAATGATGCCAGGGGGCTATGGGGACATGATGGGCTATCCGGGCGGCGCCATGCCCTACGGTCCTTGAGGCGGACGCCGGTTCACAGGTCGTGCGGCAGCTGATGCCCTAGTTTGTCCCGCTTGGTCGCCAGATAGTGCGCGTTGTATTCGTTCACCGGCGGCAAAATGGGGACTTGATCCACGACCTCGATATCAAACCCGCCGTAGATGAAGGCGTCCGTCTTCTTGGGGTTGTTGGTCAGCAGCCGCACCTTGCGCAGGCCGAGGTCCTTGAGGATCTGCAGACCGATCCCGTAGTCCCGCATGTCGGCCTGGTACCCCAAGGCCACGTTGGCTTCGACGGTGTCCAGCCCCTGTTCCTGCAAAGCATACGCTTTGATCTTGTCGGTCAACCCGATGCCGCGTCCCTCCTGCGGCAGGTAGACGAGCACGCCGGCCCCTTCCCGGCTGATCATGTCCAACGCCATGTGCAACTGCTCGCCGCAGTCGCAGCGCAGCGAGCACAGCAGGTCGCCGGTGAAACAGCTGGAGTGGATTCGCACCAGCGGCGCCGCCAGCCGCTCCGGCTGGCCCATCAGCAGCACGACGGACTGCTGCCGCTCGTACTTGATGTCGTACACGATGACGCGAAAGTGTCCGAACCGCGTCGGCAGATTGGCTTCGACGCAGCGGCTCACCAGCTTCTCCGTGACGCGGCGATGCGCGATCAGCTGTTCGATTGAAATGATCTCCAGACGGCTTTCGCGGGCCACTTCCAGCAACCGGGCCCGCGAGGCGCGTTCGCCGCAATCGTCAAGGATCTCGCACAGCACGCCGGCCGGCGTCAGGCCGGCCATGCGGGCCAGGTCCACAGCCGCCTCGGTATGCCCGGCCCGGCGCAGGACGCCGCCTTCTTTGGCTAACAACGGGTGTACGTGCCCAGGCCGCACAAAGTCGGCGGCCCGGCTGTTAGGATCCACCATGGCGCGGACCGTGTGAGCGCGCTCGCGAGCCGTGATGCCGGTTTTCGCCGAACGATGATCGATGGGCGTCATGAACCCGGTTGTCAGCGGCGAGGTATTGGCCGCGACGACGGGCGCCAGATCGAGTCGTTCGCAAACGTCCGGCAACACCGGCACGCAGAACTGTCCGCGTCCGCGGAGAATGAAGTTCACCGTCTCGGGCGTGGCCTTCTCGGCGGCACAAATAAAATCACCTTCGTTCTCGCGGTCTTCGGCGTCGACGACAATCACCACGCCGCCGCGGGCGATCGCATCGACGGCGGCCGGAACGCTGGAAAACAAGTCGGTCGCGGGGGAGTGCTCTGGATTCATGGTGGGTAGGCTGTCAAGGAAAGGAACCAACGGGTATTATAAGGTCTCGTCGGATTTCCGCTAGGTCCCTCTTGCAGCATGGACGGCGCTATGCTCGAACGCGAAGAATACGTCGAACAAGCCTACTTGTTCCGCATGCTGAGCGAGCGGCTGCCGGAGAACTATCCCCTGCAGGACTTATTGGAGCAGATCCGCCATGAATTGCTGGCGACGACCAAGCTGCCGATGGCGGTTGACTTTATGCTGGCCGAATTGCGGCACCGCGGCGTGATGTCGTCCGCCATGCGCCGGCTAGCCCACTATTTTACGGCCTATCAGACGTATATCATCGAAGCCGCCGAGGACGATCGCAGCCGTTTTGATTCGCGCGTGGCCATCGAGATCCTGCGATACGAAGCCGCATACCTGGCGGAACGGCCGACCCCTCAAGGCCTGTTCATGTACCAATTCGAGACGCTCAGCCGCAACCGGCTGCGCTATGACCGCGGTCTGGAAGCCATGGCCGCCGATCCGATGTACAACGACGACTGGCGGGAGTGGATCCAAACCGTGCGGCGGCAGGTCGGCATCGTCGATTTCGCGGACATGATTTACGTCCGCAGCGCCGAGTACATCCGCCGCCGGACGCACCCCGGCTCGCCACCCCCGGCGCCGGAGAAGCCGCTGCTGTTCGGCGAGAAGGAGGGCAAGATCGCCTGGGCCAATCGCCAAAAGGACCCGATGTACCTGTTCGCCGCCCTGCAACGGCACTTGGGCTATCCCTTCGCCCCGCGTCTCAAACGTCCGGATGAAACCCGCGAACAAATCCCCCTCATTCTCCGCCGTCTGGAGCGGCTCGAATTGCGGATCAAAATGCTGGAAGAGGAAGCGAGGGAGGGCCTCGACATCACCAAGTTCTACGCCCAGGACAAGTGACTTCGCAAGGACGCGACGTGTACCAGGGCCGCATGTCCGCCGTGCTCAGGATCGGCCGCTCGGTGTCGAACACGGGGGCCAGCTGCGAGGTGTTCTCGAAGCGGATCGCTTCCCAGATGTGCTGGACTACGCCCCACCGAAATCACTTTCTGGATCTGCTCGCCGGGCCTGCCGGGCTGGCCCGCAGTGTCCACCATCCGGCGCTACAACTCGGCCTGCTCCTGTTTCGGCCGGCACAGTTCCTCGATGTGGATTCTCTGCGATCCCCCGATCGTCCACAATTTTCACGGCCACGCGGCGGCAACGACCGATTGGAAACGGGAGCGACACCGTTCCCAGTCTTTTCCAGCGTCAGTTCGTCGATGTCCTTGGCCGCTTCGGGGTCGAAATGGAACGCGGCGAACAGCAGGATTTCGGGCCGCGGCGTCAGCGTCCGGGCCTCCTCCCAGGCCGCCTCGACCGGGCGCTGTTCCAGCGGCGCGTGTTCCGGGCCGAACGACACGGCCACCGTCTTGGGCTGTTTGTCGGTCGTTTCGCCCAGCGCGTTCAGGCACCGCGTGGCGCCGAGCGGTTCCAAGCGGCGGGTCGATATAAATCACTTGGACCTTGCCCGCGAGACCCTCCTTTTCGAGCAGCGAATTCATGACCGGCAGGCTATCGCCGGCGACAAGGCGGTTGGTCCACCCGTGGCGGTGACCAATCCCACCGGCGGATTGTTCGTCCGCTGCTTGTCCGTGTGGGCGTAGTTCGAGATCTCCCGTTTCTCCGCCTTCTTCTTCGCCATGATTGTCCCGCGTCCTCCATCGATCTTCGTAGATCACCCCATCCGCTCCAATGTTTCCGCGAGGGCCGCGTTGACGACGGCCAGATCCTTCAACTCGCCGGCCACGCGCGGGTGGCCGAAGATACGCACGCGCTTGACGTAGTCGTCGAACTGCTGCCTGGCAAGCGACTGGACGACCGGAGAGACCTCGCCCAGTGGCCGATAGACCCCTTCCTTGCGGAAGAAGATCTCGATCTGGAATTCCACCTCCAGCTTCATCGGCGGCGCGTCGAACAGGATCTCCGTGGGGGCCACGCGGCGGCCGATGTGCCGGCTGAGCACGGACGCGAACTCCTCCGCACAGCTCACCAGCCAAGGATACGGCCGGCGGGCCAGTCGCTGGTACAACTCCCGCTGCTCGAAGTAGCTGAACTGGGCCACCCGCTTGTACAGCCGGCGGACCGGTCCGAACAGTCCGTCCAGCAGTTCCTTGGCCGGCCCCTCGCCCGCCGCCTGCAGCAGGCTGCCGATCATCTCCGCCTCGGTTTGGCGGAACAGCGAGTCCAGGTTCAGCCGGTGGTGCAGCAGATAGAACGCACGCTGAAACATGGCCGTGGCCGAGCGGACCGCGTGGTGCCAATACACTTCGCTGAACATCACGTACCGGGAGAAAACCATCATCTCGGCCGCCGTGCGTCCCTTGTCCGAGATCGCCAAGGCGTCGCCGGCTTGATTCAGGCACAGGCTGCCAATCAGCCGCTGCTGGTCGAAATTGCGGCCGTACGGGACGCCGGCGTGCAAGCTGTCGCGGACCAAGTAGTCCATTTTGTCGACGTCGATCGGCCCCGACAGCAGGCTGTGCAGGATCTTGGCAGCCGGATCGCGCGGCGGCTCGGACAGCAACACGACCACCTCGCGAGGTTGCATGCCCCAGCTCTCGCGGAGAGCATCGGCCAAGTCGCCTTCCAGCAGAAAACTGTTGGCAAACAGTTCGTGCTCCGGGACCCCCGGCAGATCGATGTCCTCGATGGCGTGACAGAACGGCCAGTGCCCCAGGTCGTGCAGCAGGGCTGCGACGATCATCAACTCGGCTTCGTGCCCCGTGACCGCCGCCGCGAAACGCGGATCGTGGGCCAGCTGTTTCAGGTACAGCAGCGCGATCCGGTACACACCCAACGAGTGCTCGAACCGCGTGTGATGGGCTGCGGGATAGACCAATGAAACCAGGCCCAGTTGACTGATCTTCGCCAGGCGGCGGAACTCGGCCGTGTCGATCACCTGCTGCACGCGCTTGGTCAACGGCACATCCAGCTGGTCGGGAATCCGCACCAATTGCCGTCGCGCGTCCAGATTCGAGAGTTCGGGAAGGTCGTGGATCGTTTCCATAAACGGACCTCGCGACAGAGACAGACACAAGGTAGGCCGGAACAAGTCCGCGCAGTTCCGGCGAAATGCTCACCGCTTTCGAGCCGCCGGAAGTGCCGGAACGGCGCGAACTTGCTCCGGCCTACTCGCCGTCCGGCTTCAGCACGATTTTGCCCGCCAACGTGCCGGCCTGGTGCAACGTGTTTTGTTCCTGCAAGCGGTGAGCTTCGGCGGTCTGCGACAGCGGCAGGACGCAGCCGATCTGGGGCTTCAAGCGTCCCTCGGCGAACCAGCGGTTCATGTCGCCGGCGCAGGCGTTCAACTCTTCCGGGCCGGCCTTGAACATGACGAAACCGTGCAGCGAACATCCCTTCACGTAGAACGGTCCGACCGGAAAGGCCGGCCGCGCATCGCGTCCGGCCATCAGGACAATCCGGCCTCGCTCGGCCACGCAGACAACGATCTTGTCAAAGTCGGGCTCTCGGCGCGTTTCCCAGAACACGTTGACGCCGGCAGGAGCCAACTCCCTGATCGCCGCGTCCACATTCTGCGTCTTGTAGTTGAACGCCGCGTCGGCTCCCAATTCCAGGCAACGTTTCACCTTTTCGTCGGAACCGCCGCTGGTCAGCACCCGAGCCCCGGCCGCCTTGGCCATCTGGACCACCATCGAGCCGACGCCCCCCGTACCGCCCGGCACAAAGACCGTCTCGCCGGGCTTGATTCTCGCCTCGCGAAACAATCCCAGGTGAGCGGTGACGCCGGCCAGCGCGGAGGCGGCCACGGTCTCGTCGGGGACGCCGTCCGGTGTGGGATACAACCAGCACTCGTCGATGGCGCAGTATTCGGCAAAGGTGCCTTGCCGGCCCAGCAGCCCCTGATTCGTGCCCCACACGCGATCGCCGACTTGAAAGCGAGACGCCCCCGGACCGAGTTCTTCGACGATGCCCGCCACGTCGCAGCCGACGACGAACGGCTGGGGCAACGGCCAGGCTGCGATGGCTCCGCTGCGGACGTAGGTGTCGATGGGATTGACCGCCACGGCCGCAACGTGGACCAGGACTTCCGCGCCCTTGAGCGATGGTTTCGGCAATTCTCCGTATAGGATGCATTCCGGAGGACCGGTGCGTTCGAGGTAAGCGGCCTTCATGAGATCCTCGCTGGTGAAAAGGACGAAACGGGACTCGAATTGTTTTACCTCACGTGTCCCGCCGATTCCAGAGGCCTCGCCACCGTTGACAGGCACGGCGGGATGGGCAGAATGACATCGTGCCGGAATGACATCGTGCCGCTCCCAGTTCACGACTTCCGCCTTGAAGCCATCGAACGTCTCCGGTGCGAGCAACCTTGACACGCTGCGGACGGCTGCTAGAATCCTTACATTTAACTTAGTCCTTGTCCTATAAGAACTTGCTCCAATATGAAATGCAACAAGTGTGAGAAACCTGCGACGTTCCATATCACGGAACGCGTCGGGGACAAGGAGCAATGGGAAGAATTGCACCTGTGCGAGGAGTGCGCTCGCGAGTACCTGAGTCGTCCCAATGAGGTTCATGAGTCGGAATCGCTGGCCAGCGCCTTGCTGCAGCACTTGAAGATCGGGGAAACGGCCGCGGAATTGGCCGAGTTGGACAAACAGGCTTGTCCCGTGTGCGGAATCACGTTTAAGGAATTTCGGCAACACGGTCGATTGGGCTGTCCGAACGACTACATCTGTTTCGAGGAGCAGTTGGAGCACCTAGTGGCGAACATTCACGGGGCCACGACCCATACGGGAAAGCGTCCCAAGACATCAGGCCGCACTCTGGATAATCAGACTCGTTTGATTCGTTTACGCCGCGAACTGCGGGATGCCGTACATGCCGAGGACTACGAGCGTGCCTCGGTGCTGCGGGATCAGATTCGGGAACTCGAAGACGAAGGCGCCTAAGGCGTGAAACTTGAAGAACTCGCTGGGAAGTGTGGCGAGTGGTTGCGCGGCTCCGGGCCGGAGTCGGATATTGTCGTCAGCAGCCGCATCCGCTTGGCACGAAACTTGGCGGACTACCCGTTTATACGCAAATGTACCGGACTGGACCGTGCGGCGATTGAAAAGACGCTGCGGGACAAGTTCGCGCAGATCTCCGGCTTGCGGGACGTGGCCTATTGGGATGTCAACGGGTTGCCGGACGTCGACCGGCAGTTTCTGGTCGAACGGCAGTTGATCAGCCGCGAGCACGCCGACTCGGACGGTGCCCGGGGCGTGATGATCGACCCCAACGAGCAGTTCAGCCTGATGGTCAATGAAGAGGACCATCTGCGGATCCAGGTGATGCACAGCGGCTTGGATCTGCAGGGCGCCTGGGAGCAGATCAATCGGATCGACGATGCCCTGGAAGAGCACGTGAATTACGCCTTCCACGAACGTTTGGGCTATTTGACAGCCTGCCCGACCAACGTGGGCACCGGCATGCGTGTGAGCGTGATGCTGCACCTGCCCGCACTGGTCCTCACCCGCCAGATCGAAAAGGTCTTCCGCAGCCTGCAGAAAATCAGCCTGGCCGTGCGGGGCCTGTACGGCGAAGGCTCCCAGGCGATAGGCGACTTCTACCAGTTCAGCAATCAGATCACGCTGGGCAAGACGGAAGCCGAGTTGATGCAGCAGGTCAGCGACGTGGCGCCCGCGTTGATCGAGTACGAGCGCAAGGCGCGCCAGTACCTGGTCGACGAGAGCCGCCGGGAACTGCACGACCGCGTGAGCCGCGCCTACGGCCTGCTGTGTACGGCCCAGACGATCAGCAGCGAAGAGACGATGCAGTTGCTGTCCAGCGTGCGGATGGGCGTCAACCTGGGCCTGATTCGTGACGTGGCCATTCCCACCGTCAACCAGCTGTTCATCCACACCCAGCGGGCGCATCTGCAGAAACTGCGGGGCATGGAACTGGACCCCACTGGCCGCGACATCGAACGCGCCAATTACCTGCGCCGGCACCTGAGGGGTGGATCCACGACCGGCGGGACGGACCACAACTGAGCCGCGGCCCGGATTTTCGGTCACAACGGTGCGTGCGCTCCTTTCCCGGGTTCGTTCCCGGCCCCCGCCCCGAAAACGGGACTGGCTCCCAGGACACGACATCAGGGAATAGCTCCCAGTCCCGGCCGCCGGCGGTGCCACTCGGTGGCCAACTGGAACTGATGGGCGGCGGTCAGCACGGTGGCCTCGTCGAACGGACGCCCGGCGAGTTGGATGGCCATGGGGAGTCCCAGACGGTTGAATCCGGACGGAATAGAGACGGCGGGATTCCCATACAGGTTGGCCGGCGTCGAATAGGCTTCTCCGCTCCGCGCAATCTTGCGGTCCTTCGGCTCAGGCCGATAGGTCCCCGGCGCTGCCGTAGACGGGTTGGACGGCGTCAGCAGGATGTCCAGCGTCTCGAACGCTCTTTCCATCTGCCGGGCGATCAGCGTCCGCGCCTGCTGGGCCCGCAGGTAGTCCTGCGCCGACAGGAACAGGCCCACGGCAAGACCTTGAAAAAGACGCTGGCTGATCCGCTCCCGCTGCTTGCCCAGGAGATCGAAATGGGTCAGCAGCCCCTCGGACAGAAGGATCGTCCACACGGTGGCACGGGCGTAGGCAAGGTCGGGGATCTGCACGTCGGCGACCGTCGCTCCCAGAGAGCGAAAAACGTCGAGTGCCGCTTCCAGAGCCGCCCTCACCTCGACGTCCACGCCCGCTGCCTCCATGTAAGACGGGCAGATGCCGATCCGCAGTCCCCGGAGGCTGCGGGAAATAAGGTCCGGATAGTTGGGCACGGGCAACGAGCTGCTGGTCGGGTCGGTGGCATCATGACCCGCCGTCGCCGCCAGCAGGATGGCGGTGTCTTCCGCCGACCGGGCCAGTGGGCCGATGCTGCCGAGACTGTGGGCGAAGTCCGAAACCCCGCCGCGGCTCACCAGGCCATACGTCGGCATCAACCCCGTCGCACCACAGAAAGACGCCGGATTGCGGATGGAACCACCGGAGTCCGAACCGAGTGAGCCCATCGCCAGCCCCGCCACGACTCCGACCGCCGATCCCGTGCTCGAGCCGCCCGTCGGGTACTTCGGATTCCATGGATTTCGGGCCGGTTTGAAGTCGCCGTCCTCGCTCGTCCCCACCCAACACATCTCGAACAGATTGGCCTTGCCCAGCAGCACCGCGCCGGCTTCGCGCAGCCGCCCGACCACCGCCGCATCCTGTCCGGGAACCGAATCCGCAAATGCGCCACAGGCGTACGTCGTACGAATTCCGGCCGTGGCAATGCAGTCCTTGATACTGATCGGAATCCCGTGCAGCGGGCCTCGGCTGCGCCCCCGCGCGATCTCCTCGTCGGCCCTCTTCGCTTCCGCCAGGGCGTGTTCCGCCGAGACCGTGATCAGGGTCCGCAGTTCCGAGTCCAGCTGTGCGATCCGCTCCAGGTGCGCCCGAGTCAGATCCACGGAGGAAATCGCCCGGAGTCGCAGCAGTTCGGCGGCGTCCGCAATGGAAAGCGAACACAGATCCGTGGGCGTGGGCGGCGGAGGACGTTTGGCAGGTGCCTCGAGACGCCCGACGTCGGAAAACCCAGGCTTCTGGATCACCTTCGGGCGATAGCCGAGTGCCGGCGGCCAGTTGGCGAGCGGCAACTCCCGCAATACGCGCGCATCATGGATGACCTTCTGAGCGCGACGCTCCAGTTCGGTCACCTCAGCGGGCGCCAGGTTCCATTCTCCCAGGTCGGGCGCCTCCCCTGCGAGAAGACCAGGTGCAAGCCCCAGTGCCGGAACCATCCCTACAAGCTGGCGGCGAGAGATCTGCATGTGAGCGTCCTTCGAGTCGTGCGGGCTAAAGTGAAAGGGGATTCTGGCATTTGAATGAGGGAAAGTAAACGGGGCGCAGCGGACATGGGGCCGGCTGATCATTTTGCCCCTTATTCCTCAAACGATGCTAAGTCGGTTCCTTGCGGAATCCCGCTTCGCTGACCGCAGCGACGGCCGGCAACTGCGGAGGTGCGTCCTGCGGCGTCATGGACCGCAGGTGGAGCGATACCCACACGAGCCCCAGGCTGCCGACCGTAAGATCGGTGATCAGGCGGCCGGAAAACATGCCCCGTACGCCGAAGAAGTGAGCGCCCAGCCACGACAGCGGAATCAGGAACACCAAGACGCGGATCATGTTCAGCGTCATCCCTGATGATGGCCTGTGCATCCCGGTCAGCATGAATCCACAGTAGCGATGCACCTCCATCATCCCATAACCGAACGGGATGATGCGCAGATAGGCAACCATCACCTGGACGACTTTGGGATCGGCGCTGAAGCACGACGCGAGCCGGGGAGCAGCCAGGAAGAACAGCACTGCGACCGCTCCTCCATACAGCAGGGCAAACGCGGCGGACAGCGTCTTGGCTTCCCGGATGCGGTCCCGGCGCCGAGCGCCGAAGTTCTGGCTGACGAACGGCGTCAGCGAGATGCCCAGCGCCATGGGCACGACAAAGGCGAACATCTCCAGCCGCGCCGCCGCCCCGCCGGCCGCGACCGCCTCGGCCCCGAAGCCGCTCAGGATCCACGTCAACACGCTGGTGGAAATCGGCATCAAGATCATGCTCAGCACGCAGGGGATGGCGAAACGAAGGATCCTGCGGACCGTGGCGGGGAAACCGCGCAGGCCCCCGCGGCGGAATACCAGCAGTCGTTGCCGATGGTACAGCAGATACAGAAGCCAACTCATGGAAATGGTTTGCGAGATGACCGTGGCCAGCGCCGAGCCGCGGATGCCCAAAGCGGGCAGTCCGCCGGGGCCGAAGATCAGGATGGGATTCAGGATGATGTTCAGCACGGCCCCAAAGATCATCAGCCGACTGGCGTCGCGCGAATCGCCGGCGGAGATCAGGATGCCGTTGCCCATCATGGGCAGCGACATCGTCAGGGCGCCCAGGTACCAAATGCGCATGAACGCGCCGATCAGCGGCAGCGTCTGCGCATCGGCGCCCAGCCAACCGAAGACCGTGTCGATGCTCAGGTAGCCCACGATGGAAACCGCCGACGTAAACGCCACCGTCAGGGTGATCCCGTGCGTGACCAACCGGGAGGCGTCCTCGTCATCGTGCCGGCCGATCGCGTGCGAGACCAGCGTCGTGATCCCGGTGCCGATCCCGCCCGCCACGAACGTCAACAGCGCAATGACCGGAAACGTGAACGCCATCGCTGCCAGTGGCCTGGTCCCCAATCGGCTCACAAACCACGCATCGGCCAAGTTGTAGGCGTTCATGGCGAACGTGCCCGCCAGCATGGGCAACGCCATCCGCCCCAGGGTTTGCGGAACCGTCTTTTGAACTTGCACTTTAGGAGAAATGTTCCAGTCAAGAAACTGATCTTGACCGAAAACCCCGCCCTCCGCGATGTTGCGTTTTTCAGGTCCGGAACATCGCATTGGGAGGGCAAGGGATGGCCCAGCGTAA